>QWCV01002799.1_pt1 | contig 13560 bp, 8 predicted proteins | sample 1972621 | NCBI WGS metagenome assembly QWCV01 (sample SAMN09866699, study PRJNA288562) | Human gut metagenome isolate pre2_stool, whole genome shotgun sequencing... | isolation source: gut | host: Homo sapiens | place: USA: California
GTACTTAAAATTACTCATTTTCTTGCAATTATGCAAGAAACCATGTCGTTTTTTTATGCCCTTATCTTGGGAAATCAGTACTTGCGAAACTTAAATTAAAAAATATTACTGTCCGCTAAACCATAAAATAGTGAGTCCAACTTCTTGAACGGCAGAAGTTGGGCTTACTTTTTGTTTAGGATAAGCCCCCTCATTAGTTTTCAAGGAGTTCGGGAGGCGATTCCGAAGCTTCGGCGAGCATGATTTTCAGGTCTGCATCGGGCTGATTGAGGAACTTTTCGAGATTAAGGTAATACATCAGAACGATTCTCACGATTGTAGCCAGTCCCGAGAAGCTCCAATGCCTATTCAAGGTGCTTTGCAAGACCGAGAGTAACAGATTGGCGATGAGCGTGACCCATATCTGAATTTTGATGGCGTTGGCGCTTTCGCCGTAGAAGTATCTCAGAGGGAAGTTCTGCTTGATCTGCTTGAAAAGAGACTCTATCTGCCAGCGACGGCGGTATATTGCCACGATTGTCTCCAGTGGCATGTCGAAATCATTGGTCAGAAGCGATATGAGTTTTGGCTTCTTTCCTTTCTTGATATCAACGTATGTGATTATTCTGGCAATGTGGTTTATGCCGTCTTTACGGAAAACTACGACCCGCTCACGATATTCCATAAGCCCCTGCGGATTTTGATGCATACAGTCCACAAGCACCTCATAACTAAGGTTTTTCTTCATTTTGGTGACATATACGACACCACGGTCCGTAAGCTCTTCAAATTTGGCATAGTTGATATACGCACGGTCAAGAGCGACTATCTCGTTGTGACTGTAATGGCTCGGAGCAAGCATGAACGAGTCATTGGTTGCCGCCGAAGTGAACCGCACGTCGCAGGGTACGCCCTCGTTGGCGTGTATGACCGAGTGTACTTTGATGCCGCCCTTCTTCTTTCCGGTCTTGGGATGTCTGCCGACACCCTTGAAAATGGCATTGGAGAACAGCGAAATGGTCGTGGAATCAATGATTCGAAGCTGCTTTATCCATTCTTCCGTACCATTGCGTCGGCTGTCCGAGGAAAGAATGTCCTTATTGGCAGCATATAGGTCGCGATATACTTCTTCGAAGAACTTCTCTGACCGTCTGGCATTTGCATCCGACAGGGTGCTACGTCCGGGCACACTGTTTATGCCTACATGGTGCAGTTTGCGAACCTCCGCTGTCATAGATGTCTCTATCTCACGCAGCGAGTCGAATCGCTGGATCACGGCGTAGAGCATCGTAAGCAGATGAGTATAGCCGTCAAAGCTCTTTACATACTTCTCTCCGCCGTATTTTCGGCTTATTTCAACAATTTTATCACGATTGAGTGATTTTATCAGCTGACCATATATCGGCTGTCCGAAAAAATTACTACTTTTGCTCATGGTTATTAATGGATAGTTTGGCGACACCAAAATAACCATTTAGGGCTGACTCCTGCAATAGGAGTCAGCCCTAATTTTATCGTGACTCAAAAAGTTTAGCGGACAGTAATATAACAAAATACAGAAACATTTTGGTTCACACCAGGTAAGCTATTTTTCTGAGCACACCGGGGCCAAGCAGAGATATCAGTGCGCCGATACGGTTTTTGGGACGGGATTTTGAATTGAATATTGAATTGCGGCGCAGTCGCCGGATCCGGGAGTAACAACCGGCCTGGATGTCACGCGCTTGCCGGCGCGTGATGTCGCCGCGACGGGCGGCAAGCTCGGAAAGCATGAAGATATTGAAGTTGGCGCTCATGCGCCGGTCGCGCATGGCACGCAGTATTTCGGGACTGCGTGTCTCGCCCCATGCTTCGAGCTGTTCCGTCACCTTCAGCACGTCCAGGCGCTGAAGCGTGAACCGGTGCATGTAGCTGTCGGGATTCTGACGGTAGCCATACAGAGGCGCATCGACACATACTATCCTGTCGGCAGACTCCATCAGCCGGCAGGCTATCTCCAGGTCCTCGTAGCGGCCGTTATAGAACGATTGTCCCTGCCATACAGAGCGACTGTATAGTTTGGCCCAAACGGAAACGTTAAGATCCGAGGTCTGATAATATGCTTCTAAAATAGCATCCCCGGAAGTGAGGATTCGTTCTTTGACAGGTGTGCGAATAGGAGTGTCGAGCCATTCGGATTCCTGCTGCGGCGTATGAAACTGAAATGTGGCACAACTTATCATATCGGCCTTGTGCCTCATAGCGGCGTCGAGCATGATACGGAGCATGTCGGGGTGCAGAACGTCATCCGCGTCGAGAAACAGAATCCATTGGCCCCGGCAAAGTTTCAGCCCACGGTTGCGGGCTGCGGATACGCCGGCGTTTGGCGTGTGCACCACCCGGATGCGGGCGTCGGAAGCGGCGTACCCGTCACACAGACCGGGAGTGGCATCGGTGCTACCATCGTCCACCAACACCAGCTCCCAGTCCTGTACGGTCTGCGCCAGCACGCTACGCACGGCGGCAGGAAGCCACCGCTCGGCGTTATAGGCCGGCACTATTATGCTGACCATATTGTTTGTACGGTCAGGGTATTATACGGTCAGGATCTCCTTCTCCTTCTCGGCGAAGATGGCGTCGATCTTCTTCACGTACTTGTCGTGGAGCTTCTGCACATCGGCCTCGGCATCCTTCTCGGCATCCTCGCTCAGACCGTTCTTGATCTCCTTCTTCAGCCCCTCGATAGCCTCGCGGCGGGCGTTGCGCACCGACACCTTGGCGTTCTCGGCCTCGTTCTTGGACTGCTTAACCAGCTGCTTGCGGCGTTCCTCGGTCAACGGAGGGATGCCTAAGCGTATCACCTCGCCGTTGTTCTCGGGCGTGATGCCCAGCTCGGAGTTGATGATGGCCTTCTCAATCTCCTTGAACATGGCCTTCTCCCACGGGGTGATGGCGATGGTGCGCGCGTCGGGCACACTGACGTTGGCCACGTTGGAGATAGGCGCTTTCGTGCCGTAATAGTCCACCTTGATGCCGTCCAGCAGCTTGGTCGACGCCTTGCCGGCGCGGATGTGCTGCAGAGTTTCGTCCAGATAGTCCACTGCCATCTCCATCGAGTCCTCCGCGTCCTGCAGATATTCCTTTACCTCTTTCATTGTATTTCGATTTTATTATTATCTTGATTATTTGTGCAGCACGGTGCCGATGGGCTCGCCTGCCAGGATACGTCCCAGGTTGCCTTCGGTGTCCATGTCGAACACCGCCACCGGCATGTCGTTCTCCTTACACATCACCGTAGCCGTCAGGTCCATCACCTTCAGGTTCTTTTCCAACATCTCGTCGTAGGTGATCTCGTCATATTTCTTAGCTGTCGGATCCTTCTCCGGATCGGCGGTATATACGCCGTCCACGCGCGTACCTTTCAGCATCACGTCGGCCTCTATCTCGATGGCACGCAGCGATGCGCCGGTGTCGGTGGTGAAATAAGGATTGCCAGTGCCGCCTGCAATGATGGCGACGATACCCGTCTCCATAGCCTTGATTGCCGCCCATTTGGAGTAAGCCAGGCCGATCGGCTCCATGCGTATGGCCGTAAACACCTGCGACGGCTGACCGATGGCCTCTAACGCCGAACTCAGTGCCAGCGAATTAATCACGGTGGCCAGCATACCCATCTGATCGCCCTTGACGCGGTCAAAACCCTTGGAGGCGCCCTTCAGGCCGCGGAAGATGTTACCCCCGCCGATCACTATACCTATCTGCACCCCTTTGGAGGCAGCCGCCGCAATCTGCTTCGCGTACGAGTTCAGCCGGTCGGTGTCGATGCCCCGGCCCTCGCCGGCACCCAGACTCTCGCCCGACAGTTTCAATAATATCCTGTTGTATTTCATAATTTCTACGGTTTATTGCCAAAATTAAGAAAAATATCTCATACTATGAACACATTTGGGGGACATGATGCGATTTTTTAAGAAATAAGGCTTAAATAGTAGTGTTTCGAGGTCTCCAGATGTTAAAAAAATAATTTTTTTGGCCGGATATTTGGAAATGTCAAATAAACGCATTAATTTTGCACTCGATTTCGGGGCGTAGCGCAGTCCGGTTAGCGCACCTGCTTTGGGAGCAGGGGGTCGAAGGTTCGAATCCTTTCACCCCGACCAGACTGAAAGACAGACAAACCGAATAACCTGAGAAAACCTCTCGGATGCAGAATTTAAGGAATTTATTCCGAACAACAGCTGTATTTCTGACGGTTTTCGAATTACGAGCCCAGGTGGCGGAATGGTAGACGCGCTCGTTTCAGGTGCGAGTGCCGCGAGGCGTGTAGGTTCGACTCCTATTCTGGGCACTGCGAAAGCGACTTAACTAATTGAAAGTTCAATAGTTAAGTCGCTTTTCTTATTTTCTACGGGCAAATTACGGGCAAAATCGAAATATTCCGCGCAAATTCGCCCCGCAAATTTCATTTCAATTTCTTTCGAGGTAATTCGGGACCTCATTTATATTTTACCTTATTGCCCCAATGAATTAGCATTCACTCTGCGAAGCGTGAGAACAGTTCATTATGATGATATGGTAAGAGCCGCCCTGCATCAGAGCGACACCTTCAAGAAACGGAGGGGAGAGGAAGGGGTCAGACTATGCGGAACACGTTTCTTTGCTCTGCAAAGCGCTAAAGCGATAAGCGCTTATCCGTCAAGCAACCTATGAACAGGACAGCTCCGTGGTCGAAGTGGAGATTACCTATTCGTGGCACTCCTTCTTGTTGTGGTGGTAAATGTCCCAGTGGACGCAGTAGCCCTTCGGGTGTCGGTCGTGTGCAACTCTTTCAGCGGTACGGCATCTTGTTCCTGACCGCACCTGCCGCACAGCGTATTTCTTGATTTATTCGTGGGCGAAATCATCCTCTATCCGCTCTCGCCTCTGTCGGGGCTCTCCGTCCCGAAACGCTCCGCGCATCCTCTCTGGCGTAGCCTTGCAGTTTATGGTGTCGCAATCGTTGAGCTGCGCTATCCATCAGGCACACCGCCGCCATACTTGCCATAGCAGTAAGCACCGCAACAGATACTCGGAGCGTCCGCCGCCGGTCTCTTGTGGTCAGGCATCTTCGGTTCGGGTGAAGCCCAATCGTGGCGGTTAAGCGCTCTCCGTGAGTCAAGACCTCCTGCTTTCCGTCTTTCATCTCCGTTTCCATTCCGGGCTACCACGTCAGGCCCATTGTCCGGTTTTACGCCGCAAAGTTATTACCTCCGTCCGGAACGTCAAGGGCAGGTTTGCACTCCGTGTTCCTCCGTTTTTCGCTTCGTTGCAAAACGGCTATCACCCTTGCCTCAGAGTCCGCCCGGAGGCACTTTGGGGGCAGTGTAAAACTTAAAACAATGAACCTTATGTTAAACCCCTCAATTTCAACTACAATGAGACTACAATTCGGAGAACTCAACATCACTCCAAGAGTCGTTGACCGACTCCACGAACTGGACTTCACTGTCCCCGAACTCGAAGATGCCATCAACGACCACAAGAGCCCCTGCGACGGCGAACCCTCCGTCTATTGCGGTACTTACGGCAAGTACAACGACGACTCGCTCTGCGGCCTGTGGATAGCCATCAGCAGCTTCGACGACTACGACGAGTTCATCAACTTCTGCAAGGCGATTCACGCCGACGAGGAAGACCCGGAGCTGATGTTCCAGGACTTCGAGGGTTTCCCCCGCCAGTGGTACGGCGAGAGCGGATTCGACGAGGACGACTTCGACCACATCAAGGAATACTGCGAGCTGTGCGACAAGTACGATCAGGATGCCGTGGACGACTACATGGAGTTTCACGACGAACTCGACTACTTCGAGGAAGCCTACTGCGGTCACTGGGACAGCAAAGAAGACTTCGCCCGCCACATCGTCGAGGAGTGCTACGACCTTGACAGGATCATGGGCAATCTCTCAAACTACTTCGACTACGAAGCCTTCGGACGCGACCTGTTCATGTACGACTACTCGATGGGCGCAAACAACAACGTGTTCCGAGTGGTCTGACCCCGTTCTCCCTCTCTCCTCCCTTCAAAGGTCGCTCTCCACAGGGCGACTCTTCTTCTGCGGAATAAGCAACTTATTTACAGGATTGTTGATAACTAATTCATTTGGCTGTTGTCTGACCCACAAAAATTTAGTAACTTTGCAGTTACTAACAGCAAAATCTGAGAATGACCGCTTAACAAAGAAGAAATACGGCGAGAGCCGACAAACTTTTTGAAACTCCTGAGTAGTTGTTACAGGCTTTGGTCGGCCTTCAGATGCTACAAGGGAGTTTCGTTTTTACATTATGCTTATTGATAACAAGCGAAATAGATATGACGATGGTCTTGATATAGTCACTGTCTGGGACTTTATCAAGATGTATGCTGCCATTCCAATGACTACCGGCAAAATGGATATTGTAACAGGTTACTTCACCCTAAGAGCTTTAAGTAAGCTATACCATGAAGTACCCGAAGATGTTGAATATCGTATAATTTCTTCCGAACTTGTCAAAGACGATGGCGATGAAAAACATATCATCGACTTGTTGCGTGGTGACGAAGGCTTCGACACTACATTTAATTTGGAAGAATATGTGCGAGATGCAAAAGCATTTTTGCTCCGTGACTCTGTTTCTTGCCGAGCCATTACTAATGCTTTTTGCCACGCCAAGGTTTATGTCTATACTTCATCAGACCCTCATAAAGACAGCTTCTTCCTTTCAGGCAGCAGCAATTTAACTGATGCGGGTCTTGGTTTGAAGAAAACATCCAATGTTGAATTAACAATCGGCGAAGCTGTAAAACAGAATAATGCTGAATATAGAGAGCTGAAAGAGTGGTTCAACGAAATTTGGAATGTTGCCTCTGAAACCATTCCTCTTGACCCTAAGAAACCAAAGGGCGAGCGTATATCCGTAAAGGAATATTTTCTCCGTCAAATCGACGACTTCTTCCGCAAATACACTCCGGAAGAAATCTATTATAAAATCTTGTTTGAGCTGTTCAATACGGATCTTGACCTCGATGCCTCAATAGAGCATCGTCAAGATTTATCTCTGCTTCAAACAAGTACAATCTGGAAAACGCTATTTAACTATCAGCAGAAAGGCGTTATTTCTCTCATTAAAATGCTCCGCAAGTACAACGGCGCCATTCTCGCCGACGCCGTTGGTCTTGGTAAAACGTTCTCTGCGCTCGCCGTCATTAAGTATTTTCAGACACAGGGATTCACTACCGTTCTTTTGTGCCCGAAAAAACTGGAACACAACTGGAAACAATATTTACGTCGCAACGGATCCCGTTTTGAGAGCGATGAATTTGACTACATTGTACGCTTCCATACCGATTTCCAAAACGAACGTTTGGAACTGCGGTACGATGACGCACGTCTCTCTTGGCTGCAACGCCAAAAGAAAGTGCTTATCGTTATCGATGAAAGCCATAATCTCCGTAACGAGAAATCTTCTCGTTATCAAGATTTACTCGCATCGCTCGTTCAAAACCAACCGGGGCAGGAACACCGCGATGTTAAAGTCCTAATGTTGTCGGCTACTCCAATCAACACCGGCCTTAACGATGTCAAAGGCCAATTCAACCTGATTGGCCGTGGCGTTGATGATGCTTTCAACTCTGATGATTTCAGCGTTGAATCACTCCGTAATCTCTTCGCTGATGCTCAGCGCAAATACACTCAATGGTGCGATGACCCTGAACGCACCATTGGCGGTTTCATCAAGACGCTGCCTCCCAAATTCTTCAATTTGACGGACAAGCTGATAGTTGCCCGCACTCGTCAACTTATAGAAAAGACTCTCGGCGAAAATCTCGGCTTCCCAGATAAAGAAAAGCCCGAAAATGTCTATCAAGGAGTAGACCATTTCGGCGACTTCAAAAACACTAAGCAAATCTATGATGCTTTTGAAGATTTATTCCTTGCGGCCTATCAGCCGAGCCTCTTTATGGAGACTACTCGGAAAGAATCTGAGAAAGCAGCTGCTGCTGAGGCCTGGAACGACGAAGTAAACCGCGAGCGTTTCCTTGTCAAAATGATGGGCATCCTCTTTATGAAACGCCTCGAATCTTCGTGGTTCTCACTTATGAGTACCGTTAAGAAAGTCCTCGAGGTTCATCAGACTACCCTCGATAAGGTAAAGAGATTCCGAGCCGGTCAAAATGTCGATTCGTTAACGCCATCGCTCTTTGATGGCGAAGAAGAAAACGGTGAAATCGACGACGACGAATATTATTCTCTGCGCAAAGGTTCTATCAAGCTTTCCAAGATGAAGAACATCGGCGGCTTCCAGCGCGCCCTTGAATCTGACATAAAAAAACTTAATGCCATTTATCTCGGCCTTGTTGATTTTCAGCGTAAATATGAAGCACAAATCGAGCGAGACGTTAAGCTTGATGAGCTTGAACGCATCCTGCGCGACAAACAACTTCAACCGAACAAAAAAGTTGTGATATTCACCGTCTATGCTGACACCGCTAAGTTCATCTACGACGAACTTATTAAACGCGGGTTCAGCAATATTGCCTCTGCAAGCGGTTCTGTATCATATTCAACAGGCACTCAATCTTCCGATGGATATTTCTCACTTCTTCAGCGCTTTGCGCCGTACAGCAAATTATACAAGGAACTTGATTGGCGCGACCTTTACGAAAAAGCCGGTCTCGACCGCAACACATATTATAATGATGACAAACAACGTTGGGAAATCCCTTACGATGTTTGGCAGTCGCTCATCATGAAATACGAGCCAAAGTACGCAAAACTGCTTAACGACCCCATCGACATTCTTATAGCTACTGACTGCCTCTCTGAGGGTCAGAACTTGCAGGATGCCGATATGCAGATTAACTACGATATTCACTGGAATCCTGTTCGCCTTATTCAGCGTTTCGGTCGTATCGACCGTATCGGTTCGCCGAATAAGCTCATTAAATGTGTGAATTTCTGGCCCGCTGAAAGCTTTGAAGAATATCTGAACCTTGAAACAAGGGTACAAAACCGCATGGCGGTTATGACCCTCGTAGGTTCGGAAACACAGGAGATGAACGACAAATTTATCAAGATGGTCGAGGACAATCCTCTTAAGGACCGGAACGCCGACCGTCTCCTCGCCGAATTGCAGAACAATTCAATCTCCGATATCGAGTCGCCGCGCACTCTCTCGCTCAAAGACTTCTCGTTTGAGGTGTACCGTCAGGACTTGATCGACTACTTTGAAAAGAACAAAGAAGTCTTTCGAAAAATGCCTAACGGCATTTTCTCCGGATTCGCCTTCGACAATAATCTCTTTGAAAATATCGACGAAAGTCTGATAGCCGTTATTGGCTATCCGCATCGCGACGAGGGTTCTACGAAGCCCTATCGCGAAATATACTTGATGATGCAGCCGGTTGACGGAAATGCCGTTTATCGTGAACTCAATCGAGCCGAGATTCTTGACTTCTTGCGCAATAATAAAACTGCCGCGCGACACGTTCCGCAATGGATTGACTGCGGAGATTCCGACAAGTTGACGCGCCTCTCCGAGATAATGCGTAACTGGATGGAGAACCAGGTGCCCAAACAGGCAACCACAAATGTTCTCAACATTCTTAAATCTTCAAAAGCTACTCGTCGTGTTATTCCTACTCCGAAAACAGACAACCTTCTTGAAGAAAAATTCAAACTTGAAAACTTTGACCTCATAGTCTGGGACTATGTTACGGTCAGTAAATGAATAAAGGACCATGAAAGCTATACTCCGACAATTCATTGACAATTCATTGTTCGACGCTGCCGCTGCTATGCTCGAGCATCTTAAAATAAAGTTCTCGCCTCAGACTAAAGTTCCTATCTCTTTTGCAGAACTGTATTCGGGTGCGACTTCATCGTCACTGCCTATGGCTTTGGCTGACGTATATTCTAAAGTAACCAATTCCTATTTTATAGGGACTATTGACGAAGACAGTCTCAAGGGTATAGATTCCTCATTCGATTTAGCGCAGCCGATTGAGGGAAAATATGCTACTATGCTTGTTTTTGCCACTGAGTTGAAGCCCGGCTCGCATCTTACCCGCACCGAGCTTGCTACGCTCACTCGTGGATTCAACCGCATGGCATCTGCACTTCCGGTAATTCTGTTTATCAAGAACGGTAAATACTTGTCGCTTGCTTCCTGCGAACGATCAGAATACAAGCAATCATGGCGAGATGGAGAAAAACTTGGTAAGGTTGCAATACTTCGAGATATAGATTGTACAAATCCGCATCGAGGACACCTCGATATTCTCGAATCAATCGGAGATAAAGAATATCCTACCTTTGATGAATTGTACGCCCATTGGTTGGAAGTATTCTCGTCTGAACTACTTACAAAAAAGTTCTATACCGAGCTTTCAGAATGGTATGCCTGGGTTATCAGCAGCGGTGAAGTCAAATTCCCCAACGACATTAACACTACCGATGATGATGCAAAGTATAATCATGAAGCCGTAATCCGTCTAATTACTCGATTGATTTTTGTTTGGTTCCTCAAACAAAAGCATCTGATTCCTGAAGAATTTTTCGATGAGAAATTCATTCGTGAAAACTTCATTGAGAACTTCGACCCGCACTCAACAAATTCTCTATTCTACGACCCGAGAAAGAGCAAGTATTATCGCCTTATTTTGCAAAATCTTTTCTTTGCCATGCTCAACCGCCCAATAATGGGCGAGGAAGCAGGCACTGGTGAGAACCGTCGATTCGTTTCAGAAAAGCGTTTTCAAGGCAAGAATCAAGATTACAACATCAACAATCTCCTTCGTTACAAATCTGAGTTTGCCCCAGGCGGTGCAGAACTACTTCTCGGTATCGCTAACTCAAAAGTGCCGTTCCTTAATGGTGGCCTTTTTGAGTGCCTTGACGATAAAGACAACGGCAAATATTATGACGGCTTTTCTGAGCGCAAAGCATCGCTCGAGCAACTCGCATTCCCAGACTACTTCTTCTTTGGAGACGAAGTAGGCGCGGATGTCGACCTCTCCAGTTGGTATGAGGATAGCAAAAAGAATCACATTAAAGTCCGTGGCTTAGTTGATATTCTAAAAAGATACAACTTCACTGTCGAAGAAAATACGCCTCTCGACCAGGAAGTATCTCTAGACCCGGAACTGCTTGGTAAAGTTTTTGAGAACCTTCTCGCATCATTCAACCCGGAAACCAACACGACTGCTCGAAAACAAACTGGCTCATTCTATACACCACGCGAAGTTGTCCAGTTCATGGTGGACGAGTCGATAATAGCTTATCTTTCCAGTACTTGTGGCAAAGATAAATCTTCGCTATATCGCAATCTGATAAGCTATTCATCTGATGCAGCTGAACTTTCATCTTACGTAAAAGATGAAATAATCAAAGCCCTATACAACTGTAAGATTCTTGACCCAGCTTGCGGCTCTGGAGCATTCCCAATGGGTGTACTACAACAAATGGTTCATTTGTTGCGAAAGCTCGATCCGAGCAATGAACTCTGGAGAGAGTTTATACTCGATATCGCTCTTGCACGAGATAAAGAAGCATATCTTGAACTCGATGAACAAGAACGCAATCGGAAACGTGCTGATATCGAACAGTCGTTTAATCGTAGTGTCAACGATCCGGATTATGCAAGAAAACTGTACCTTATAGAAAACTGTATCTATGGAGTTGATATCCAACCGATAGCTGTACAAATCAGCAAATTGCGCTTCTTTATTTCGCTTGTCGCTGAACAGAAACCTACCACTGATGCAGCTTCAAACTTCGGTATTCGGCCACTTCCTAATCTTGAAGCTAAATTCGTTGCAGCTAATACGCTCTTACAACTTCAAAAAGAGAGCAATCTATTCGCGTCATCTGATGAATTAGAGAAGACTCGCAAACAGCTTTCAGAAGCTAATCACTTGATTTTCCGCGCACGTAGAAATCGTGAAAAAAAGAATTTGCGCACCCGTATTTCAACGCTACGTAAATTATACGGACAGCAGCTTTATTCCTTAGGCTCTATTGGCCCGAGTGCCGCTCAGCTCGTCGCTGATTGGGATATGTTCGACCAAAATTCTTCTGCATCATTCTTCGATTTAGAATGGATGTTCGGAATGCAGAATGGCTTTGACATCGTAATAGGCAATCCACCATATATTCAATTACAGAATAACAAGGGAGAACTTGCCCGATTATACGAGGGGTACAAATTTAATACATTTGCAAGGACAGGTGACATCTACTGCCTATTTTATGAACGTGGTTATCAACTGCTTAAGCAAGGAGGCCATCTTTGCTTCATTACCTCTAATAAATGGATGAGAGCTGCGTATGGAGAAAAGATTCGTGAGTTCTTTGCAAAGAACACTAACCCACTAATGCTTATAGATTTCGGCGGTGTTAAAATATTTGAGAGCGCTACAGTCGATACCAATGTGCTTCTATACGCTAAAGAAAATAATGCTAAATCCACTGCTTGTGCAGTAGTCAATAAGCAGAATAAAGATAGCGTTAAGAATTTGAGCGATTTCGTTCAGCAAAACGCTACTGAAATTGCGTTTGTGAACTCCGAGAATTGGATAATACTTAGCCCAATAGAACTGAGCATTAAACATAAAATTGAAGCTATCGGGACTCCCTTACGCGATTGGGACATCCAAATCAATTACGGGATTAAGACAGGTTATAACGATGCGTTTATAATAACTACAGAAACACGAAACAAAATCCTTGCTGCTTGCATTGATGAATCTGAGAGAGCTAGAACAGAGGAATTAATTCGACCGATTCTTCGTGGCCGTGACATCAAACGTTACGGCTACGATTGGGCGAATTTATGGATAATCGCAACATTCCCTGTACGGAAATATAATATAGACGATTATCCTGCCGTGAAACATTATCTTTTAACCTTTGCAGAGCAAATACTGCGTGAGGCGGGATATGATTGGATAGCAGATAATTATTTAAATGATTTCTGCTATCAGAAATTGGCTCAATCCGGAGAGTATGTAGAAATATGTGGAAAACGTGTTCGATTGAACTCCAAAGATGAGAAGGCTCGCAAAAAGACGTCTAATAAATGGTTTGAGACACAAGATAGTATTAGCTATTGGGACGATTTTAATCAGCCTAAAATTGTCTATATGGAAATTCAAACGGACAATCCAGAGGATGGCTATATATTTCCATGCTATTCATATGATAGTAACCGTTCTATCATTCTGAACACCGGCTATATAATTAGCAGTGAAACTATTGACGTAAGGTATTTGCTCGGTGTCTTGAACTCAAAAATTGGGCGTTTTCTGACGAAACTATATGTCACACAACTACAAGAGCGTCAATTTAGAATGTTGGCTCAATATGTCTCAAAATTTCCTATTCCGAAACCGACCATTGAGCAACAAGATCGCATGGTAAAAGTAGTAGATAGCATTTTGGCCAAACAGTCTATACGAGAAAATGAAGCAATTCTGGAAGCACTTACCTTAGGGATATTCAGTTAATGACTAACTAATTATTTGCCAATGTCATAGATATTTCGTAACTTTACAAAGAACCCCCGATGGACCCATCACGGGCTGAT
>QWCV01002808.1_pt1 | contig 13516 bp, 20 predicted proteins | sample 1972621 | NCBI WGS metagenome assembly QWCV01 (sample SAMN09866699, study PRJNA288562) | Human gut metagenome isolate pre2_stool, whole genome shotgun sequencing... | isolation source: gut | host: Homo sapiens | place: USA: California
TAGAGTTTGAAAGGAAGGTGTTGGAATATGGATGAAAGCATTTTCTCAGAAAGCCCATTTGATGATGAAGAAGAAATGGACGAGGAAGGCGAAGTATACCGTACATATCACATGGACTTTCAAAATAAAAGGATTATAGGCAAAACAGATGGTTTGGAAGCTGTGAAACAGAATATGTTTAAAGCTATGCAGACCAGAAGATATGCTTATGAAATATATGATGATCAATACGGATGCGACATTATGAACAAGATAGGCAATATGAATCTGGATACAGGATATTTTGAATCAGATATCCCGACTATGATAGAAGATACTTTCCTGAATATGAGTGAAATCACGAGCGTAGAGGAAATGGAGTTTGAAATATTTGATCGTGATTCTATCCACATTACTTTTCCTGTTGCAACCATATTTGGAGATACCATTATAGAGGGGGACATTGACAATGGGTGACACGAAAGAGAGAAAAATCCAGAAATTCAAAGAGACAATGAAATTAATGCTGTCCAATGCTCCACTTGAAATTGAAACTGATCTCACAGAAAATATGAAAAATATCGAAGATTTACCTTTGAGCAAAATCACGGAAGATGTTCTGATTGAGCAGTTTTTGGATATGGGGCATTTCTTAGATGTTGATACCAGGCAGGGGAGCATATATTGGGATGCTTGTATGGGAAGTATCATAAGAACAAGCATGTTTGTCGAGCAACTTAAAATGGTCAAAAATATTATATCGCTTTCGAGCTGCACAGGAGATGTTCTCGATGAAAAAATGATGGAAAGAGGATTGACCAGAAATCCGGTAAGCCCTACACCGGCTACATATTATGTTTCATTTGTGGGACCTTCACCTGAAATTGGCTCTAAAATGTTGGTAGGAGAGCATTTTTTTACATTATCTCAGGATAGTGGAGGACGATATATTATTATATCGGAAGACCTTGGAACAGAAATGAACAAGCTGATTCCTGGGGAAAAAGTGATTCCAGATTTAGACGTAGATGGCCTTATAAGCGCAACCCTTGGCGATCTTGCTATTCCAGCAATTGATGCAGAAAGTGATGATTCAGCAAGGGAGCGTTTGATAAACAAAATTACTGGCCCAGATGAAAACGGAAACAAATCGCAGGTTCGGACATGGTGTGAATCCGTAGAGGGAGTTGGAGCAGCAAGAATTATTCCTTTATGGAATGGACCATACACAGTAAAAGGGGTTCTCATATCGTCTACAGGAGGCGTTCCGTCCCAAACAGTTGTAGACAATGTGCAGAATTATATCGACCCTGGATGTACTGGAATGGGTGAAGGAGTTGCAAATATAGGACAGTTTTTCACAGCGGCACCGGTTGAAGGTGTGAAAATTAACATTTCAGTTTCTGTATTAAAAAAAGCAGATGCTACTTACGCTGGTATCCAGGAGGGATTCAAAGCATTACTGCAGAAATATTTCGCAGATATGGCATTGGAAGATTATGCTGACGGAATGGCAATACGTTATGTAAGAGTAGGCGCTATTCTTGAAAATATGGATGAGGTCATAGATTATGATAAGCTGAAATTAAATGGAAACTCTGTGAATATCACGTTTTCCGTTTTGCAGATTCCCATTCTTGGGGAGGTGACTGTCGATGGAAGTATTTTATAATTCCCATTCCCCAGGATATGAAGAAATAGTGAGTTATGGTCCGAAATGGTGGACAGAGTACAAAGAGATGGATGCTGTCTACATGTTTGAAGGATGGCTATTGGACATTCTGGCAAAAAAGATGGAACAGGAGGTCAAAAACCTGTTTCCTTCCCAGGCAGATGATTCAACCTTGTTTGAATACGAAAAATTGTTTGGAATAGAACATGATGTTGAAATTTCCATTGAAGATCGCCGTAGAATCGTAGAAGCGTATTATGCTGGAATAGGGCATTTGAGCAGAAGTTCTATATTGCAGCTGATAAAAACGTACACAGGCCATGAAGGAAATGTGCAGTGGGGAGAAGGCGGCGTACTTCTCATAACGTTTAATAATGATGATAGCGTTTTCGTGTCACTTGGAATTTTACAAAAAATCATTGAACGTAGAATCCCGGCACATATCCCTTTTCAAACAAGATGCACCTGCACTGTTCGTTTGGGAATTGGAACGAGTATTGATGTATGGAATAAACGTTTTATACTTGCCGGCACAGTTCCGGATACAAATATTGGTTTAGGTGTGGGAAAGGAGACTCTTGCGCTTATGGCAAATGCCGAAGCGTTTAAAATGAGATTTCCGGAGTCTGGAAATTCAGGGGACTGTGGTTTATATCCTGATACCAGTTCGCAGTTAGAGCTTGCAAGTGAGAAATTATCTTTTGAAGTGCAGACGCAAGCGTTGAATACGAAATATCCCATTTCCGGAAATTCTGGGGAAAGCGGGATATTTCCAAAACAAAGCACCAAATTGCAAAACGCAGAGGAAAATATATTGTCAGATATCAGCACGAAGAATTGGACAATATCATTTCCCGTATGTGGTGATGCATTGGGAATATAGTGAAAGGAGGGTGCCTAGAGTATGGCTTTACTTACAAATGCTGCAATTCAAGGCTATTGTGATTATACGAAGCGCAGGATTGCATATGCGAAATACAAAGTAGGTTCAACCTATTACAAAGTGCCGATTGAATCAGTATGGTTTTCCTCGGCTGGAGTGGTGGAGATAGCTTTCAAAATCGAACTGTCTTCCGGGTCCGGTGAGGTGTCAGAAGTGCAGCTGTATGATACAGACAATCAGTTATGGCTTTCCAAAACAGAACGGTTGAAAATGGATTCTGTTGCGGAAGGCTTTTTGTATGTTGTACAACTAAATATTTCAGAAATTATGTTAACAGAGAGAAGGTGAGAAAATGCGAGAGCTTGTCAATTGGAAAGACCAGGTATGTGAGTTCCCTAATAGATTCAAACATAATGTTGATGGGGACAAGGTGACGTTAGAAAAAGACCCAGGAACCATCAAACAGCAGGGAACGCCACAGAATGCAACTAACTTTAATCGTATGGATTTAGCAGCACTGGAAGCTATGCTCATGTCTGCTGAGACAATGAGGATGTTACTCAGACAGAGTGAAGAATTAAAAGGAATTACCGGAGAGGTGATTGAAGCAACCCTGACAAACAGCCAGGTATATCCGCATAACAACTCTACCAAAACATTACAGATCGTTACTCCGAGAAATACCAAAGATTATACGATCACTGTTGAGGTTGTGAATGTTACTGGAGGTGCGGCTGGTGAATTTGAAATCAGTGACAAATTACTGAATGGATTCAAGATCAAATACACCGGTTCCGCTTCGAGTGTTGCAGTTCGTTGTTATGTGAGAGGAGGCATTTAAAATGGCAAATGTAATTATTCCGAATCAGGAGAGAAGGGCAGATGCGGAATTTATCATGAAATCCTATGGGGTGGATAGAAACAATTCTGCAATGAGAGAAGCTGCGGAAGTGGCAGCGGCAAGAACAAACGAAGCAGTCAGATCAGCAGAGAACAGGAGGAAGTATTACTGATGAAAGTTATCAAATTACCTGAAAATGGTACAAATTTTGTAGATTATGAAGTCAGTGGAAAATCCATTGATTTTGGTGACGGAGAAATGTCTTTCCGGGTTGATAAAAAAGAAAGAGACTACGAAGTGGTCATTGATATTTGCCAGGATTATACTGGAGGCCTTGTGATGGGAGCTAGTGCTGGTGACAAATATGTAGCACAGCTCACAATTCCAGCAAGGGAATATACAGAAACGGAGAAAGAAAATCCGAATTATAATCCGGATGCAGAAACAGGAACCGAACAGCCAACCATTATGGAACGCAAACCGGTTCCTTTTTCTATGGACAAATGCACACTGACCTTATGGGAAATGGAGGAGTAAACAATGCCGAATTTTGACGATTTAAAGTTATCTATTGAAGCACTGTCCGGTGGGAAAAACACCGTATTATTTGATGATCTGGGAATGCCTTCTGTAATGGTTCCGTTCCCGAAACTGAAAATGTCTGATCTGATTGCAGGAGGAAGTGAAAACATTCACCCAGCATTCAGTGTGGATGGAGTAGAAAAGGGGGTTATATACGTTTCAAAATATCAGAACATTGTCCTGAATGAACGTGGATATTCTCTCCCGATGCGCGATCCTAGAGCAAGCCTGAATTTCGACCAGGCGGTTACATATTGTCGAAATAAAGGAAAAGGATGGAGCCTTACACCTTATTCCCTGTGGTCTGCTATTGCTTTATGGTGCCGCAAGAACGGAACTATGCCGAGAGGCAATAACAATTATGGAGCCGATCACGCATACGGACATGAAAAAGGTGTTCCGACTTATTACGAGAGTGGGAAAATTGCCAGATGTGCAACCGGATCCGGACCGAATACATGGAACCATAACTGGATGCCAGACGGAATTGCAGACCTGAACGGTAATGTTTGGGAGTGGTGCGCAGGAATGAGACTGATGAATGGGGAAATCCAGATCATTCCATATGCAAACTGCATGGCCGCTGATGCAAGCATGGGCGCAAGTTCCACCCTTTGGAAAGCCATTGCAGCAGATGGCACACTGGTTGAGCCTGGAACTGCAGGTACTCTGAAATGGGACGTTGTTTCAGGAAAGATTCAGCTCACAAAAGGAAATATTACACCAAAAGATCAGGGTAACTGGTTGCCTTACAACAATATGACTTTAGGGGATGGACTTGCTGCGGCTCCTGAATTGGCAAAAGCTCTCCTTCTGTACCCGGATGAGCCGAATGGAGATTACGGCGGAGATTATCATGGACTGAATACTTCGGGAGAGCGTTTGCCGGGCTGTGGGGGCAGCTGGGTCGACACTTCGAGTGCTGGTGTGTTCGGCGTGAACCTGAGCGATCCACGTTCCGACTCGCACGCGAACATCGGCTTCCGCTCCGCTTACTGTGAACTGTAAAACTGAGAACTGTGTACTGTTCTGCCCTACGGTAGTAGGGCAGTAGAAAAATGGAGGCTGCGAAAGTATGGAGGAAAGTCAGAACACCGGAACTGTCACAAAAGATGATTCCTTCCAGATTCTTCAGAAGGTCGAAGATATGATAGGTTATGCATATCCGCTTATAAAGAAATGGAGCGTTGCAGATAAATACGCCATTGGAAACGATCTGATGGATTGCATGAAGAAATTGCTTCGATTATCAGTAGATATCAGGGAGAAATATTATAAGAAAACCACTCTTGGAGATTTTGACAGAGAGAATAAAACCCTGCAGGAATTTATCAAAGTAGCTTATGATCTGAAAATTCTAAAAGGACTGTCCAGTTATAAAGAATGGACCAGGCGTTCAGAAGAAATAGGCAGAATGATAGGCGGTTTTATTAATACGGTGAATGGAACAAATTCTGATGCTGACAACACGGCTACTCAGCAGCAGAAATCTTCCAGATACGGAAACAGTCGATACAAAAGACATTAAGTTTTTTTTTCTTAGGGAATGGGTTATAGCGTTTGCCGATCTGTGGGGGCAACTGGAACAACACTTCGAATGCTGGTGTGTTCAACGTGAACCTGAACAATCCACGTTCCAACTCGAACACGAACATCGGCTTCCGCTCCGCTCTACCCTCATATGCCAGAATCGGAAACTCCAAGGACTACCGACAGTGCGAGGGGATAAAGGAACCTGTTTCCACTCCGGCTGAAAAGCAGGAGAAAAATGGTGCTATGTTGATGGCGTTCTGCAGATGTGGCATCGGTTGTGGAGGCTGCCAGTACCTATGAGAAAACCGCCAAACACAACAAAATGATGAAAAGCAGAGGGAGAATCAATGAAGATCAAGCAGGTTTTTGACTTGATATTCTCTGACGAAAATCTGTATGAGGCAATCCAAGATGCATCAAAGGGCAGAAGATATAACAAAGATGTTCTTCGCGTCCAGCACGATATTTGGAATGTCATTGAACAGATACAACAGGATGTACGCTCTGGTAAGTACACGATTGATAAGTATTATATCTTTTATGTTTATGAACCTAAAAAGAGAATGATCATGTCAATCACGTTTTATCACCGCATTGTGCAATGGGCGATATATCGTGTCATAAATCCCCTGTTGGTAAAAGGATATATCAAAGATACTTACGGCTGTATTCCTGGAAGGGGTTCACTTGCTGCCATGCAAAGACTACGGTATTGGATAAAATCCGTAGAACATAAGCCTGGCACATGGTATTACCTTAAACTGGATATCAGCAAATATTTTTACCGGATATCTCACGAAGTATTGAAAGAGATTCTGGCAAGAAAAATCAAAGATCAACAGCTTTTGCAAGTTCTGTATAACATTATAGATTGCCAGCATACGCCATTTGGATTGCCACCCGGTAAAGGTCCAGGAGAGGTGCCTTTGGAAGAAAGGCTTTACGATGTAGGTATGCCGGTAGGAAATCTGTTATCGCAGGTATTTGCAAATATTTATTTGGATGTGCTGGATCAGTTCTGTAAAAGAACACTGTGCATCCATTTTTATGTCAGATATATGGATGATATTATAATTCTATCAGATAGCAAGGAACAGCTTCACATGTGGAAAGCTGAAATCCAGAAGTTTGTAGAAACTACGTTGCGGTTATCTCTGAACCAAAAGACTTGCATACGCCCGATATCGCAGGGCATAGAGTTTGTAGGCTATCGGATATGGCCACATTATGTAACTATCAGGAAAAGCACCACATTGGAGATGAAACGTCACCTCAGAAGGAAAGTAGAGGAATACAATGCAGGACTGATTGAGATGGAAGTGGTGACTGCCACATTAAAATCATATCTCGGTATGCTGGATCACTGTGATTGTAAGGAGTTCAGAAAAGAACTGATTGATTCAGTAGTTCTTGATAGAAATAAGGTTATAGGAGAAATAGCTTATGAAGCTGAAAATTATAGCAAAGCTATGGTCTGCGGTTTATGACCTCCTGCTTTATATTGACGGAAAAACAAATAAAAGTCTTAGCCAGATACATAATGACTTGGATATTATAGAGGCCATGTGCCGTCCGTATGCAGATACAGACGATGTGGAATGGCAAGAAAAAACGTCAGAGGGGAGGAGGTGAGGAAAATGGAAGATTATATCACTCGTGCTGAACATACAGAGTTCTGTGCCAGAATGGATGCTGAGAATAACCGTCAGAATCGCAGGATTGAACTGTTGGAAGGCACGACAAAGCAGATTTCAGAATTGGCAACATCAGTGCAGAAACTGGCAATGTCTGTTGAAAGCATGGTAAAAGAGCAGAGCCGCCAAGGTGAAAGACTGGAAACACTGGAAAACCGTGACGGTGAAATGTGGAGGAAGGTATCAGGATATGTTCTGACAGCGATACTTGGAATTGCAATTGGAGTCCTGGCAAAGCAGATCGGCTTTTAAGGTTTTCCACATTTTTACCCACAAACTCACATAAATGAGTTTGAAATAGAATAAGGCTCGTTTATTTGCTGTTTTAACGGATTTTTATTCTTATGTGAGGAAATGTTTGCCGAAGTATTTTAAAGCTGTGCCTGAGCCTATCAGAACGATTATACGGCATATTAAGAGGTAAGGAGGAAGAAAAGAAGTTGAACAAAAGAAGTTCTCACCGTAAAAGGCAAAGAAAAGTGCGGGAGCTGATTAAAAAGCTCGGTACATTAAATATTGTGCTTATATGTGTTTTTGTTTACATGATGTATATTAACTGGAAAATGCTTATGGTATTTTCCCAGTGTGGTTCCGCTCCGGAATCAGCGTGGTGCGCATTAATCGCGGCGCTGCTTGGTGAATGCGGCATCTGTGGATGGATAAAGACCAGTAAAGAAAAGCACAGAAGGAAACAAAATTATGATGATCTGGCTGATCCTGATGGGGAATATCAGGGAGGCACAGGAGATAATGAGGGAATGGAGGACGAAGAACAATGATGAGTTTTGAGATATTTTTATTGCTATTGATGATTGTGTCCATATTGACAGGCTTGGTGACAGAAGGCATCAAGAAACTGCTGGATGAAGCAAAGAAGCCATACAGGGCTAATTTACTTGCAGGAATTGTTGCTGTAGTTTTGTCTATCGGTGTAGATTCCGGATATATAATCCTGACGGAAACGGCTATGAATGAAAAAATGGCAGTGATATTAATTGCTTTAGTGCTGCTATCCTGGCTATCTGCAATGGTCGGGTATGATAAAGTGATTCAGGCAATCGGACAGATTAAATTCCCAAGCAAGGATAAATAAGCACAGGAACCTTTTGACAGGTTCCTTTTTTGGTGGGGTGAAGATGGGGTGAAGATATGAATACGAAAAATATAACTGTATTAAGAAAAATCATATATGCTGTAGAAGCCGGCGGTCAAATATATGGCAGGCAAAATTATTCAGCATTCGCAGGAGTTGGGGCGAACTGCAGCAACGAGAAAGCGATAACGATAGGAGCCGGGCAATGGTATGCTGATGAGGCAAAAGAATTATTGCACCGGATTCAGAGAATGAATCCAAAACTGTTCAAGGATATGGACAATGCAGGTATGGAAAAAGACCTGCTGATGAAAAGTTGGAGTACATACGCTGCAACTGCCAATTCCTCAAAAGGCAAGTGCATTATAGCAATTATAAGCACCGACCTTGGTAAGAAATGCCAGGATCAGTATATGGAAGATCAGATACAGACATATGCAAAGAGCATTGAAAAGACATATGGAGCCATGCCGGACACCGCAATGATGGAATGCATCAACATTCTGCATCAAGGTGGAAATAGTGCTTTGAAAAGAATCTTGTCTAAGACTGCGAAACCGTACACCGCAGACAAGATTTACGCGACATTGTGCCTGGACCCGAAAGACCCGACTTCGAATCAGGTAGGCGATTATGAAGATAGGCAGAAGGCAGTCATTTCAATGATTCGCAAATATGCCATAGAAAACAAGAAAGGAGAAACTACAATGGGAGTAAAGATTAGTAATTGCGGACATGACGAAAACGGAAGATATGCCGCTGGAAAAGCCGGTGATCAGACTGGGACAGAGTATCAGATCATGAATTGGTACAGCAGACCATGGTTCTGCGTTCTGAGATTTGAAGATAAAATAATTGCGAACATGATTGCAGATATGGCAACAAAAGCAGCTCAGAACATCCATATTGGCTACGATCAGGGAACAGCAGGGAATAGCAATGACAGATATACGTTCTGGCAGCAGCTCAAAGCTAATGGATATGACCCTGCTAAAATAAAAAAAGACTGCGAGAGCGATTGTAGCGCCAGCACAGCAGCCATTGTCAAAGGGGCGGGATATCGCCTTGGAAATACAGCCCTGCAGAATGTGAGTATTTATCTTACGACACATAATATGCGACAGGCTCTTGAAAATGCTGGTGCACAGGTGCTTACTGATGCTAAATATTTGACTTCCGGAGATTATATCGAAGCTGGAGATATTCTTCTGAATGACGATCATCATGTAGCGATTGCGGTGACGAGTGGAGCAAAAGCATCGGCATCAGATGTGGAGAAAAAGCAGAACACGGTAGCTTATGTGGCAAGGTTTACCAAAGATTGCAAGTGCTACAGCGTAGCCGGTAAAACTCAGGCAAAACTGTTTCCGGTAATTAAAAAGAATGCTGTCGTGGATGTAATGAAGTATACGGAAACCGTGAAGGGAAAAAGATGGTACTTCATCCGGATTCCGTATCCAAATGACGAAGGCTTTGTAAGGGAGTTTGTTCCGGCAGGATATTTCAAAAGACTGTAGAAAATATCACGTAAATGTGATAACATAATTTTGCTGCGCACCTCCGGCAGAAGGGGGGTGAAGTCTAATGCAAGATTCATTCATCAGTTTGCTTGTCTCTATCGCAGCAGGTGTAATTAGCTACTACATTTGCAAATGGCTGGACGGAGATAAATAAGCAGCGCAGACAGCCTAAAGGTATAAGCCGCCTTACATAAATGGAATAGAAAACCCCTGAAAGTCTGGACCACTTTCAGGGGTTTTCGTTTTGCCTAATGCAATTTCATCAGTTTGCTTAGCTGTTATTATCATATGCTATAGCCAGTAAAATGTCAACTTCAAAATATTGAGTTCACTACCTTTCCCCGATGCCTGAATGGTGTCGGGACTTTTTTTATTTGTTCCTGGATAATCCCGGTGCATACAAAGCATATGTATTAACTATATTTATATACTCAAATACTAAGTTTAAATCTCGTCAAGCCACTTGTAAGCCAATTTGTCCCTGGCATTGTTGGAGGAAAAGCTGGTGCAAATGAGCATATATCTTTATCTTTTCTCTTAATCTTATTCTAAACCTAAGTCTCAGTCAGCCAAAGGCTGAAAAGCGGCTGACAAATTAAAGCCAACAAATGTTGGAAAATCAACTCATTTTCGTGAGATGTTTATAAAATCCAGACTTAAATTTTGTGAAAATCCAATAAAAAGAAAAATTATTGTCGTGGTGTATATGTGTATGAGTTCGTATCAAAGTCCCACGTAATATCACCATAACCATCCGTAATTGCTCCATCAGTATCTAATTTTCCGTATGAAGGATAGTAGATATTTGATCCTGAAAAGCAGATACCGGTTCCGTCCTCACAGATGATAGATACCCAATTATACCAAGGATTATCTTTGACTTTTTTTTGAGCAAATTCCACGAATTGTTCTTCTGTAATATTTTTTAATACTGTTTTTGAAATATTTATATAACCATACGAACCCAGTATTTTTGACTTATCACCACTATAAACAGTTCCAGTATTCAGATCTGTGTTCATCAAAGGATTGTCGGATTTCGGAGTTTCTGTAATTTGAGCCAAATAATCTTCTCTTTCTGATTCTATTTTTTTATTTCGGTCTTTCATATATTGCGAGGTATCCAATGCGTTTTTGGAGTTCGTCTTTTCGATACCAGTAAGATAATAATTAAGCCTTCCTTTGGAGACATATGAGCATATTTTTACAGATGCCCCTGCTGATAAATCTGGAATAAGTTTATAGCCGTATTTGCAGGAACCATTTCCTGTAGCATCAGGCATAAATGATTGATCGGTATAATTATTATCATTAAGATTAAAAGCTAAAAGCAAGTCATAAGAACCAGCTAATTCATGCGAATATAAAACAATTGCATCAACGCATACATAGGAATTATCGTATTCTCCGCCTTCAATCTCTGAATATGAAACTGTTGGAATATTTTCATACGCATAATCCCAAAAGTCATTATCTTTAGAAAAATTTTTAATTTCTTTGCAACGGAGAGAGGGAGCATCGGATGAAGTAATAGCAGCTTTTGAAGAGCCACAACCGGTAACGGAAAGTGAAAACATTGCCAATAGTAAAAAAACTATTGAAGATTTACGAAAAATCTTCGGGGGGGGGGTAAAAAATGTCCTCTTTTTCATAGAAAAATCTCCTTTTTATTTTAATGATACCACTCTTAGGAGAAGACAACAACCACAATAAAATGAGTTGTGATACACACTAAGAAAAAAACTCAATTTTTGTAAAATAGGGTATTGACACCTACCTACTACGTGTTATATTAAACTCAACAAAACGAGTTAAAATACAAAGATAACTCAATAATACGAGATTGAAGGAGATACGGATATGACAAAAAAAGAGAGATATGTCATCGTAGACAAAGATGACAATGTAATGTTCGGAGGCCAGAGATACACAGAAGCAGGAGCCAATAAAGTTTGGAACCTGTGCAATGGAATCTTGGAGGATGAGAACGGAGAAAGACATATTTATATCAAAGAACTTTAAAAATTTTTCCTTCCGGTGGAGGCTAACCGGAGAAAGGACAAAAGCATGTACAAGGTTATAGTTGATATCGCGCCCAAAATTATTCCTGGAACGAATGGTTGCCATAAATACGTGTATGGCGTGCACAAAGAAAGAAAAGAGGCCGAAAAAGTGGCCAGTGCAATAAATGCTGCAACTGGTTTCTCCGGAGTGGCAACAATTATAAAAGAATAGCCGAAACGGTCAGAAATGACCGTCCGCCAGGAATGACCGCCTGGTGCTGATGATGGCAGGTCAATGCGGTTGGTATTGGACAACAAGTTTTACTGATTTTTAAAGTGAAAATCAGGGGCGGTGAGCAAGACGGCGTAGAGAACGCCTGAAAATGCTCAATGTAGAATAACAGGTTTGCTGGTTTTAAAGAGAAATCAGATACGGGAGTGGAAGCACCGGAGTAGCACTGCACAGGTTGCAAAGTATGAGGCAGCCATATAAATTCACATACCCAATCGCCTATTTTATGGCACGAAAGAAAGTGATTCGTAGATTTGTTATCTACGCCCTGGGCAGTACAGGGGAATGCCAGAACATAAAACAAAAGTAAAATACGGAGGGCATGATTTTATGAACAGGGAGTACAGAAAAAGATTATTCGATCTTATGAATGAGATTGATGACTTAGCAAAAATGGGAATCGGATTAGAAAAAGAGGAGATAATCGGTGAGGTTGAAATACCTCAGAAAAATGAAAAGGTGCAGCCTGAGATAAAAACGAAAAAAGTGATAGAGGAAATTCCGGAAGAGGCTACAGGGCCGAATCATGACAAAACGAAAAGATATAGTGCAACATTCAAAAAATTTATTGTGAATATGCATAGGATTCATGGATTGACATTTGACGAGATAGCGGACCGCTATGGAGTATCAAAAGCCACTGTAACAAAATGGTGTAGCGATGCGAGATATGTCGATGGAATAAGCCTGGAAGCGATAAGAGCAAAGACAGAAGTGTTGGAAAAAGAAAATGAAAAACTCAGAGAAGAAAATGCAAGACTACAGAGCATGATTGCTATGGCATTTGGGAAGGAGGCACAGGCATGAAAATAAAAGACTTTACTGTGGGGCAAATTGCATATGCATTTTCTTATGAGGATATAGCCTTATTGAAAGGACTGAAGCCTAAAAAGTATACTGTTGCAAAAATTGGACGCAAATACCTGTATGCAGTTAGAAGGGAAGAAGTAAACATCAAAGCTGTACCTGATTATTTGCTGATAAGATTCAAAGAACCAGATTATACAGACAGTTTTTTGGAAGAAAATATTAATTATGGAGATAAGACAATATTATTTTCAGATATGGAAGCAGCAAAAGATTATTACCAAAAAAGAAAACTTGTAAGATTTCTTACATCAGGTGTGAAGTGGGAAAACTACACATTAGATGAATTGAAAGAAATACAAAAAATCCTGGGGGCACAAGTATGACAGCATTACAGAAGATATTTCAGAGTTATTATGAAAATCGGATTGAGAGCGATGAACCGGATCCGGAAAGAATGGCAGTTACATATAAAAGGGTTCTTGATACCTTGAATGAGCTACAAATCGGGCATAGCGGCATAGATGATATTATGTTATGGGTAAGCCAGTACGGAGCAGCAGCGGAGGAAACAGGATTCTACGCAGGGTTCAAGATGGCATGGGAATTATTAAAGA
>QWCV01006073.1_pt1 | contig 13504 bp, 8 predicted proteins | sample 1972621 | NCBI WGS metagenome assembly QWCV01 (sample SAMN09866699, study PRJNA288562) | Human gut metagenome isolate pre2_stool, whole genome shotgun sequencing... | isolation source: gut | host: Homo sapiens | place: USA: California
ATATAATCCGCATCAAGGCAATCCGTCCTCATTCGGCACGATTGCACAGATACCCGGAATCTATTTCGCAACTTTTTTGAGGAATGCCTCGATCGTATTCTCGATCAGACAAGCGATCGTCATCGGACCTACCCCGCCGGGCACTTTCGTGATCAGCGAAGCCTTCGGCTCGCAAGCCTCGAAATCGACGTCGCCGCACAATTTCCCCGTTTCGGGATCACGATTGACACCCACGTCGATCACCACCGCACCGTCGCCCACCATGTCCGCCGTAACGAACTTCGGACGGCCAATTGCCACGACCAGAATCTCCGCTTCGCGTGTCACATCCGCCAGGTTCTTCGTCCGGCTGTGAGTAATGGTCACCGTAGCATTCTCATCGAGCAACAGCTTGGCAACGGGAAGCCCCACGATCGTACTGCGGCCGATCACAACGGCTTTGCGTCCGGCCAGCTCCACGCCCGAATCCTTCAGGAGCTTCATGATACCCTTCGGCGTACAGGGCAGCACGCAGGGCTGTTTCTGCCAGAGAGCCGCCACATTGAGGGGGTGGAAGCCATCCACATCCTTCTCTTGACGAATCCGTGCGATCACCTTATCCGAATCGATATGTTTCGGCAGCGGCAGCTGGATCAAAATTCCGTCCACCGTATCGTCGGCATTGAGGTCGTCGATAATTTTCAGCAACTCCTCCTCCGAAATGTCCGCCGGCTTGCGAATCGTCGTATTCAGGATACCGACCTCGTCGGCAGCCTTCGTCTTACCCGTCACATAGGATACGCTGCCCGCATCCTCACCGACCAGCACCACTACCAAATGGGGCAGCCGGCCGTATTTCTCCGGGAATGTCTTCACCTGCTCGGCCATCTTGGCCTTGCAAGCCGCCGCTAATTCTTTTCCGCTGATTACCATATATTGTTTTGATTTTAAAGATTGCTTATCCGTCCCATCCAGGGATTCGAAGGACAAATATAACTATTTTTTCACTAAAAACGAAAGAGCCTTCATACCGATATCGGATCGATAGAAAAGATTCTCGCAACCGATTTTCCGGACCTCCTCGAGCGCCCGGCACCTGGCCTGCTCCGGGTCGGCACTCCGGCAGACGACGATCATCACCCGGCCGCCCGAGGTAACGAGCCGCCCCTCTTTTATCGCCGTGCCCATATGGTACACTACGCCGTCCACCTGCTCCGTTCCCGTAATTTCATACCCCTTCTCATAGGAGCCGGGATATCCTTTCGATGCCAGCACGATCCCCAGAGTCGCAAAGTCGTGCCACTCGGCCTCGCCCGGATCCCGTCCGTCGGCTACGGCGCTGAAAATATCGTAAATGTCGCTCTTCAGGCGGGGCAGCACCACTTCGGTTTCGGGATCGCCGAAACGGGCGTTGAACTCGATCACGCGGATTCCCTGCGGGGTCTTCATCAAACCGCCGTAAAGCACGCCCGTGAAAGGACATCCCTCGTCGCAGAGAGCGTCGGCCGTGCGCTGCATCACCTTTTCCAATGCGAAAGCCTCGTCTTCCGGAGTAATGAACGGCAGCGGGGAGTATGCTCCCATACCGCCCGTATTGGGACCTTCATCGCCGTCGAACGCCCGTTTGTGATCCTGCGCCAGCACCATCGGCAGCACCTTGCGCCCCGACACGAAACACATGAACGAAAATTCGGGTCCGGTCAGAAAATCCTCCACGACCACACGTCCCTTGCCGAACTTGTCGTCCAGCAACATGTCGCGCAACGCGGCATCGGCCTCCTCCATCGTCCGGGCGATAACGACACCCTTTCCCGCAGCCAGACCATCGTATTTCAGGACGGCGGGCAGAGGGCGCGAACGAACGTACTCCGAAGCCTTCCGGTAATCGTCGAACGCCCGGTAACCGGCCGTCGGAATACCGTACCGCCCCATCAGATCTTTTGCAAACTCCTTGCTCGACTCGATGCGGGCCGCCGCCTTCGTCGGGCCGAAAATACGAAGTCCCTCCTCACGGAAGCGATCGACGATACCGGCCACGAGCGCCGCTTCGGGTCCTACCACCGTGAGGTCGATCTCTTTTTCACGAGCAAGGGAAAGCAATCCCTCGACATCGGTATCCTTGACCGGCACACACTCGGCCTGACGAGCGATACCCGCATTGCCGGGAGCGCAATATATCTTCGAAACCTGCGGCGAACGCGACAACGCATCGACGACGGCATGTTCGCGGCCACCGCCGCCTACGACTAAAACTTTCATAACCTATCGTTTATTCCCGACCGCACTTTCCGCAAAGAGCGGCTCGGAAATCGTCCATAAAAAATAATCCGACCGACGGACACGAAATCCGCAGTTTAATGTTTGAAATGACGCATCCCGGTAAACAACATCGGAATACCCGATTCATTGGCCTTCCGGATCGAATCCTCGTCCCGGACGCTGCCTCCCGGCTGCACGATCGCCTCGACGCCGCTCGCAGCCGCCAGGCTCACGCAGTCGTCGAAGGGGAAAAAGCCGTCCGAAGCCAGTACCAGCCCTTCGGTCACACCCTGGGCATGGGCCTGCTTGAGCGCGAGTTCCGCCGAGCCGATGCGATTCATCTGCCCCGCTCCGACACCCAGCGTACGACCGTCCTTCACCACTACGATAGCGTTCGACTTCACATGCTTGACAATACGCCAGCCGAAATCGAGATCGGCGAGCTGCCTTTCCGTCGGCCGCTTCTCCGTCACGCACATATCCGCCGTCACGGGACGTGTTTCGAGGTCGAGGTCCTGCACCAGCAATCCTCCCGTCACACTCACCAACTGGCGCTGCTTCGCATCGCTCTTCTCCATCGGAACTTCGAGCAGACGCAGATTCTTCTTCGTCGAGAGCACTTCGAGGGCTTCGGGCGTAAACGAAGGGGCCATGATGATCTCCAGAAAAATCGGCTTCATCAATTCGGCCGCCTCACGGGTCACAGGTCGGTTCAGGGCGACGATACCGCCGAAAATCGACACTTTGTCGGCCTCGTAAGCCTTCGTCCAGGCATCCGCCGCATCCCGCCCCACCGCAGCACCGCAGGGATTCATATGTTTGAGTCCCACGCAGAACGGCTCATCGAACTCCCGCACGATCGCAAGGGCTGCGTTGGCATCCTGTATGTTATTGTAGGACATCTCCTTGCCATTGAGCTGCCGGGCATAGGCCAGCGAATAGGGCACCCGTTCGCCGCTGCGGTAGAACTTGGCCTGCTGGTGCGGATTCTCGCCGTAGCGGAGCGGCTGAACCAGATCGAACTCCAGGAACAACTTCTCGTCGAGCCCCGCTTTTTCACGCATGTACGTAGCGATCATCGCATCGTACTCGGCGGTATGGGTATATGCCTTGGCCGAGAGCTGCAACCGCAATCGGGGAGTCGTATTGCCGTATCCCCTAATCTCCGCAAGGATCGTGTCATAATCCGCCGGGTCGCACACTACGGTCACGTCCTTGTAGTTCTTGGCCGCACTGCGCAACATCGAAGGTCCGCCGATGTCGATATTCTCGATCGCCTCGTCCATCGTCACCCCTTCGCGGGCGATCGTCTGACGGAAGGGATAGAGATTCACGCACACCATGTCGATGAACTCGATGCCGTTCTCCCGCAACGCTTTCAGGTGGTTCGGATCGTCGCGGCGAGCCAGCAGGCCGCCGTGCACCTTGGGATGGAGCGTCTTGACACGTCCGTCGCAGATCTCCGGGAACCCCGTCACATCGCTGATGTTGATCACCTCCACGCCGCTTTCAGCCAACAGTTTCATCGTACCGCCGGTGGCGATCACCTGCCAGCCGAGCTCTCGAAGTCCGCGCGCGAACTCCACCACGCCGGTCTTATCGCTCACACTGATTAATGCTCTCATATTGCTAATTTATATAGGCAATCATATCTTTCAATATACCATTTCCGACGATCTCAACACCGAATCCGAGAGTCGCTTATTCGCGGTCCAATGACCGCATTTACCACTCCGCCTTCCCCTAATCCTTTCTCGAAAGGGACTCGGGTCGCTGCATTTCCAAAGAGGTACACTAAAGGATATGATCGCGTTAATATATACGTAGTTTTATCGTTTTCGACTCGCGGTCGCCGTTATTCACGGTATCCGACGATGTGTTTCCAGGTCCGAATCCGCACTAAACCGCGACGTTCCCGCGATCCTATTGCTCCGCAACCAACTTTGCCACCGTTTCCACATACAGCGGATGTTCGACGGCATGCACCCGGGCTTCCAGCTCTTCCGGATCGCTCCCCAGATACTCGAAAGCCCGCTGGGCGATGATCCGGCCCCCGTCGAGCTCTCCGTTCACATAGTGGATCGTCACGCCGAAGACCTTGACGCCGTAAGCAAAGGCATCGGCAATGGCATGCGCCCCCTTGAACGCAGGCAACAGCGAGGGATGAATATTGACGATCCGGTCGCGGTACGCCTCCAGCACCACATCGGAAAGGATGCGCATATACCCCGCCAGACAGATCAGCTCGACCCTTTCGGCCCGAAGCCTGCGGACGATCTCCCGTTCGTAGTCGGCTTTCGAAGGGTACTCTTTGGGGTTGAACGTAAAAGTCGGAATACCGTAACGGGCAGCCCGCTCGTTCACGAAAGCCCCCGGCTTGTCGCAGACCATGAGGGCGATGCGGGCCGCAATGCGCCCATCGGCACAAGCCGCAGCCAATGCTTCGAAGTTGGAGCCGTTTCCGCTGGCGAATACTGCGATCGTCTTCATCGCCCTATCGGATTTCCACGCCCGGACGATCCGTCGCCCGGCCGATCACCGAAGCTTTCTCGCCCTGTTTCTCCAAAATGGCAATCACTTCGGAAGCCTCATCCTGCGAAACCGCGATCACCATACCGATACCCATGTTGAAGATATTGAACATCTCGCGGTGAGCGATCTTGCCGTATTTCTCCAACAGGCGGAACACGGGCAGGATCTCCCACGTCCCCTCGTGAATCTCGATACCCTGGCCCTCGCTCAGGATGCGGGGAATATTCTCGTCGAAACCGCCGCCCGTGATATGACTGATGCCGTGCACGTTACAGGCTCGGATCACTTCGAGCACCTGTTTCACGTAAATTTTGGTCGGCGTCAGGAGCACCTCGCCCAACACACGGCCGTCCAATTCGGGATAAGCCTTGCGAAGATCCAGTCCTGCATCGGCAACCACCTTACGCACAAGGCTGAAACCGTTCGAATGGACACCGCTCGACGCGATACCCACCAACACGTCGCCCACACGCACCTTCGTACCGTCGATCAGGCGCGACTTCTCGACCACGCCGCACGTGAAGCCCGCAATATCGTACTCGCCGCCGGCATACATGCCCGGCATCTCGGCCGTTTCGCCGCCGATGAGTGCACAGCCGGCCTGACGGCAGCCTTCGGCCACACCCGCCACGATCGCTTCGATCTTCGCAGGCTCGTTGTGCCCCACGGCTACATAATCCAGGAAGAAGAGCGGCTCGGCCCCCTGCGCCAGCACGTCGTTCACGCACATAGCCACGGCGTCGATGCCGATCGTGTCGTGCTTATCCATCTCGAAAGCCAGCTTGAGCTTGGTTCCCACGCCGTCGGTACCGCTCACGAGCACCGGCTCCTTGACATTAAGCGCCGAGAGATCGAACATTCCGCCGAAGGCGCCGATGTTACCCATCACGCCCAACCGCGAGGTCGAAGCCACGTGTTTCTTGATGCGGCGCACCACTTCGTATCCGGCCTCGAGGTTCACACCGGCCTTTTCATAACTTTCCGCCATAACAATAGTTGGTTTTAGCTGTTTCCTGAATATTTCCACCCGATGTTTTCGAAATACGCATGCAGGACAGGTTCTTCCCTGACACCGCAGATCGAAAACGAAGCGGTTTGTTTAACATTTTTCTTTTTTGTTCGCCTCCTCGATCGTCCCGTAAAGCGACGTCGGATAATTGCCCGTGAAGCAGGCCATGCACAACTCGCAGCGATTGCCCGCCTTCAGCAAGGCATCGGGCGAGAGGTAAGCCAGCGAATCGGCTCCGATATACTCGCACGCCTCCGGAACCGACATGCGGGCGCACAGCAGCTCCTCGTACGTCGAAGTATCAACACCGTAAAAACAGGGATTCTTGAACGGAGGGCTGGCGATGCGGACATGAACTTCCGTGGCCCCCGCCTCACGCAACAGACGCACAATGCGCCGGGAGGTGGTACCGCGCACGATCGAATCGTCAATCAGCACCACACGCTGCCCCGAAACGATACCGCTCACCGACGAAAGTTTCATCCGCACGCCCTTCTCACGCATCGACTGCGACGGCTGGATGAAGGTGCGGCCGATGTATTTGTTCTTGATAAGTCCCATCTCGTAGGGAAGACCGCTCGCTTCGGCGTATCCCATGGCAGCGCTCAAACTCGAATCGGGCACTCCGACCACGATGTCCGCGTCTGCCGGCGCCTCCTTGTAGAGCAAGCGTCCCGACTCCTTGCGGAAGGCGTGCACGTTACGGCCCTCGATGTCGCTGTCCGGGCGGGCGAAATAGATATACTCCATCGCACACATCATATGGCGCTTGAACATCGAATAGTCGCTGCTGCGGATGCCGTGCCGATCGATCGTAACGATCTCGCCGGGCTCTACGTCACGCACGAATTCGGCACCCACCACCTCGAACGAAGTGGACTGGAAAAGACTGCCCTTGTTCTCCAGGTAGTTGCGCAGCAGATCCGCATTGACGATATTCCCGTTGTGGGCCAATGCGAAATCACCCGTGTTATGATGGAACAGAAAAGGCTGTATATTCTCCGTCCCGCCGCCACCGGCCGTCGAATAACGGACATGACCGATGGCCATATCGCCCGCAAGGTTTGCCAGCTTGGCTTCGTTGAACACCTCCGTAACAAGTCCTTCGCCCCGAACACGCCGCATCGCCCCTTCCTTCGAAACGCTTACGATACCGCACCCTTCCTGCCCGCGATGTTGCAGGGAATGAAGGCCGTAGTAGGTCAGGTTAGCTGCGTCGGGCACTCCCACGACGCCGAAAACGCCGCACTCCTCGTGCAGCTCCCGGTCGCAGATCGGCTGCATTATGCTCTCTTTGTGCATCGGAACTTATTTGATTACTTTTTCCAGACGGGCCAGGATCTCCTCGTAAGCCTCGCGCACCTTACCCAAGTCACGACGGAAGCGATCCTTGTCGAGCTTCTCGTTGGTAGCCATATCCCACAGCCGGCAGGTATCGGGCGACACCTCGTCCGCCAGAACGATCTCGCCGTCCGACGTGCGGCCGAACTCGATCTTGAAGTCGATCAGGTTGATATTCATCTTGGCGAAAAGCTCCTTGAGCACCTCGTTGATCCGGGCGGTCATGGCATAAATCTGTTTCAACTCGTCATAGGTTACGACACCCAGCGCCACCGCATGATGATCGTTGATCAGCGGATCGCCCAGCTCGTCGTTCTTGTAACAGATGTCGAAAATCACGTTCGAAGGCTTCGTTCCCTCCTCGATACCCAGACGCTGGGCCATCGAGCCGGCGATGACGTTGCGGACGATCACCTCCAGCGGAATGATCCGCACACGGCGGCACAACTGGTCGCGGTCGTTCAGGGTCTTCACGTAGTGAGTCTTGATCCCCTGCTTGTTGAGATATTCGAAGATCAGGGTCGAGATCCGGTTGTTCAGCACGCCCTTGTTCTCGATCGTGGCCTTTTTGATGTTGTTGAACGCCGTCGCCGCATCCTTGTAGTGAATCAGGATCATATCCGGATCGTCCGTCAGGAAAACCTGTTTGGCCTTACCCTCGTAAAGCATTTCGCCTTGTTGCATAGTGGTTGGTATTTTATAATTGTTATTTTGTTTTCCGGAAATAGTTCACCGCATTCGTGAAGATGTCCTGCACCTTCTCTCCGGCGATGTTCTTAAAGAGGTTCTCCCCGTAACGCTCCGTATGGCCCATCTTACCGAGTATCTGCCCGTCGCGGCTCACGATACCCTCGATCGCATAATACGATCCGTTGGGATTGTACGGGGCTTCGGCCGTCACGCGGCCTTCGGCATCGACATACTGGAACGCCACCTGCCCGTTCTCGAACAGCTCGCGGGCCAGAGGCTCGTTCACGACGAACTTGCCCTCGCCGTGGCTCACGGCGATCGAATGGATATCGCCCACCGAGAAACTCGACAGCCACGGGGAGTTGGTCGTCGCCACGCGGGTCGAAACAATCTGCGACACATGACGGTTGATGTCGTTGCGGAAGAGCGTCGGCGACTCTTTGGTCACCAGGCCCAGCCGTCCGTAGGGCAGCAGGCCCGACTTGACCAGCGCCTGGAAGCCGTTGCAGATGCCCAGAATCAGGCCGCCCCGGTCGAGCAGACGATGTATTTCCTCCGAAATATCCTTGTTGTTCAGCACATTGGCAATGAATTTACCGCTGCCGTCCGGCTCGTCGCCCGCCGAGAAGCCGCCGCAGAGCACGAAGATATGGCACGCAGCGATCGCCTCCTTCATCCGGCGGATCGAGTCGAAAATAGCCTCCGCCGTCAGGTTGCAGAACACCTCGCTGCGCACTTCGGCACCCGCCCGGCGGAAGGCCTTCGCGGTGTCGTAGTCGCAGTTGCTGCCCGGGAATACGGGGATGAAAACCACCGGACGCTCGACCGCCTCGCCCGGATAGGTGAAGCTGCGGAGAGCCGGCATCGCCTCCATGACCGGCGCATGGTTGATTCCCTTATCGGGATAAACCGTCGCAAAGCGTTCGGTATTGGCCCGGTAAAGCTCTTCGAGCGGCATTTTTTCGCCGTTGATCGTGAGCGATTCCTCCGCCTCGGTATGTCCCAGCAACTCGGCGGCCGGGAAATCGAGCGGCTCGGTGCTCTCCACCACGATCGAACCGTAAGAGTTGTCGAACAACGTCGCTTCATCCACCTCGACATCGGCACCGATGCCGTTGCCGAAAGACATCTTGGCCAGCGCTTCCGCCACACCGCCGAAGCCGACGGCATAGCCCGAAACGATCTTGCCGGACTCGATAGCCGAACTTACGAAATCGAAATTCCGCTTCAACGCCCCGGTATCGGGCATATGGTTTTCGAGCGGGGTATGACGCACTAGGTAAATCGAATGGCCCGCCTTCTTGAAATCGGTCGAGATGACGCGTCCGGCATCGACAGTCGTAATACCGAAGGCCATCAGCATAGGCGGGACGTTGATCTGCTCGAAGGTACCGCTCATCGAGTCCTTGCCGCCGATCGAGGGCAGTCCCAGCTCGACCTGCATCTTCAGGGCACCGAGCAGCGCCCCGAGCGGCTTGCCCCACGTACGGGGCGACTTGGTCATGCGCTCGAAATACTCCTGATAGGAATAGCGCATCTTATCGTAGCGGGCACCCGCCGCCACGACTTTGGCCGCAGCGTCCACGACGGCATAGGCCGCACCGTGGTAGGGACTCCACGACGCCAGGAAAGGGTTGTAGCCGAAGGCCATAATGCTGGCCGTATCGGTATATCCGTCCGTCGGCAACTTCTGCACCGACACTTGTGTTTCCGAACGTTGCGTACGACCGCCGAAAGGCAGCAGCACGGTCGAAGCGCCGATCGTAGAATCGAACATCTCGATCAGCCCCTTCTGCGAGAGGACATTGTCGTCCGCCAGGTTCGCAAGCATCTTTTCGCGCAGCGTACCGCCCTTCACCTCGCGGCGGAAAGGATCGCGTTCCTCGACCGCACCGATCGCGGCCTGGGCATAGTGCTTGGCCCCTGCGCTGTCGATGAACTCGCGCGAAAGATCGACCACTAATTTGCCCTTGTTGTACATCCGCATACGGCGCGAGTCCGTCACGTCCGCCACATGGGTCACTTCGATATTCTCCTCGGCGCAGTAGCGCTTGAACTCCTCTTCGGCACTCGCTTCGATCACAACGGCCATACGCTCCTGCGACTCGCTGATCGCCAGCTCCGTCGCATTCAGACCGCTGTACTTGGTCGGCACGCGATCGAGGTAAATATCCAGGCCGTCGGTCAGCTCGCCGATGGCTACGCTCACACCGCCCGCACCGAAGTCGTTCGACTTCTTGATCAGGCGCGTCACTTCCGGACGGCGGAACAACCGCTCCAGCTTGCGCTCTTCGGGGGCGTTGCCCTTCTGCACCTCACTGCCGCACATTTCGAGCGACTTGTCGGTATGCTCTTTCGACGAACCCGTCGCACCGCCGACACCGTCGCGGCCCGTGCGGCCGCCGAGCAGCAGGACCACATCGCCCGGCACGGGGGACTCCCGGCGCACGTTTTCGGCTTTCACGGCACCGACCACGGCACCGACCTCCAGGCGTTTGGCCACATAGTCGGGATGATACACCTCGCGGACGTGGGTCGTGGCCAGTCCGATCTGATTGCCGTAGCTCGAATAACCGGCAGCGGCCTTGAGGCTGATGACGCGCTGGGGCAATTTGCCGGGCAGCGTTTCGCTTACGGGTTGATAGATATTTCCCGCACCCGTCACACGCATCGCCTGATAGACGTAGCTGCGACCCGACAACGGATCGCGGATGGCACCGCCCAGGCAGGTCGAAGCTCCGCCGAAAGGTTCGATCTCGGTCGGGTGGTTATGGGTTTCGTTCTTGAATTGCAGGAGCCATTTCTCGGTCCGGTCATCGACGTCCACATCGACGAAAACGCTGCATGCGTTGTTCTCCTCGCTCACCTCCAGGTCGTCGAGCAGTCCCTTGCTGCGCAGGTAACGGGCACCGATCGTCGCCAGGTCCATCAGGCAGATGCTCTTGCCCTCGCGCCCCAGTTCGCGGCGGATTTTCAGGTAAAGCGCCAGCGTGCCTTCGATCTCGTCTTTCACGAACGACTCCTCGACCGTAATGTTCTCCAGCTCGGTCGTGAAGGTCGTATGACGGCAATGGTCGCTCCAGTACGTATCGAGAATCCGCAGCTCGGTTTCGAACGGATCGCGACCCTCTCTCCGGAAATATTCGACCACTTCGCGCAGGTCGTCGGCATTCATCGCCAGACCGTTCTTCTTGCAGTAGGCATCGAGTTCCGCATCTTCCATCTCCCGGAACCCGTCCAATACCGGCACCGGTTTCACGGGGGCGCTTTCCAAATCGTCCAGGACCCGCAAATCCTTCTCGCGCGACTCCACGGCATTGATATAATAGCGACGAATACGCTCCATCGTCTCCTTGGGAAGTTTCGAAGGGAAGATCAGCAGCTTCGAACTCTTGATCTTCACCTCGGCCGAAGGATCGATCAACCGCACGCAGTCCACGGCCGAAGCCGCTCGCTGGTCGAACTGTCCGGGCAGGCACTCCACAGCCAGAAAGCTGTTGCCGCCCAGATCGCACGAATCCGTCACGGCATCGGTAACCACCTCGCCGAAGACCCTGTAACGGCTCTTCTCCAGCAATTCGTCCGAAAAACCGAACAGGTCGTACACGTTCAGCAGCCGCAGGCCGTCGAGCGAAAGATTCAGGTTGGCATTCAGGTCGCGGAGCAGGCTCTCGGCCTCGACCCGGAATTCGGGGTATTTCTCAACGAAAATACGGTAACTCTTCATTATCTTATTTTTGACTTTATTTCACAAATCTGTCGGCCCACTTGGCGGCATACTCCTCGCCGGTCACACCGACGAAAGTCACGTGTCCCATCTTGCGCTTGGGCTTGGAAACGGTCTTGCCGTAAATATGGACATACACACCGGGGCGATTCTCCCGGGCAAGCGCCTCGGCCCGCTCCAGATCCTGTCCCAGGATGTTTTTCATCACGGTAGGGGCCTTCAGCTGCGGCTCTTCGAGGGGCATATCGAGCAGGTAACGGCACAGCTCCCGGAACTGATTGGTCGTCGAACCCTCGATGGTCCAGTGTCCGCTGTTGTGCGGGCGCGGCGCCATTTCGTTGAAATAGACCTCGTCTCCCTTCACGAAATATTCGATAGCCAGAATCCCCCGGTAACCGCAGTCGCGCATGAAACGCTTGCTCTGGGACACCATCCGCTCCCGCACCTGGTCCGGCATCTCCGCCGGCACGATGCACAGATCCAGAATACCGTCCTTGTGGATATTCCGCCCTACCGGGAAGCAGATCACGCGCTCTCCGTCCGACACCAGCACCACGCTGGCCTCGAAATCGAACGGGACGAACTCCTCCAGAATGCAGGGCACCGCGAGCAGTTCGCGGGCTTTCGCAAGGTCGGCCTCGCCGCGAAGCACCGCCTGACCGTGTCCGTCGTAGCCCAGCGTACGGGTCTTGAGCACGCACGGATAACCGATTCGCGCAATGGCCCGATGCAGCGACTCCTCGTCATCGACAGCCATGAAAGCGGGCGTCTTCAATCCATGATCGCAGGCATTGCTCTTCTCCCGCAGGCGATCCTGCGAGTCGAACAGAGGCCTGAACCCTTGTTTGATATTGTATTTTTGCTCGAGAGCCACCAGCAGATCGCCCGGCACGTTCTCGAACTCGTAGGTCACCACGTCGCTGCGGCGGCAAAGCTCTTCGAGCGCCGCCGGATCGTCGAACCGGCCCACGATCCGCTCGTCGCTGATCTTAAACGCCGGAGCATCCTCCGCCGGATCGAGGCAGATCGTCCGCGCACCCAGCAGATGCGCCTGCTCGATGATCATCAGCCCCAACTGGCCGCCACCGATAATTCCGATCGTCTTCACCGCACTCATCGGTCTAAAGTTCCGCTTTAAGTACATCCTCAGTCTGTTTCGCACGGAACATCTCCAGACGGGCTGCCAGCGCCTCGTCCTTCAACGCCAGGATCGACACGGCGATCAGGGCCGCATTCTTCGCCCCGTTGATCGCTACGGTCGCAACCGGCACGCCGCCGGGCATCTGCACGATCGAAAGCAAGGAATCCAGCCCGTTCAGGGCTCGAGATTTGACCGGCACACCGATCACCGGAAGTGCGGTCATACTGGCCACCATGCCGGGCAGGTGCGCAGCGCCTCCGGCTCCGGCGATGATTACCTCCAGTCCGCGCGACTTGGCCGTTTTGGCATACTCCACCAGCAGGTCGGGGGTGCGGTGGGCGCTCACCACCCGCTTCTCGAACTCCACACCGAATTGCGCGAGCGTCGCCGCAGCGTCGGACATAACGTCCCAGTCGCTGGTCGAACCCATGATTACTCCAACTTTCATAGTAAGAAACGTACTAAATCAACCAAAAAAGAGCCGCTACGACAGAATTCGTCATAGCGGCAAGATTATATTGCTGCGGGAAGCCGATTCGTGCCCTCCTGCATAGTTCCGTCGATAAAATCCGATGCAGGAACGACACTGCACGCTCCGACCGCACATCGAGCCGACAGCATCTGCTGTCGCTTTCGCCGGGTATGGTGCATCTGAATCCTTTCCATCGTTTCGGAAGCCGTAGCCGCCGACGGACCTGCGGCCCATCGTCTTTTACTTGCACAAAAGTACGAATAATTTCAACGACAACCTAACAATCCCGACAGTTTTATTTCGACATTGTATCGACAAAATCCGCTACCGGATTTTCGCCTCGCAATAAGCGCA
>QWCV01002821.1_pt1 | contig 13477 bp, 9 predicted proteins | sample 1972621 | NCBI WGS metagenome assembly QWCV01 (sample SAMN09866699, study PRJNA288562) | Human gut metagenome isolate pre2_stool, whole genome shotgun sequencing... | isolation source: gut | host: Homo sapiens | place: USA: California
TGCCTTATTCTTCCCAAGAGAATCCCCACTGGTAAATGCTTTATACAAAGCTTACACAGATGTAACAGGCGATACAGAGAACAAGCCGATGGTGATCGGTGGCGGCACTTATGCAAAATCTCTTAAAAATATCATTGCATTTGGACCTGAGAAGCCGGGAATTGATTATCGTATCCACAGCGCAGATGAATTTATCCTCGTATCCGGTATGGAAGAGGCAGTTCTGGTTTATATGGAAGCAATTAGGAATCTTCTGGCAATCTAATATATAAAAATAAGTACAATAATTTTAGAGGAGCTGGAGTAATCCGGCTTCTCTTTTGAAACATAAAAGATATTTTTTTAAAATTCTTTACAAAGTATTTTATTTAAAGTAAAATTAATAAAGTCTGGTATATGAGCGATGCTTTGATTTCATAACTCCTTTATTTGTTTTTGTGTATGATATAGAAAACTATACTCTTAAACAGAATAGTATTAAGAACAGGGTAATCTATAAAAATTTTATCAGTATAATGGAGATGATTTTATGAATAGAAAGCGTGATTTAAAACTCAGTCTTAAAATTTCTCTGACATTAGGCAGTATTATTTTTCTCAGCATATTTATATATCTGATCATTTATATTCATAATTCTCAGAAATATGAAAACGAAGTTATGGGCAAGGAAAATATTGCCATGTTGCATTCGATTGATTCTTCATTGACAACAGTTTTTGAAAATGCAAATAATTATTCTAAATTAATTCTGGCTGACCGTGTTGTACAGGAGCAAATGAAGACGGGAAATATAGTGTCTGATTTTGAAAGACAACAGCTTTTGATTAGTCAGATTTATTCTATTACTCAATTTTCAGAGAGCATAGATATGGTCTGGCTGACTGACCAGAATGAACAGCAGTTGACCGTGGGAAAAAGTGCAGATTTTTCCATTGAAAAAAATTCTACAGAATATGATTGGATAAAAAAACTAAATGGAAAAGCAAAACTGCTGACAAAAGAGCAAAATGGACAGAACTATTCTGTGCTGGTGAGAGCTTTTAAGGATTTGAATAAATTCCGTATACTTGGTATTATTGGTGTTCGGATTGATAATAAAAAGCTAAGATCTTTAATTTCCAAAAGTAGTACTTCTGATGATGAAAAGATCATTATTTTAAATGAAGATAACGAAATAATCTGTTCAGTGGGTAACTTTCATGAATTCATGCAAAACTCAGAAATAGTCCGGGAATTGGAAAAATCGGAAAGTGAAGTTATTCATCGGCAAAGAATCAATGGAAAAAATTATTATACTGCTGGAATTGTCAATAAAGAAAAAGGATGGAAGATCATTCGTTATTCCCCGATGATAAAAACCGATGGATTCAGCAGTGTTTTTCGGTTTAATATTATTCTTATTATGGGACTGGGATTCTTTATTATCTGTATCTCTTTGACATTAGCTCGTTTTTTAACAGTACCTGTACAGGCATTACTGGAAAAAATGAAAAGCATTGAACAGGGCGAACTTGAAAAAATAGAGGAAAAGGCATACTTAGCTGAATTCAGACAATTGTTCCATGGTTATAACAAAATGACAGATGAGATAAAACGACTGTTTCAGGATACAATTGAAAAACAAAAAAGAATCCGTATTGTGGAAATGAATGAAATGCAGGAACTTATGAAGCCGCATTTTTTATACAATACATTGGAAGCTCTGGAAGCATTAATTTTGATGGATGAAAAGGAAAAAAGTGCAAAACTGATAAGATGCCTGGGACAGTTTTACAGGAAATCTGTCAGTGGCGGAAGAGAATTTCTCACTATAAATGAGGAAATTCAAGTTGTAAAAGACTATGCAGATATATTAAAAATTCGATTTGGAGACAGCTTTAAGTTTGATGTAAGATTAGATGAAACTTGCAGAAATTTTAAAATTCCTAAATTAACAATTCAACCTTTGGTTGAAAATTCATTTCAGCATGGAATACGAATACAGGAAAAATATGGATATATCCAGGTAAATGTCCAAAGAGAGAATGATAAGATACATATTTCTGTTATAGACAATGGACAGGGAATACCGGATAATATTATCAAGGAGATGGAAGAGGGAAAAGTCCCGGATGAAAAGCGCAGTCTGGGTTTGAGAGGAACTGTTCAGAGGCTGAAGGTAATATATGAAGATGCATTTTCATATGAAATTCATAATGAAGCGATGTCAGAAATTCATATTTATATAAACTGTAATGTGTTGGGAGAAAAGTGAAATGAAAAAGTTGAAGGTAATTGTTATTGATGACGAAATGCTGATAAGAAAATTGATTCGTATGAAAATGGATACAAAAAGGCTGAATCTTGAAGTGGCAGGGGAATATGCCAATGGTGCGGCTGCATTGCAGGAACTGAGGGAAATACGTCCGGATATTGTAATCAGTGATATTTGTATGCCGGAAGCGGATGGACTGTTATTCAGTGAGGAATGTGTAAAACTTTTTCCTGAGATAAAAATAATACTGGTTACGGGATATGATGATTTTGAATATGCCAGAAGAGGTATTAAAGCGGGTGTATTTGATTATCTGCTGAAACCGATTCAGGAAGAGGAATTAAATAATGCTCTGGAGCGTGCGACTGAGCAGATTCTTAAAGCTCGTGGACAAAAAGAAAAACAAAGCCGGTTTCTGTATGAGATACAAAAAAACAAAGTGGCTTTAAGAGATATTTACCTGAATCATATTCTGAGCCAGAACCAGAATATAGAAGAGATGAAAGAAAGCCTTCTGGAGTATGGCATAAATATAGAAGAAAAATCTTCCAGAGAGATACAACTGGGACTGATTGTGGTAGAAGAAGGATTTTATGAGCCGGAAGTGATTATGCAGATTATGGAAGAAGCAAAAACTTTTTTCCAGAGTGATGAAGGAATTATTGTATTAAAGGATTTATGGAATCGGATTGTGATCATTTCTGAATGTGAAGGAATTCCTTTTGCAGAATGTCTGGATATTCTGAATTCTCTTATAAAAACGAAATATAAATGCCGCCTGTTTGTGGGAATTTCCGGAAAGTTTTCAGGATGGAGAGAAATACATATGGCATATCTGGATGCGCTGAAGTTTATACAGGATAAACGCATGGGGGAAAACAAAAAAAATACAGAAGATTTAAGAGCGTGGAAACAGATAGAAAATGCTGTTCGGAGGGGGAATATCGAAGAAGCTCAAAGGTTGGGGCAAATGATTCTGGATAATGAGGAAACTGACTTAGTGGAAGTGAACTTAAGACTTCAGACAAGATTTCAAAAACTCTGTATTGATCTGGAATTTAGTCAGAATAATCTTATGTTTTTGAAGGAGATTGCATGGGTTTATACAAAGGAACAGATAAAATATTGTGTTGGAAATATTATAACTGAATTGGTGATCAGAAGGAAAATTAACTCTGGAGACAATAACAGTGAAGTGATTGAAGAAATACTAAAATATATGATTCATCATATGGGGGAAGAAGCAAGCCTGAATTTTCTGGCTGAGAAATTTTCTCTGAGCAGCTGTTATTTAAGCAAACTGATTAGAAACTTTACCGGAAAAAAATATGTGGAACTTTTATCAGATATCAGGCTTTTGAAACTGTTGGAAATGATTCATACCACAAATATGAAAGATTATGATATTGGAACCATGATCGGAATCCAGGATCCTCATTATCTGAGTATCTGGTTTAAAAAAATGATGGGACTTTCTGTTACGGAATATCGAAAGTGTATCAGTGAAAAAACAAAATAATGAAATTCAATCAGTAAAAAGGACAAGAAAATGAAACATTTATAAAGGTTTTATGAATGTATTTTCCTGTCTTTTTTCTTTATACTTACAGTATCACAAAAACAAATCAAAAGGAGATCGGAAAATGAAAAGGACATTGAAAAAAACAGGAGCTCTTTTACTTGCTGCCGGTTTAGCTGTTTCGTCAACAGTACCTGCAATGGCAAAGGATAAAGAAGAGCAGATCACACTTACAATTTGGCATCAGTCAGTAGCAGACACTGACCCGGTTAAAAAAATTATTGAGGATTCTGTGGAAGAATACCATGAATTACATCCCAATGTTACGATCGAGCAGGATGGAGTTACCGGTGAACAGTACAAAACAAAAATCAAGACAGCATTTGCAGCAGGAGAAGCACCGGATATTTCCTATATGTTCAGCGGCGGAAGTTTTGTAAAACCTTATATTGATGCGGGATATCTGATGCCAATTGATGATTATGTAAGTGAAGATACTTTAAACAGTGTACTTCCGGGAATGTTGGATGGATGCACTTTTGATGGAAAACTCTATACACTGCCGACTGTAACATTCCTTGCAAATTTATACTGTAATACAGAAATGTTTGAAAAAGCAGGAGCAGAGATTCCGACAAACTGGGATGAATTGTTGGATGCAGTTGCAAAATTAAAAGATGCAGGTTATACACCGATTATTCTGGGTGAAAAAGACAGATGGCCAGGTATGTATCTGTACGATATCATTTCTGCAAGAACAGCTGGGAATGCAGGTCTGGAAGAAGCTTTTGCTGATCCGGCTAAGTTTAATACAAAGCCATTTGTCGAAGCTGCAGAAAAACTTCAGGAACTGGTAGAAGCAGGAGCTTTCAATGACAGTATGATGAGCATGAGTTATGATGAGATGGTAGAGGGATTTGCAGCAGGACAGGGAGCAATGCTTTATCAGGCAAACTGGACACATCCGTCTATTCAGGCCGACACAGCTGCAACCAACGGTAAAGTAAAATGTGTGGCATTTCCTGTAATTGAAGGTGGTGCGGGAAGCATTACAGAATTTTCAGGTGGAAGTTCTGATGGATATTATATCAATTCAGACTGTGAGCATCCAAAGGAAGCTGTGGAATACCTGGAATACCTGAGCCATAAAATCGGTCAGGTAGGATATGAACAGGGAGCAGGTCTTCCATGTTGGGACACTTCTGATGTTGATACTTCAGAATTAACTCCACTGGATACAGAATCAGCAGCTCTGATGGAAACAGGAACTTCTTACATTTCATGGTGGGATAATATTCTTTCAGCAGAAGATTCCGAAACTTATAAAGATTTGCTTGCTCAGTTAATGGCAATGAAAATTACACCGGAAGAATTCTGTGAGAGTATGTCAAAACTCAGTCCGTCAGAATTTTATTCTAAATAAATGTTTATAAAAGGACTATATTTATTTGTAGTCCTTTTTCTTTAAGACTTGATATGTTAAGGAGCGGAAAATGCAGAAAATATTATCAAATAAAAAAGCTATTGCGTTATTTATGCTTCCTACAATGCTTTTGATTGGTGTTTTGGTTATTGTTCCAATCGGAATGTCTGTATATTACAGCTTACTGAATTGGGATGGTATCGGAAAAAGTATTTTTGTAGGACTGAGAAACTATAAAGACCTGATTTCTGATGAGCGATTTTTAAATTCTGTAAAAAATTCATTGTTATATGCCTGTTGCTCTCTGTGTATACAGCTTCCATTTTCTTTACTGTTTGCCATTGTTGTTGCAAATGTAAAAAAAGGTGAAAAATTTTACCGTACAACATTTTTTATTCCGGTTATTATTTCAAGTGTGGTAATTGGACAGTTATGGCAGAAAATTTACAATGGTGATTATGGTCTCTTAAATTCTCTTCTTTCTATGATCGGAATACAGGGACAGGACTGGATCGGTCAGGAAAGTACTGCATTGGTTTCCGCATTTATTCCAAACTTATGGCAGTACATAGGATATCATATGCTGATTATGTATGCCGGAATTAAATCAATATCTCCGGATATCAATGAGGCTGCAAGAATTGATGGTGCAAGCAAGACTCAGATTGCATTTAAGATTACCATTCCATTATTGAAACCGGTATTACAGGTATGTGCTACTTTTTCTCTGATCGGGGCACTTAAGATTTTTGATCTGATCTATGTTCTTACAGGCGGTGGTCCATTCTTCTCTACAGAGGTGCCGACAATTTATATGTATAAAACAATATTTGACTCCTTTAAATATGGATACGGAAGTGCCATTGCGATATTTGTAATTATAGAGTGTCTGATTTTAACAGGTGTACTTCGGTTATTGTTCAGAGATAAGGAGAAGGCGTAATTATGACTAAAAAAAAGATAAAAAACGGAAAAACTATAATCACACATATACTGTTAATGATTTTTGCGCTTATTCAGATTTATCCGTTATTCTGGCTGTTTGAATTTTCGCTGAAAGATAACAGTGAGATTTTTGGTGGAAATATTGCAGGTCTTCCGCAGCACTGGAGATTTGGGAATTATGTAACTGCTTTCTTTCAGGCCAACATTATGCAGTATTTCTTCAACAGTGTTCTGGTCACAGTTGTTACAATTATACTGACAGTTATCATAGCAGCAATGTCATCTTATGCAATTTCAAGAATGATCTGGAAAGGCCGTGAACTGACATTAAAGCTTGTTCTTATGGGAATGATGGTGCCGATTCATGCGGCAATGCTTCCTCTGTTTATTATTTTAAGTAAGGCACATATGCTGAATTCATATGTATCATTGATTATTCCGTATATTGCATTTGGACTTCCGATGGCAATTTATCTGTTTATAAGTTTTATGGAATCTTTACCAAGAGAAATGGAGGAAGCGGCTGCGATTGATGGATGTGGAATTTATCAGATGTTTTTTAAAATTATTTTTCCACTGATTCGTCCGGCAATCGCGACAGTAAGCATCTTTACTTTTATTTCTTCATGGAATGAGTTGATGTTTGCAGTTACATTTATTAATAAATCTCAATATAAAACACTGACTGTTGGAATTATGTCCATGGTAGGAGCTTATACAACTAAGTGGGGGGAAATTGGCGCTGGTCTTATGATAGCTACGATTCCTACGGTTATTATGTATTTGCTGTTAAGCGAGCAGGTACAGCAGAGTCTTGTTGCCGGTGCCGTGAAAGGATGATAAAGAGATGAGTAAGAATGTAAAATTGACGGTATATGCAGATCATACCAGAAATAAGATCAGCAAAAATATTTTTGGACATTTTATGGAACATTCTGCAGATGTGATTTATGGAAGCGTATATGATCCGGAAAGCAGATTTGCAGATGCAGATGGATTTCGAAAAGATGTGCTGGAAGTATTAAAAGAAGTTCAGGTTCCGATGCTAAGATATCCTGGAGGAAATTTTGTTTCTAATTATCATTGGGAAGATGGAATCGGACCAAAGGAAAAAAGACCAAAAGTATTTGACTATGCATGGCTGGCGGAAGATGACAATCGCATGGGTACTGTAGAATTTATAAAACTGTGTGAGAAGACAGGCGCAGAACCTTACCTTTGTGTGAACATGGGAAGTGGAACGGCTGAAGAAGCTATGCATTGGGTGGAATTTTGTAACGGAACAGGCGATACAAAGTATGCGAACATGAGAAGAGAATTGGGATATGAGGAACCTTTCCATGTAAAATACTGGGGACTTGGAAATGAGATGTATGGTGACTGGCAGTTTGGAGCGTGCAGTGCAGAAGAATATGCAAAAAAAGCTCTGGATTTTGCGAAAGCGATGAAATGGATGGATCCATCTATTGAACTGATCGCATGCGGATATGATCTGGGAAGCGACTGGAATTATGAGGTTGCCAGAGTGCTGAAACCATTGATCAGTCATATCGCAATTCATCATTATTCCATTGGATATGATATTTTCAAAGAAGAAGATTATAACCAGTGCATGTATATTCCTGATTACCTGACAAAATTGACGAATGTGGCAAAGGCTTCTATTGTTGCAGGAACGAATGATGCGCTTACAGATATTAAGGTTGCCTGGGATGAATGGAATACACACGCATGGGACTTTGAAAAAGATAAGAATGACTGTAACTACACATTGAAAAACACTATTTTGACAGCAGGTATTTTACACTCATTTATTCGAAGTAGTGATGTTGTGGAAATTGCAAGCTATTCTCCATTTGTCAATGTATGTGGAGCCATTGCGACAGATGCAGAGGGAGTTCTTAAAAGAGCCCAGTACTATGTGTTTGAATTATTTTCCAAAGTATTCAGACAGTGTGATGGGTATGTCGAGACACATATGGAGGGAGAAACATACAGCCTTCCGGAAGTCATTGATTATTCAAACAGAAAAGCAGAAGCTAAATTTGCACTGGATGCGAAGAGTGCACAGAGAATTGTAAAAACCAATTATATTGACTGTGTTGCTGCGATAAATGATAATCATTCCAGAATGAGTATTTCTCTTATTAATAAAAACAGTGAAGATGGTTATGAGGTAGAACTGTCAGTATTGGGTAGCAAAGTGCAGTGGAATACAGGAAAATGCTATCAGATTTATCATGATGATTTTGAGGCTTACAACACCAGAGAGAATCCGGAAAATGTATCCGTAAAAGAGGCAGAAGGAATATTGAATGGTCAGAATATTCATCTGAATCCACATTCCATAACAGTAATTGTAGTTGAATTGGAGAAATAAATCAATGATAAAAACCGCTAAAATAAGGAATGGTTATGTGAGGGGATCTGCAGCAGCAGATTCCAGAATTATATCCTTTAAAGGAATTCCTTATGCACAGTCACCAACAGGGGAAAATCGCTGGCGTGCTCCCAGACCGTGTGAAGACTGGAATGGAGTCAGAGAGTGTATTGAATTTTCACCAATCTGTATGCAGAGCATTCCAGGATTGGATAAGGAAAACATTTATACAAAAGAGTGGAATGTAGACAGTGAGATTCCGATGAGTGAGGATTCTCTTTACTTAAACGTCTGGACTCCTGCGCATACACCAGATGACAGACTGCCGGTATTTATCTGGATACATGGAGGAGCACTTCAGTGGGGAAATACGGCAGAAATGGAATTTGATGGAGAACGTCTGGCACGAAGAGGGATTGTAGTCGTTACTATAAATTACAGGTTGAATGTATTTGGCTTTCTGACACATCCGGATATGCTGGATGGAAAAGGAGATATGAATGTTGGAAATCTGGACCAACAACTTGCAATCAAATGGACAAAAGAAAACATCCAGGTTTTTGGAGGTAATCCCGAACGTATTACGATTGGTGGACAGTCGGCTGGAGGTGGAAGTGTTCTTACACAGATGAACTGTATGGAAAATAAAGGGTATATACAGGGTGCAATTATAGAAAGCGGTATGTTTGGGTTGCCATTTAAGATGGGATTTCCGGTTTCTCAGGAAGAAGCCATGGAATGGGGAAAACAGTTCCTGAATCTTTTGGGAGTGTCTACGCTTGAAGAAGCGAGGAAACTTCCGGCTTCTTATATCAGAGACAAAAATGATGAGTTTGGAAAATTATGGGGAACGGTAAATGATGGTATTTTTCAAAAGAATCATTACTTCCGGAATATAACATCAGGAAAATTCCCTGACATCCCGATTATGACCGGATGGACGGAAAATGAGTTTATTGTGGATGGAATCAATGCAGTGGAAGTTGGAACAAGAGCTTTCTGTGAATTACTGGAAGAGAATCAGTATCAGAGTCCGCATTATGTCTATAAATTTGGCGGTGATATTCCGGGAGAAGATCATCCGGGAGCCTTTCACTCCTCTGATTTGTGGTTCTTTTTCGAGACTCTTGCAAAATGTTGGAGACCGTTTACAGGAAAACATTATGATCTTTCCAGACAGATGTGTAATTATTGGTCCAATTTTATAAAGTGCGGAAATCCAAACGGAACGGACTGTACAGGAATTCCAATGGAAGACTGGATACCTTTTGATATACAGGATTCGAACCTGATGTCTTTTTACGAAAAAACGAAAGCGCAGAAAAAATCAGCAGATCAGCAGGTGCGTTTCTATATAGAAAAAGAGAAAAAGGCACATGAATAGAAATGGAAAGCAAAAAAGAAAATATATATGAATTTCTCTGCCAGATACCAAGAGTAGATTTTTATCAGAAAAATCTGCATTATCTTCCGGCAGTTTATTATGGACAGGAACATCCGAGACAGCATATGGAATGTTTTTATAAAGACGGATGTGAAAACATGCCGGTTATTATATGGATTCACGGAGGTGCGTGGGATGATGAATTTCTTACTGCATCTTATCGACCGGAAATCACACTGGCAGAACTTGCAGAAAAGGGATATTTTATTGCATGTCTGGAATATCGTCTGGCCAGGTATGCAGCTTTACCGGCATGTCTGGAAGACTGCCAGATGGCAATTGAGTATCTGCGAAAAACTGCCGACATTTATCATATTGACCCACAAAAGATAGGGCTTTGGGGAGAATCAGCAGGTGCTCATATTGCGTGTATGGTTGGAAGCAACTATAATAATAAAAAAATGATGCCTGTGCAGGGAATTGTATCATTTTATTGTCCATCTGATCTGACAGAAATGCTGAAAGAACAAAATAACATTCCTGGCTTTCTTGTAAATATACTGCCGGATTTTTCATCTTTGGAAAAACCAGAACTAATTTTACGAAGAGAAACAGCTGGTTCACTGACAGAAAAACAAAGACAGAGTTTAAAAGTAATGAGTCCTGTTTCCTATGCAGACAAAAAAATGCTTCCACCGCTTCTGTTATTTCATGGAGATCAGGATAAAGTGGTATCCTATAGGCAGTCTTTTGAATACAAGAGAAGGCTGGAGGAGACAGGCAATAAGGCTGAATTTGTTATGGTGCCAGGGCAGGGACATGGATTTTTTCAGGGGCAGATATACTATGACAAAGTAATAGAATTTTTTGAGAAAAATATAGCGGGCAGATAAACATGATAAGGAATAAGCAGATATAGGAGACTTAAATATGAACAGAGAAGAAGCACAGCAGAGAGCGCGTGCACTGGTAGCGAAGATGACTGTGGAAGAAAAGGCTTCACAGTTAAAATTTGATGCAGAAGCAATACCAAGACTTGGAATACCGGCATATAACTGGTGGAATGAAGCATTGCACGGTGTGGCGAGAGCCGGTACAGCAACGGTTTTTCCACAGGCAATTGGTTTAGCTGCAGCCTTTGATACAGAAATGATGAAAGAAATCGGTTCTGTGATTGCAACAGAGGGACGTGCAAAATATAATGAAAGCCAGAAATATGGAGACAGGGATATTTATAAAGGACTTACTTTCTGGGCACCGAATGTAAATATTTTCCGTGATCCAAGATGGGGAAGAGGTCATGAAACTTATGGAGAAGATCCATATCTTACATCACGTCTGGCGGTACCTTTTATTCAGGGACTCCAGAGTGATGGAGAATATATGAAAACAGCAGCCTGTGCAAAACATTTTGCTGTTCATTCCGGACCGGAGGCAAAGAGACATTTCTTTAATGCAGAGGCATCAAAAAAGGATATGGAAGAAACATATCTTCCTGCTTTTGAAGCCTGTGTAAAAGAGGGAAAAGTGGAAGCGGTTATGGGAGCCTATAATCGTACCAATGGGGAACCATGTTGTGCCAGCGAGGAATTGATGAATCATTATCTGCGTGGAAAATGGAAATTTCAGGGACATTATGTATCAGATTGCTGGGCAATCCGTGATTTCCACGAAAATCATAAGGTGACAGACAGACCGGAAGAATCCGTGAAAAAAGCTCTTGAAGCAGGATGCGACCTGAACTGTGGATGTACATATGAAAAGATTCTGAATGCTTACAGAGAAGGGATTATTGACGAAAAATATATCACAGAATCCTGTGTTCGTCTGTTTACTACAAGATTTTTACTTGGAATGTTTAATGAAACAGAATATGATAAAATCTCTTATCTGGAAGTGGAAAGCAAAGAACATCTGGAACTTGCAGAACAGGCGGCTACTGAGAGTATGGTATTGCTGAAAAATGATGGAATCCTTCCTCTGAAAAAAGAAGAAATCCATACGATCGGTATCATAGGACCGAATGCAAACAGCAGAAATTCTCTTATTGGAAATTATCATGGAACATCTTCAGAATATGTAACTGTACTGGAAGGTATGAAGCAGGCAGCCGGAGATCAGATCAGAGTGCTGTATTCAGAAGGTTGCCATTTGTGGAAGGATACGATTGAACATCTCGCTGCACCGGGACAACCAGACCGGCTGGCAGAGGCACAGGCTGTTGCAGAATATTCAGATGTGGTGCTCTTGGTTGTGGGACTGGATGAAACTCTGGAAGGAGAAGAAGGAGATACCGGAAATTCAGATGCTTCCGGCGATAAAAAAGATCTGGAATTTCCTGAACCGCAGAAAAAATTAATGGACCAAATACTGGAATGCAAAAAGCCGGTGATTCTGGTCAATATGACGGGAAGTGCTATGAATTTAAGCGTTGCAGAAGAAAAAGCAGCAGCAATTATTCAGGCATGGTATCCGGGTGCCAGAGGTGGAAAAGCTGTTTCCGATGTTATTTTTGGAGAGAAATCACCTTCTGGAAAACTGCCTGTAACATTTTATAAAGATACCTCAGATATTCCGGATTTTGAAGATTATTCAATGAAAAACAGAACTTACCGTTATTATACCGGAGAGCCGCTTTATCCATTTGGATACGGCCTTACCTATGGAAAATGCGTGGTAAATTCTGTGACAGCAGAAAAAGTATACGGTCAGGAAAAAGAGTTTAAAGGGGTAAAACTTTTTATAGAGACTGAAAATCAGAAAAATACAGAAACTGATGACGTATTACAGGTATATATTAAAGACCTGGACACAGAATACGCGGTATTGAATCCGACATTGGCAGCATTTAAAAGAATTCATTTGAATGGTAATGTCAGTGGAAAAACTGAGATTTTTGTTGATAAAAGGGCATTTACCAGTGTTGATGAAAACGGAAATCGAAAAATTACCGGGAAAAACTTTAAATTGTATGCAGGATTTTCACAGCCGGATGCTCGTAGTGAAGTACTTACAGGAATAAAATGTAAAGAAATTCTTTGCCAGATATAAAATTCTTTATCTATAAAGTGAAAAGCTGCATTATAATAATGAAAAAGTACTGGGTTGGCAAAATGACAAAGGAAAGCAAAATGAAACTGGCAGTATTTTTCCCGGGTATCGGGTATCATTGTGACAGGCCGCTTTTATATTATTCACGAAAGCTGGCGCAGGAATGTGGCTATGAAGAAACAATTGCATTAAGCTATACTTATGATGGCGGAAATATCCGGGGAAATGAAGAAAAAATGCAGCAGGCATTCGAAAGCCTTTATGAACAGGCAGAGAAAAGTCTTTCTGCCATTGACTTTGACAAATATGATGAAATATTATTTGTCGCAAAAAGTGTAGGCACGATCATAGCATCCGCATATGCAGAGAAACACAGCATCAGATGTCGGCAGATACTATACACACCATTGAAATACACCTACAATTTTGTTCATAGAGATGCCATTGCCTTTATCGGAACTTCAGATCCATGGAGTATTGTTTCTGAAGTACAGGCTCTTTCACAAAAACAGCAGGTGCCA
>QWCV01002928.1_pt1 | contig 13477 bp, 7 predicted proteins | sample 1972621 | NCBI WGS metagenome assembly QWCV01 (sample SAMN09866699, study PRJNA288562) | Human gut metagenome isolate pre2_stool, whole genome shotgun sequencing... | isolation source: gut | host: Homo sapiens | place: USA: California
ATACATGTTAAAGTTCCAGACACGAAGCGGTGGAACGGCAGATATAAAAATAGAGAGTGCAGTGATCCACACTGCCGGAGAGAATGCAGAAGAGTTTGATGTGGCAACTCTGGCATCAACCTATGTCACGATTTCCGGTGAAGATACGGTTGGGGACGCTCCGCCGGAGGAAAGTCAGGAGACGGAAACCGGAGAAGAAAATCCGGTTTCGGATATTCCGACAGTGATGGAAGTGCCGGTGGAAGAGCAGACCTACTACCTGGTAGATCTCTCCCAGTACACGCCGGAGAACATTGATTTCCAGTATGATACCGGAACCATCACCTATCAGGGAACAGAAGTGGCTGCATATTTGTCAGCAAATGGAGATATCAGTTTTGTGTATCTGGCGGACAGTCAAAAAAACCTTTACCTGTACGCTTACAGCAGTGAAAAAGATAAACTGTATCCCTGCAATTCCATCACAGTCAACGGAGAAAAATATTACTTCATGTCTCCGTATGTGTGCAGCGAGTGGCCGCAGGAACTGACACTTGACATCATCCAGAGCGAATCATCCGAATGAAGGTCAGGAGAACTTTCAGAATCAGATGAAAATATTGATCATCATTCTGGCTGTGACATTAGTGATCATGTTTCTTGCAATTTTTCTGGTTATCCATATGGATAAAAATAAACAGAGGCAGGATGGTACATCTGTATTCGGAAAAACAAACAATCGGATTAAAACCAGAAAAAACAAATTAAAACAAGGAGAATCCGAAACTTCCTCTGACACAAATGCGGCAGATGATTTTGAGATAGAAGATCTGGCTCTGGATATCTCCGAGGAGGAGATCCGTGCATGGCGGGCGGAACTGGAACAGTCTGCCGGACAAAAGGCTGCCGGAAAGGATTCTGATGCAGCTGTGCCGGAGGGACGTGCCGGAGAGGAGCCTGTCATTGCAGTGAAGGATGTCACGATGCAGTTCCGGATTGCGATGAACAATGTCTCCGGTATCAAAGAGTATGTGATCCAGCTTTTGAAAAAACAGATCAGTTACCGGGAACTGCTTGCGTTAGATCATGTGTCGTTCAATGTATACAAGGGCGAAGTTGTAGGAATCATCGGAACAAACGGTTCTGGCAAAAGTACTCTTCTTAAAATTGTGTCCGGAGCTTTAAAACCGAGCAGCGGCGAAGTGCAGTGCGACCGCCGGAAAGTACAGCTGCTGACACTTGGAACCGGTTTTGATGTGGAACTGACCGCAAAGGAAAACGTGTACTTAAACGGCGCTATCATCGGTTACTCCAAAGAATTTATTGATTCCAAATATGACGAGATCGTCAGGTTCGCAGAACTTGAAGGTTTTATGGAAGAGAAAGTAAAAAACTTTTCCTCCGGTATGGTCAGCCGTCTCGGTTTTGCAATCGCAACGATCGGCGAAACCGCCGAGATTCTCATTTTAGATGAGGTGCTTTCGGTCGGGGATGAATTTTTCCGCAAGAAGAGTTTGAAACGTGTGCAAGAGATGATCCACGGAGGAAGTACGGTGCTGCTGGTGTCGCATAGTATGGGTACGATCTTAGAAAATTGTGACAGGGTGGTCTGGATCGAAAAAGGAAAAATGAAAATGTGCGGTGAGCCGAAGGTGGTTTGCGAGGCTTATCGGAAGATGAATTTAAATGAATAAGGAAAGTTGTGAGGGGTAAAAATCATGAAAAATATAGCTGTAATAATAGCAGGTGGTGTAGGACACAGAATGGGGCAGGATATACCGAAGCAGTTTATTCATGTATATGATAAACCAGTTTTATTATATACGTTAAAAAATTTTCAGAATCATCCACAAATTGATGCAATCGAAGTGGTTTGTATAGACGGATGGCATGATGTGGTTTGGGCTTATGCAAAGCAGTATGGAATTGATAAGTTAAAGTGGGTAGTATCTGGGGGAGAAACAGGACAGGAATCCATTAGAAATGGTGTATACAATTTGATGGATAAGTGTGATGACGATGACAATGTGATCATACATGATGGAATCAGACCGTTAGTGGAGCCGGCAGTTATTACAGATGTGATTGCAAAATGCAATGAGTATGGCAATGGAGTATCATCAATGCCTTACAACGAACAGATTTTTGTGATTAATGATGAAGGAACGACAACAAAGTATATTCCAAGAGAAACGCTTCGCAGAGTTGTAACACCGCAGGCATATAAATTTGGAAAACTGAATTGGGCATATCATAAAGCATTTGAAGAGAAAATTGGTATATATGGAAGCTCCTATACCAACACAATGATGGTGGAATTAGGAGAGACTCTGCATTTCGCAGCAGGTTCTGATAAAAATATTAAACTGACGACAAAAGATGATTTAGAAATATTTATGGGATACTTGAAACGGAATAAAGAAACAGAATTAAAGTAGGTGCGGTATGAATTTATTAAAGAACAAATTATATAGGGAAGATTTAGCATATGTATCAGAATTGAATTTGCCATGGGAAAAGTTAAAGAAGAAATCAATTCTTTTGTCTGGAGCAACCGGAATGATAGGAAGTTTCCTGATCGATGTCATCATGTACAAGAATTTAAATGAAGGTTTATGTTGTCATATATATGCGGTAGGAAGAAATGAGGAAAAAGCGAGAAATCGTTTTAAGGAATATTGGGAGAATGATTTATTTGATTTTGTGCAGCATGACGTAAATAAAGCAATGGATTGTATACAATGCAATCATGTAAATTATGTGCTTCACTTGGCAAGTAATACACATCCAATGGCATATTCTACAGATCCAATTGGAACAATTACAACAAATATTATGGGTGTATATAATATGCTGGAGTTTGCAGATCGAGTACATGCTGAGAGGATGGCATTTGTATCTTCAAATGAGATATATGGTGAGAATCGTGGAGATGTAGAAAAATTTGATGAGAAATATTTAGGATATATTGATTGTAATACAATGAGAGCTGGTTATCCGGAAAGTAAACGGTGCGGAGAGGCATTGTGTCAGGCATATATTGCACAAAAAGGACTGGATGTTGTAATACCGAGACTTACAAGAAGTTATGGACCAACACTTTTGGATAGTGATACGAAAGCATTAAGCCAGTTTTTGAAAAAGGGATTGGCTCATGAAGATATTGTTTTAAAAAGTGCAGGTACACAATATTATTCATATACTTATGTGGCAGATGCCGTGGCTGGATTATTTATAGTATTACTTTGTGGGGAAAAGGGAGAAGCATATAACATATCAGATAAAGCATCAGATATTATGTTAAAAGACTTGGCGGCAATAATTGCTAAGGCAAGTGGTACGAAAGTTGTATTTGATGTGCCAGATGCAGTGGAAGCTGCTGGGTATAGTACAGCAACAAAAGCAAGGCTGGATAATAGGAAAATAACAGAACTTGGATTTAAGGCTAGATATGATATAGAGACTGGTATAAGCAGAACACTTAAGATTATGGAAGAATAAGGATGATTTTGTGCGGATATGGAAAATAAGAAAATATGTATAGCTATTGATACAAAGGATAAAAAGAACAACATCATAAGAACAGTAAATGCAATCAAGCGTCAGACATCATATGAGAATATTATGATGGTGATTCTGTATGATTGTAGAAAAAATGATGAGTTTACCGAAGTAGATGAAACTATATCAGCAGAAATAGATGATATAGTTTCAAACAATGAAGTGGTTAACAACATAAATGAATTAAAGCAAATATTGGAAGCAAATGATATCGAAAATGTATTGTTTGTCAATGAAGAAATAATTTTGGCACCTAATGCAGTTGAGCAAATTATGATGACAGACGTGGAATCAGATGAACAACTTGTCCTAAACCACCTTAAGCTTGATACAGGAGGAAACTATGTTGCAGATGAAAAGATACAAGTTTCGCCATATTGTAAATTGTACTCATTACATGATTTATTTGAAATTGTAGATGATGACGAATTATGTGTATGTAAAAATTGGCAATTGAAGTATTCTTTCGCTGGCAAGACTGCAAGAATGATTGATGCATACGCATATCAAATTGGTGATATGGGGATATGTGTTGACTATAAAACTGAATATGGATATATTAAGTCAATTATTGAAAATGAAGATATCATTGGAATTGGTGTTGTGACAGATGTTATAGAAAAGGCATTATATAAGGCATTTAAAGAATCTATTGAACATGTAAATGAGGAAGCTTATGCTTTCCTTCAAAAATGTATGACAAGTCTTTCATTAGATAAGACAATTTTAGAATTAGAATTAAAAAAATATAAAATTGTACCAGAATTGTGTGCAATAATTGGAAGATGTGATGTAAGTCAATTTAGAAAGATGTATGAAAAATTTGAGACTTTGGCAGACAAAGAGATTATTGCTGAAAAAGGAGATTCAAAATTAATAGAAAATTTACAGGACGCAATAAAGAATTTGGAAACTCGAGTAAGTTGTTTAGAACAAAATGATTATACAGTAGAACAGCATGTGGAGAGTATGTATCAAAATGGTTATGCAGTAGGGCAGTATGTGGTGAGTATGTACCAAAATGGTAAATTAGGCATGGGAACAATAATTAAATCAACTATAGCATGGATAAAGTATAAATTGTCAGGAAAGAGGTAGAACGGTGGAAAATTTTGAATATAGAGTGTCAGTAATTGTGCCTATATATAATGGAAGTGAATATTTGAAAAAGTGTTTGGATTCATTATTAAGGCAAACCATTGGAAATAATCAAATGGAAGTTTTATTAATAAATGACGGATCCACAGACGAGAGTGAAAGGATATGCCAAGAATATACTCGATTTTATAAAAATTTTAAATATTTTTATAAAGAAAATGAGGGATTATCTGCTACAAGAAATTATGGTTTGCGAAGAGCAAATGGAAAATATATAGCATATCTTGATTGTGATGATATGTATTCAAAAGAGACTTTGAAAAATGTTTGTGATTTTTTTGATATGCATTATGAAGAAATTGATGAGATTACAATTCCGATTGTAAGGTATAAAAATGGGAAAACACTACCTATGCACTATAGGTATAAATACGAGACAAAGACGGGAATCTATGATTTGGATGAATTTCCATTTGTTTCACAAACTACAATAAATATTATTGTAAAAAACTTGTTAGAAGATAATATTTTCTTTGATGAGACACCTAATTTTAGACACGAAGACCAGGCCTATAATAATGAAATTTTAATGAAAAAACGAAAGATTGGTTTTGTGGAAGAAGCAGAATATAAATATAATCGTGATAATGATACGGGGATAGTTAATACATTTATGTATCCATACTATATTTTTGAAACTACTATGGCATACTATGAAAGATTATTTTCAGAGTATAATGAAGTTCCGAGATATATACAGGCCTTATTTGTACATGATTTAGTATGGAAACTAAAAGATGATAAGTTATTGCCATTTCATTATGAAACCAATGACTTTAATAATGCAATGGCTAGGATTAGAAACTTATTGTCCAAAGTGGATGTTGATATTATTACTAGCCATCCTAGCATGAATAACTTTCATGCTCAATACTGGTTAGGATTAAAGAACAATGCATATCCGCTTGTGGTAGCAACTGATAAGAGTACTGCAATATATGTTGATAATAAAAAAATATATAGCAGGGATTATTTTGAAATCATTATGCATAAAATCAGAGTTTGTAATAACAAATTCCGTATGTTAGCATTTGTAAAATCACCTGTATATAACTGGGTAAAGGATGGAGCTCATGTATGGGTGGTTGAAAACGATACAAATAAAAGGAAATTAGAAGTTTTTCCTTCAGTTCATAGCTATTTTCAAAATACCTTTGTTAAAACAAATAATTTTTGGGCATTTGATTATGAAATTGATCTGACAGGGTGCAGTAATTTCGAATTTTATTTTGAAATTGAGTTAGATGGAATTATATATCCAACTAAATATTGGTTTATGCCTGTTGCAGTATTTGGAAATGACAATAGTATTACTCAATATGTCAGAGAAAATTACTCAATATCAGTTCAAGACAAAAGAAATATAAGACTTGAAAAAATTGATGACAATATGAAAACGCATATAGAAAATAAAAACTCGAAGAGATTTGAAAAAGACTCATACGTGACAAAGATGCGTCAAGAGAGTATTGCATATAAGAAGGAACATAGGGTATGGCTGTATTATGATGCATATACGGTTGAAAAGGATAATGGGTATTTTCAATTTGCAAATGATATCAAGCATAATGATGGAATAGAAAAATATTATGTTGTAACAAATAAGAAAATATATGAAGAAAATGATAATTTAGAGCATTTTGTAGAATTTGGAAGTGAGCAACATAAATTATTATATTTGGCGGCAGAAAGGGTGTTTACAGCGTATTATGGATTTTCGCCTATTTCACCATTCTTAGCAGAAACGAATGAGGCAAAATATATAGATTTAATCGATTTTAAAACTATATATCTACAACATGGAGTATTGCATGCTGCCTTGCGTACATTTAATAGTGTAGAAAGATGTAGAGCTGAACAGATAGTAGTATCGTCACAATTTGAAGTCGAAAATTATAAAAAGAATTATCATTACAAAGATTCTGATTTGATTACTACAGGAATGGCTCGTTATGACCATATTAATAGAGAAACTTCTGCAAAAAGGCAAATATTGTATGCACCTTCTTGGAGAAAATATTTGACTTATTCACCGAAAGCATCAAATTGGCAATTACAAACAGATAAGTTAGTGAAATCTGATTATTTTAATGGGATTTTAGCATTTTTAAATAATGAAAAATTAAGTGATTATTTGGAAAAGAATGATTTAGAACTTCATGTTAAGTTGCACCCAATTATAGCAGAGCAGGGTTCGGAATTAGTTTCAGTATCATGTGATAGAATTAAAATTTTGAATTGTGATGTGAAAGTCAAGGTTGAGGAGTACTGTGCATTTATTACTGATTTTTCATCATATGTTTTTGATTATGCTTGTTTGAATAGACCAATTATGTATTATGTTACAGATTACGAACAATTTAAATCAGGTATGAATCATTATAAAGAATTGGATCTTCCATTTGATAAAGCATTTGGTCCACTATTTGTAAAAGATGATGATGTGATTAAATATTTGAATTGTATATCAGAAAGAAAATTTGAGCCGGAAGACTTGTACTATCAGAGAATGAAAGATTTCTTTTTACCATTAGACAATTGTGCAGAAAAATTATATCAATACATTATTTAAATCAAATTTGAGAGAAAGAGTGGGTATATGATAAAAGATAAAATAAAGGTCGTTATTTGGGACTTGGATGATACCTTGTGGAAAGGAACTTTAGCTGAAGGTGATGATGTTCAATTACTAGAAAATAGAGTCGCAATAATAAAGGAACTTAATAAGCGCGGAATTGTAAATGCAATATGCTCAAAAAATGATCCGGATAAAGCTAAATCTAAACTGGAGGAATTTAAAATTTGGGATTTATTTGTATTCCCAACAATTGAATTTATGCCTAAAGGAGAAATGATAAAGAATCTATTATCAGCTATGAATCTTAGACCACAGAATGCATTATTTATTGATGATAATGATCTGAACTTAAAAGAGGCAGAATTTTATAATCCAGAATTAAGTATACTGAATGCAGATGATGCAGATACTATCTTGCAAAATGAATTTCTTAAAGGGAAAGAGGATTTAAAGCTTACTCGATTACAACAATATAGGCAGCTAGAACTAAAGGCTGAAAACAGAAAGGCTTATTCAAATAATGAAGCATTTTTGAAAGAGAGCAATATATGTGTACAATTTATAGATGTTTCTTCAGAAAATTTTGAACGATTATGCGAATTGACAGAGCGAACAAATCAATTAAACTTTACAAAGAATAGAATGTCTTCAGATGAACTACATGATTTGATGAAAGAAGGAGGCTGTGAAACAAAACTAATAAAAGTTACAGATAATTATGGTGATTATGGGCTGGCAGGTTTCTATTCTATAAAAAATAACAAATTGATTCATTTTGTATTCTCATGCAGAATAATGAGTATGGGAGTAGAACAATTTATATATTGTTATCTTGGAAAACCTCAATTAGAGGTTGTTGGCGAATGTGCCAGTAAGTTAAATTATGAGCCTGATTGGATTAAGGTTATTGAGGAAAAACAAGTACATAATAGCGAAGATGAAGCATTGATATGGAACATTCTTAAATCTGAATCGGAGCTTAAGATTTTTGGAATTGGGGCATGCGATTTGTACCACCCTATGGCCTACTTTTCTATGCCTAATCAGAAATTTGTTTATGAGTGTAATGTTTTCAATGGAAAAGAACGTGGTGTAAATGTTGGAACTGAATACATTAGGTCTACAATTGAAATGACAGATGAACAAAAAGCATTTTGTAGAAATCATTTTTTTAATTATACTGGTTCATTAGCATTTAATTCTCAGATGTTTGAAAAAGAGTGGGATTATGTTATTATGTCTTTCCATGATGATATGATATTTAAAAATTATATCAATAAAAGGGAGGGCTTCTCTGTTACGCTAAGCCCTTCACGAAAATTTGGTGATACTTCAGTTATAGGAATTGAGGATACTACCTATGAGGGAGGAAAAAAGTGGCTGGATGAAAATTTTTATCCAGGAGAGTATATATCGGAAGAAAGATTTTATGAAAATATTAAATGGATTATAAACAGATTGCCAGAGAAAACCAAATTGATATTTGTAAATGGACCAACACTTGACTTCTTTAGAAAAAATAATCCACATTGCCCAGAGGTAAGAGAACAGATTAAAAGAATAAATAAGGTCTTAGATAAAATCGTTACAGAAAACAAAGGAAAATGCGCACTGGTCGATATTAATAAAGTTATTAAGTCGACAAATGATGTGACAGATTATGTTTTTCATTTAAAGGCACAAACTGCGTATAATTTATTTGTAGAAATAGTATGGGCTATTGTTAGAAACTTTAAAAATATCAAATCAAGTATGTTGGCTTCTGTAAGAACGGATAGAAAAGTAGTGATTTATGGTAATTCATCTGAAGCAAGAAATGCTTTTTACAATTTGAAGTTAGGAGGAGAATCCCCAATTGCATATTTTCATTTTAATTACAGCAACAAAAAGATTGGCACAATGGAAGTAAAAAATTCTATTGAATTGAAGGATAAGGCCTCTCAATATTATGTTGTCATAGCAGATGAAAATAATATAAGCAATATAGAGACGGAGTTAGAAGCATACGGATATAAACCACAGACAGATTTTACAAGACTTCAAAAGGTGGAATATAAAAAGATGTGGAATGAAAATATTTCGGGGGGGGACAGTCTAAAAATAAACAATGTGTTGATACAGTAGCAGTATGTCGTGATGATAATGTATCAAGAATACCTTCTGCTGAATCGAACAAGAGGAAAACTCTGATATGTGTGACCAATAATTCGGATAGCGTTTATTCTGTAATTTCATTATCAAAGGATTTTGATGTTCGCAAGAAATCAATAGAGCAATTTTCCAATCTAAGGGTAGAAGAGTTAATGGAGACTGATTATTATATCTTTAGTGGGGAGATACCTGATTTTATAATAGAAAAGTTAGCAAGAAATAATCTTGATAAGCGTATAAGATATATAAATGGAATTTATGACTCGAATGTGTATGATATATTATCACCAGATATTTCATTTAGACTATTGAAAGAACAAATTCGAATTTGTAACCAAAACAAATATGCTGTGGAGAATTTGGTCGAAGTAGGTGATTTTACATATGGAGTTCCTCAAATAAATTTTATTGGACATAAAAATGCTTATATTAGCATTGGAAGATTTTGTTCATTCGTAAATGGGGTAAAACTATTCGCTGGAGGAGAACATCATAAAGAGTATGTTTCGACGTACCCATTTTCAATGTTTTTTAATGGGAGGTATAAGGTAGGAACACATGCAGAAGCAAAAGGACCAATTATTATCGGAAATGATGTGTGGTTTGGAGCTGATGCAAAGGTGATGTCTGGAGTTACAATTGGTGATGGAGCAATTATTGGTGCTGGAGCTGTCGTGGCAAAAAATATACCGCCATATGCGATAGTTGCAGGAAATCCTGCCAAGATTATATCATTCAGATTTGATGACGAAACTATAAAAAGATTATTAGACATTAAATGGTGGAATTGGGACTATTCTATGTTAGATAAGGCGGTTCCGTATATTCAAAGTAGCAATATGGAGGGATTGTTTTCGTTATATGGTTGCTACACAAACTAAAAACATACATTGTTGATAGTATGAGCTTAGATTTATTATAAAAGAATTATATAGTATTAAATATATGAACGAGAAAGACATTATTACGATTATTTGTCCTGTATACAATCAGCAGGATTGTCTGAAAAAATACATAAGGAATCTGAAAGCACAGACTTATGGTTTTCATTTCATGCAGATAATTTTTATTAATGATGGTTCTGTTGATTTGAGTGGAGAAATATGTGCCAGGTTTGTAGAAAAATATAAGAATATACTTTATATTGAACAAGAAAATAGAGGGGTATCTGCCGCCAGAAATGCAGGTTTAAAAGAAGCTGTTGGAAAATATATATTTTTTATAGATGCCGATGATTTGATTTCGAAAAATACAATTGCTGACTGTGTCTCCGAATTTAACAAAATCTATGACAGGGTAGATTTACTTACATATCCGATAGAAACATACTATAAAGGCAGGCGTTTAAAACCGCATTTTAGATATCAATTTCTAAAGGAAAATGGCAGCTATGATTTATGTTCCAATGCTTTTATCGGACAGACAACGATGAATATTGTAGTGAAGAATAAGTTCGAAAAGAATGTTTTGTTTGATGAGACATTAGCTTTTTCAGAGGATCAGAAGTATTGCTGTGAAGTATTGCGAGACAAACTTGAAATGGGATTTTGTAAATCTGCAAGATATATCTATAATCGCAGTGACGAGAGCTCTTCAGGAAAATTATCAGGAGCATGTTATATTTTTGAACCGTCATTAAAATTGTTTGAAGGTTTATTTGCAAGATATGAAAGTGTGCCGTTAGCGTTTCAGGGGTTGTTTGTGAATGATATTTATTGGAAAATGCTTTCTAATGTATTTTTTCCATATCATTATTCGAAAGAAGAATATCGCAGAGCAATGTCTCGTGTGAAGATACTTTTGAGACGTTGTGATAATTTTGTGATTTTAAGTCATCCCAATTTTGATTTTTTTGAAAAATTTTATTTGATGAGACTTAAGGGAGAACAGTATATTGAAACCAGTCAGGTTGGTGATAGTGTCAGATTATTGAGCAATGGTAATGTGGTGCTTAATTCTGATAATATTGAGATTGTGGTTACAAAACTTACTGTACATGGAACAAAAGTAAGATTGCTAGGTTTCTTAAAAAGTGTATTTTTTCAGTTTTATAAAGGTTCATTTGAGCTTTATGCAATAGAAAATGGAATACAGGGCAGCCCAATTCCTGTTTCCCCTAGTACACACAATTATTATTTGTCACATGAGCCGACACAAAGATTCTGGAAATTTGAATATGAGTGTGATGCGAGAGAGGTTCAGAATTTATGGTTCAAAGTTAAATTTGATACAGCGGAGCTTAAGACAAACTATTATTTTATGCCGCTTGTTCCAATTAATGCAGAGTTGACGGAATATATCAAAGATTGGGTGAAAATCATATATCATGAAAATCAATGGTATTTTTCAGAAGTTGAAGGGAAAAAGCCAGAGAAAGAAATCTGGCTGTATTACGATTGCTCTGGAGTTGCGATAGATAATGGATTGAAACAATTTTGTCATGACATAACAATGAGCGATGGAGTTGATCGACATTATGTGCTTACGGATAAAAAACAAAATAAGTTTATTCCACCAAAAGCAAATACCGTAATATTTGGCTCTAAAAAGCATGTGGAACTTTTATTACATGCTTCAAAGGTCATTACGGCTTTTATTGAAAATAATAATGTATTTCCATTTCCTGAAAAAGAATATAGCCGATATGCGAATCAAATGCAGTTTGAGACGATATATTTGCAGCATGGGGTTTTACATATTGATATGCCGTGGAAGTATTCTCCTGAAAAAATAATTGCAGATAAGATAGTTGTTGCATGTGACGTAGATTATCGGCTTTTTCGCAAGAATGGATTTGCAAAATCTGATTTGTGGAAAGTTGGACTGCCAAGATTTGATGAATTACATAAAGCAAATAAATCTGATAAGCAAAGAATTCTATATGCACCGTCATGGCGAAGCTATCTTGTCGGTGAAAATGTAAACGGTGATTGGAAAGCATTAGATAAGAAATTCCTTTCTTCAAGATATTACATGGAAACCAAAGCTTTTCTGGAAAGTGATGTGTTATACAAAATGCTGGAGAAACAGGAATGTATGCTTGATGTAAAGGTTCATCCGATTTTTCAAAAATATGCCGACAATTTTATTGGCAGTAATGACAGGATACATCTGAAAAGCAGTATAAATGAGGAAGATTATTCTCTTATGATAACGGATTTTTCATCGTATATGTTTGATTTCCTTTATCTTGGAACAGCGATTTTTTCTTTTATACCAGATTATCAGGAATTTAAATGTGGCATGAATGGATATAGGAATGTGGATTTCATGACTAAAATAGATGAAGAAGAGATTGCTAAAACAAGTGATGAGATTATTAATAAGATTGAGAAGTTCTTTATGACGGGAAAAGGAATGTTGTACGATGTGCATTTCTGGAAAAATGACATGTGTAATTCAACAGAATTGATATATCAAAAGATGACAGATCAGCCCTGCAAGCATTAGCTTAGCAGGGCTGATTTGCCATTTTACCAATATTTTTCCATATAATTCCGTGCATCTTCCTCGGATAAAGAAAAATCGGTTATGATATTTTTGAGAGTTCCTCCTCTTTTGAAAAAGAGAATTTTTGGTAGGTTTTAAGGGGGTACCTATAATTTCACTGTGTGTGATTCCGTGGGATTCTAACCCATAATATTATTAGCAGACTGAATTTCAGCAAGCTGCTTTTTTAATTTTTCAATAATCTTATCTTTATCAGCAAGTGCAGCTTTTTGTTCAGCCAATGCGGCAGTTTTGTTAGTTAATTCAGCTTCCTGCTCAGCTAATCTTTTTTCCTGTTCTGCCAGAGTACGTTCAAGACATATATAGTTTTCACGGGCACGACATTTTTCTCTTGTAATCTCATCCGCATTTGATTCATAAAGGGATTGTGAAGCGGAAGCAATAAATTCATTGTTTTTGGCAAGCATTTTGATTTCCTCCCATGTAGTTGCGGTAAAGAGACGTGCCCAGTAATCAATTCGGTTGGCACGGTCTTCATCGGTTGCAGAATCTATCTGCCTTAAGTTTACCACACGGAGAATAAATTTGTCACTATAAGGG
>QWCV01002827.1_pt1 | contig 13452 bp, 8 predicted proteins | sample 1972621 | NCBI WGS metagenome assembly QWCV01 (sample SAMN09866699, study PRJNA288562) | Human gut metagenome isolate pre2_stool, whole genome shotgun sequencing... | isolation source: gut | host: Homo sapiens | place: USA: California
GTCCACATGCGCCAGCGTCTCCAGCGAATAGATGTTCTGCACGAGGATCTTGGCCTTCGCGAGGCGGATCACGCCGGTGGCCAGCGACACGGAGATCAGCAGCACCAGTCCCTTCGGCAGCATGCCGAGCAGCGCCGCGGCGGACGACACCACGGCGTCGTACGTGCCGGAGTGCCGCAGGAACATCGCCTCGACGAACAGCAGCACGCCCAGCGGGATGATCAGGAAGCTGGTGAACCGGGTGACCTTGCGCATCGAATCCAGCAGCTCGGAGTGCACGCGCTTCTCCTGGCGCACCTCGTTGATCAGCGAATTCGTGTAGTTCTCGTCGCCGACGTGCGTCACACGGGCGTACGCGCGGCCGGAAATCACCGAGCTGCCGGAATACAGCTCGCTGCCGGCGGTCTTGTCGATGGAGTCGCTTTCGCCGGTCAGCAGCGATTCGTTGACTTCCAGACGGCCGTCGATGACCACGGCGTCGTTGCAGATCTGCTTGCCGGAATCCAGCACCATGACATCGTCCTTGACGATGTCGCCGGCCTCGATGGTCGTCTCCTTGCCGTCGCGCAGCACCACCGCGTGCGGCTGGTTGAGGATCGTCAGCTCGTCGACGAGTTTCTTCGCCTTGAATTCCTGCACGATGCCGATGACGATGTTGAGGATGATGATCGCGATGAACAGCATGTTGGAGTACGCGCCGACCGCGAACAGCAGTATCGCTATAGCGAAGTTCAGTGCGTTGAACAGCGTGCAGATGTTCTCGCGCAGTATCGCGCCTGTCGATTTGGTGACGCTTCGCGCCCCGGTTTCGCCCTCGCCTCGCGCGCGGCGTTCTTCGACTTCAGATGTAGTGAGTCCTGTCATGGTTTCGACTGTATGGGAAAACTGCTGAGGGGGGCGCTAAAAAAACGCAAAGCATGCTTGATACACACACTTGACGCGCGAGGGCCGTCACGGTTCCGTCATGTCAAAGCGACGCAAAGTCGTTTGTTGTCGGTTTTATTCCCCATGCTTGCGGTGAATCACGAGGCGCTGGGGGAACGGGTCGGATACAGTGGTGTCATATCGCAAATCATGGAGACATACGACGAACCACCCATGGGTAATAAGGAGAGCATCGTGCTGCAGATCAAGTCGATTTCCAAGCAATACAAGACCGGCGATTTTGTGCAGAAGGCGTTGGATGACGTCAGCCTGAACCTGCGCGACAGCGAATTCGTGGCGATATTGGGCCCGTCGGGTTCCGGCAAGACCACGCTGCTCAACATCATCGGCGGCCTGGACCGGTACGACAGCGGCGACCTGATCATCAACGGGGTCTCCACCAAACGGTACAAGGACCGTGACTGGAATTCGTACCGCAACCACACGATCGGCTTCGTGTTCCAAAGCTACAACCTGATTCTGCACCAGACGATTCTGTCGAACGTGGAGCTCGCGCTGACGATCTCCGGCGTATCCCGTACCGAACGGCGGGAGCGTGCCCGCAAGGCCCTCGAACAGGTCGGGCTGGGCGACCACATCAACAAGAAGCCGAACCAGCTGTCCGGCGGGCAGATGCAGCGCGTCGCCATCGCCCGCGCCCTGGTCAACGACCCGGACATCGTGCTGGCCGACGAGCCGACCGGAGCGCTCGACTCCGACACGTCCGTGCAGATCATGAACCTGCTCAAGGAGGTGGCGAAGGACCGTCTGGTGGTCATGGTCACACATAATCCCGAGCTCGCCGAGCAGTACGCCACCAGAACCGTCCAGCTGCGCGACGGCGTGATCCGCAGCGATTCCGACCCGTACGAGGTCGAGGAGGGCGCGTCCGAGGCACCCGTACACAAGAGGCTGGGCAAGGCCTCGATGTCGCTCGCCACGTCCATCGCGCTGAGCTTCAACAATCTGAGGACCAAGAAGGGCCGTACGCTGCTCACCTCGTTTGCCGGGTCTATCGGCATCATCGGCATCGCCCTGATCCTGTCGGTTTCCACCGGCGTTAACGCGTACATCGACAGCATCCAGCGCGACACGATGACCGCCTATCCGATCACCATCGACTCGCAGACCTTCGACATGACCAGCATCATGGGCGCCCAGGCGGGCGGCAAGGAGACCGGAGGCAAATCGGCGAAGAACGACGGCATCTACCCGGACGACCGCAGCATCAAGCAGACCTCCAGCCTGACGAGCAGCATCACGAAGAACAACCTCGCCGATTTCAAGAAGTATCTGGACGACCCCAACAGCGAGGTTCGCCAATATGTCGGCGAAACCGGCATCCAATACACGTACGACGTGAAGTTCTCCGTGTTCAGCCACGATCCCGACGGCACGCTGGTCACCGCGAACGGCGTCACCATCGGTGCCAAGTCCGATTCGACATCGAACGCTGCGCGGATGAGCTCGATGGGCCAGTCGTCGAGCATGTCCGACATGACGAGCATGCAGATGACGGTGCTGACCGGCAAGACCGACACGAGCGCGTCGCCCAACTCGTTCCATGAAATCATGCCGGGGGCGAAGGACGATCAGCTCATCAGCAAGGTCATCACCGACAACTACCGCGTGGTCAAGGGCGCATGGCCGACCGGCAAGGACCAGGTCGTGCTCGTGCTTGACGACGACAACAAGGTACCGCTCACCACGCTGTATGAGCTGGGCCTGCTCAAGGCCAGCGACTACACCGACATGATGAACAAGCTCAACGACGGCGAGACGGTCAAGACACCCACCGGCAAGATCGACTACGCGACGGCGATGGGGCAGAAGCTGGCCATGATACCCGCCGCAGACCAGTACGTGAAGGACGCGAACGGCGACTACACGTACATCGGCGACGACGCGGACGCCATCGCAGAGCGCTTCGACTCGGCGGAGCAGCTGAAGATCGTGGGCGTGGTCAAGCCGATCAAGGACGCCTCCGCCACGCCGCTGGCCACCGGAATCGGCTACACCCGCGCACTGACCGACGAGCTGATCGACCATGCGAACTCCAGCGCCATCGTCACCGACCAGGAGAAGGACAAGACCCGCGACGTGCTCAACGGCCTGGCGTTCTCGCCGTTGGACGACGCGGCGAAGGCCGCTGATGCCAAGACCTATGTGGCCTCGCTCGGCGTGAGCGACAAGGCGAACATGGCCAAGGCCGTGATGCAGTCGCAGTCAGCGCAGTCGGCTCAGCCCGGGCAGGCCGGGCAGTCAGCCGCGGGCGGGCAGCGGATGGCGGCGATGAGCGAGCAGCAGCTCGCCGACAGCTTCGACCAGTACATCGCCACCGCCTCGCAGGACGTGCTGGTCAAGATCTACGACCAGTACGTCTCGACCGGCACGTATGACGACAACCTCGCCGCGTTCGGCGTGGTGAGCCGGGACGCGCCCTCGACGATCAACATCTACACCGACAGCTTCGAGGACAAGGACCACGTGTCCAAGGCCATCACCGACTACAACAAGACCGTGCCCAAGGCCGACAAGATCGTCTACACCGATTACGTCGGCCTGATGATGAGCTCGGTGACGACGATCATCAACGTGATCTCCTATGTGCTGATCGCGTTCGTGTCCGTGTCGCTGGTGGTGTCGTCGATCATGATCGGCATCATCACGTACATCTCGGTGCTGGAACGCACCAAGGAGATCGGCATCCTGCGCGCGATGGGCGCCTCGAAGCGCAATGTGTCGCAGGTGTTCAACGCGGAGACCGGACTCATCGGCCTGTGCGCCGGCCTGATCGGCATAGGCGTGACGCTGCTGCTGCTCATACCGGGCAACCAGGTGCTGCACCATTTCATCGGCACCAACGACGTGAACGCCGCGCTGCCGGTGGCCGGAGCGGTGATCCTGGTGGTGCTCAGCATGGTGCTCACCCTTATCGGCGGCCTGATTCCGTCGCGCAAGGCCGCCAAGCAGGACCCGGCCACCGCGCTGCGCACCGAATAGCAGGTGTGATCCGGCGATGCGATACCTATGTGCGCCTGATTCCTTCAAGGAGAGCCTGACCGCCGCCGAGGCGGCACGGGCCCTGGCCGAAGGCATCCGCCGCGGCGACTCCGACGCCGAAATACGATGCCTGCCCATGGCTGACGGGGGAGAGGGAACCGCGCGGGCGCTGGCCGACGCCACCGGCGGCACGATGCTGACGGCCGGCGCGCACGATCCCCTCGGACGCCCGGTGCAGGCCGGGTTCGCGCTGCTCGGCGACGGCCGCACCGCGGTCGTGGAGACCGCCGCCGCCAGCGGACTGGCGCTGCTGCGCCCATCCGAACGCGACCCGAAGGCCACGACGTCATACGGCACGGGCGAACTGATCCGGGCCGCGCTCGACGCCGGCGCCGAGACGATCATCGTCGGGCTCGGCGGCAGCGCCACCAACGACGCGGGCTGCGGTCTCCTGCAGGCGTTGGGGGTGCGGCTGCTTGACCATGACGGGCGTGACGTGCGGCCGGGCGGGGCGGCGCTCGCCGAAGTGGAGCGCGTTGACCTAAGCGGTCTGGACAGACGGCTTGGCGACGTGCATGTCATCGCCGCCTGCGATGTGACCAATCCGCTGACCGGCCCCGAGGGCGCCAGCGCGGTGTTCGGCCCGCAGAAGGGCGCGAGTCGCGAAGACGTGACGCTGTTGGACGGCGCCCTGCGGCACGTCTCGTCGGTCATCGAACGTGCGCTCGCTGAACAGGTGCCCGCCGAACGGAATGGCGATGGCGGAAAAGTCGAAGCGGCCGTGGCTGAATCATCGTCTCCTGGCCACCGTTCCCGTCCTGGCCACCGTACCCGCATGCCCATCGCCGATCATCCCGGAGCCGGGGCGGCGGGCGGCATCGGCATGGCGCTGCTCGCCGTGCTGCACGCCGATTTTCGCCCGGGCATCGACTTGGTGATCGAGCAATCCGGGCTGGATGCCGCCGCGCAATGGGCGGACATCGTGTTCACCGGCGAAGGTTCGATTGACGCGCAGACCATGTTCGGCAAGACGCCGGTCGGGGTCGCCTCCGTGGCGAAGCGGCACGGCAAACCGGTGATTGCTATCGCCGGCCACGTCGGCGACGGCATCGAGTGTCTGCACGGGCGCGGCATCGATGCGGTCTTCGGTGCCGCGCCGGGTGCCGCGAGTCTCGATGAGCTGCTGCGCGACGCCCGTGCGAACGTGGCCCGCACCGCCGAACAGGTCACGCGGCTGATGCAAATCGTGCGCTCGCATTAGCCGCGGATACGAGAACCGGAATGGCCGTTTCCCAATGATCGGGGCTTTCGCATCCGCGTTGAGCGCGAGTCAACGATTGGGGTCAGCTTTCGGCCACTGCCTGAATGGCCACGGCTCCGACGAAATTGATCGGCTGGCTGAAGTTCGGCTGGAAGAACAGGTCGGCGCCGGCGAGCTGATCGATCGTGAACCCCGCCTGAATGGCCACGGACACGACGTTCGCCGCCTGCGAGATGTCATGCTTCGACAGGAACTGCGCACCCAGGATGCGCCGGGTGACCGGGCTCCACACCAGCGTGGTCGTCACCGGCGTGGTGGTGAGCATGAAATCGGGGCGGTAATCCTGCGTGATCGTCGTCGATTTCGCGGCGATGCCTCGGCGTTTCGCGCCGCCGGCGGTGAGTCCCGTGGCGGACATCGCCAGATCGTACAACTGCACTGCGCTGGTGGCCTGCGTGCCGGGATACCGCTTCGTCGCGGCGACGATGTTCTCGCCGATGAGCAGCCCCTGCCGCACCGCATTGGTGGCGAGCGGGATGTAATCGTCCGCGCCGGTCGGGTTGTATCGGACCGTGGCGCTGTCGCCCGCCGCGAACACGTCGTCGAGCACCGTGTTGTCCGGCAATGAGGCGCGCATGTAGTCGTCGATGACGATCGCCCCGTTCTTCAGCATACGCAGCTGATCCGCGAACAACGCGGTGTTCGGGCGGAATCCGGCGCCCAGGATCGCCATATCAGCCGTGTACTCGCCCTTCTCGGTGACCACGGTCACGCCGGAGCCCTCGATCCCGTCGCTGCCGGCCGCCGGCCGGAACGCCGTCACCTTCTGGCCGAGCGCCAGGGTCACGCCATGCTCGTCGAACGCCTGCTCCACGTCATCGGTGATGGTCGCGTCGAAATTGTTCGCCAGCACGCGGTCCAGCGCATCCACCAGCGTGGTCTTCACGCCGATTTCGCTGAACTGCTCGGCGATCTCCGCGCCGATGTACCCCGCGCCGATCACGACGGCCGATTTCGCGCTGCCCGCACGCTCCTTGATCGCCATCGCATGGTCCCAGTTCTTGCACAGCAGCACGCGTCCCGATTCGAGCGCCTCGTCCAGCCCGTCGATCGGCGGCACCACGGGCGCGGAACCGGTGGTGATCACCAGCTTGTCGTATCGGTATTCGCCGACTTCCCCGGTGTTCATGTCACGGGCGCGCAACACCTTGCCGGCGACATCCACATCGAGCACGTCGTGGCGCATGTGCATCGTGGCGCCGGCTTCGGCGAGGGCCTTCGGCGACGAATAGAACATGCGCTTCGGATCGGACACGTGGTCGCCGACCCACAGCGCGATGCCGCAGGAAAGGAACGACAGCGAGTCGTTGCGTTCGAATACGTGGACCGTCCAGTCGGGATGCTGCTTGAGAATGGATGTGGCGGCGAACGTTCCCGCGTGAGTGCATCCGACGATGGCTACGGTGGTCATGGGCGAGCTCCTTTGCTTGGGTCCCTCCGGCGCGTGAATCCCGCCGGCGTCACTCCAGCATATCGCCCGGTTCCGCTGCCAGGGTGAGGCCAAATGCCCTACAGGGCCCGGATGTGACGAACATCACGATGGCCGATGGGTCGTAGCGTCGGTTTCTGCGCGAAGCCATGTCGCCCTTATCGCGCCTTGGTTGCCGCCAGAACATTCCGTGCGTGTCGCAAGTGGCTCTTGCCGGTCGTCAAAGATGCCGTGCAAGTCGTGAAAATCCAGTGTTTGCAAAGGTTTTGAGCATCCTATAAATAATGTGTATGCCGTCCGGGTTGCGAGGCTGCCGGCCGCTGACTACCTTCATAAGGGTCACGCGGGGTTCATCGGGAAACCCGCCAAGAAAAAACCGCAGGGGGTGCTCATGACGAGGTTCAACACTCAGCTGGTCCACGGATTGCCGGTCAACGACAACAACACCGGAGCCGTCAACCCGCCCATCTACAACTCATCCACATACGCTGTCGAATCGGTCAACGCCATGCCCCGCTGGGATTATGCGCGCAGCGGCAACCCGACCCGCGGCTTTCTGGAAAAGCAGATCGCCCAGCTGGAGCACGGGACTCGTGGCTTCGCGTTCGCGTCCGGACTCGCCGCGATTCACGCGGTGCTGTCCATCTTCAAACCCGGGGACCGCATCGTGGTCGGCAAGAACATCTACGGCGGCACGTATTCGCTGTTCAACGAGTACTTCGCCGAGCGCGGGCTGGAGTTCGACAGCGTCGACACCGCCGACTACGAGGCGCTCGACGCCGCGATCAGCGGGCGCGACAGAGGCGGCCGCGCGGCCAGCGCCGTATATTTCGAGACGCTGACCAACCCGCTGCTGCAGATCAACAACGTCAACCGCATCTCGGCCATCGCGCACCGATACGGCGCGCTGTCCATCGTCGACAACACGTTCGTCACCCCGTACCTGCAGCAGCCGCTCGATTTGGGCGCGGATATCGTCATCCATTCGGCCACCAAATACCTGGCAGGCCATTCCGAGGTGAACGCCGGCCTTGTGGTGGTGTTGGACGATGAGGTCGGCAATGGCATCTACTTCGCGCAGAACCGGTTCGGCGGCGTGCTCGCCCCGACCGAATGCAACGACGTGCGCCGTGGCATCCAGACGTTGGCGCTGCGCATGGAGTGTCAGCAGCGCAACGCGCAGGCCGTGGCGGAATACCTGCTGGCGCATCCGCTCGTTCGGGCCGTGCATTACCCGGGCGTGTATGGCGACCGCAACCGTCTGCTCGCCGAGAATGGACTCAAGGGGTTCGGCGGCGTGCTGTCCTTCGAAGTGGTGCCGGGGGTCGACCCGTCCATCGTGCTCGACAACCTGCACGTGTTCCATCTCGCCGTCAGTCTGGGCGCGGTGGAAAGCCTCGCCGAGCTGCCATGCCGCATGACGCATTTCGAGCTGCCTCGCGAGGAGCGTCTCAAGGTGGGCATCACCGACGAGCTGGTGCGTCTGTCGGTGGGCATCGAGGACGTGTCCGACCTGATCGAGGATCTGGGGCAGGGCTTCGACAAGGCGTTCGAGGCGCTGGACATCGACGGCGTAAGCGGTCAGGTGCTCGACCGGCTGACGACGGAAGTGGCCGCATAGGGTCGCGTACCGTGCCTATCATGCGGTGCGGGCCGTGCGGGCGTCGACGTTCATGGCGATGACGCCCGCACTGTCGTGTCTTGAAGAAATATGGCGGTCGGTGTTCGTTGTTTTGGCGGTCATGCGGATGAAAGGGATTTGGAAATGACTGATTTCAGCACGCTTGCGGTTCATGGCGGGTATAATGCGAACCGCAACGACGATGCGGTCAGCGTGCCCATCTACGCCTCCGCCGCCTTCGATTTGGAGAACGCCGCTCGTGGCCGTGATCTGGCCGCCGGTGAGATATCCGGGTTCGAGTATTCCAGAGTCGCCAATCCGACCGTCGATGCGCTCGAACGCCGGCTCGCCGCCCTGGAGGGTGGCGTCGGCGCGGTGGCGGTGTCGTCGGGCATGGCCGCGGTGTCATACGCGCTGATGTGCGCGGGGGAGGGCGGTGGCCGCATCATCGCGCCGACGAACCTGTATGGGGCGTCAGTCGATGCGCTCGGCGACTTCCTGCCGCAGTTCGGCATCCACGCTGATTTCGTCAAGGACATCAACGACCTGCATGAGATCGAGTCTCTGATCGGTCCCGCAACCCGTGCCATCTTCGCCGAGACGGTCGCCAACCCGAACACCGCCATCACCGATATTCGTCCGCTGGCCGATCTGGCGCACCGGCACGGGCTGGCGCTGATTCTCGACAACACCGTGCCGACGCCGTACCTGCTGCGCCCGATCGAATTCGGCGCCGACATCGTTGTGCATTCGACCACCAAGGGCATCACCGGGCATGGCAACGCCATCGGCGGCGTGATCGTCGACGCCGGACAGTTCGACTGGGCGAACGGCCGTTTCCTGCAATTCACGCGGCCTGAGCAGGTCATCGCCGACATCGACGGCAACCGGCGCAGCTTCTCCGGGGCGTTTGGCTCCGAAGCGTTCATCAGGCGCATCCGCGTCAAATACCTGCGCACGTTCGGTGCCGTGCAAAGCCCGTTCAACGCATACCTGCAGCTGATCGGACTGGAGACGCTGCCGCAGCGGGTCGCCCGCCAGGTCGAAACGGCGACGGCCATCGCCGGGCACCTCGAACACACGCCGCATGTCGTGTCGGTGAATTATTCAGGGTTGCCGGACTCGCCGTATCATGCGCTCGCCGGGAAATACTTCCCCCGAGGCGTCGGCCAGATCCTCTCGTTCAAGGTGGAAGGCGGCGCGGACCGTGTGCGTCGCATCCTCGACGGCGTGAAGCTGTTCTCATACGTGCCAAATATCGGCGACGCAAGGTCGCTGATCGTCGACCCCGCGAACATCACTCACCGCGAGGTGCCGGAATCGTATCGCAAGGCCGCCGGTGTGAGCGACGATCTGATTCGTCTGTCCATCGGTCTTGAGGACGCGGGAGACCTGATGGCCGACCTTGACCGGGCCATAGCCGGCGCATACGGGGAGTAGACGCGGGCATGCCGCCGTCCCGTACGGTGAGACGAAGAAGGGCCACACGGCGAACAACTCTTGAATTTTATGTGAGCTTTCACTGAAAGCCCGTCGTTTTCGGATAGGATGGAATAGACATCGCGCCCGAAGTAGGGTGTGGCAACACCAGGCAAGGAGGAATGATGGGTGTTCTGGTGGGAATGACGGGTGCTCTGATCATGTTGGGCGTCATCGTCGTCATCGTCCTCGCCGTGCTGTGCGCCTCGATTTTCATCGTGCCGCAACAGCAGGCATACATCATCGAACGGTTCGGCAAATACAATAAGGTCCAGTTCGCCGGCATCCACGCCAAGATCCCGTTCGTCGACCGCATCTCGACGAAGACGAACATGCGAGTCTCCCAGCTGAACGTGCAGCTGGAAACCAAGACGCTCGACAACGTGTTCGTCACGGTCGTCGCTTCGACGCAGTTCCGTGTCAATCCTGAGAACGTCGCCACCGCATACTATGAGCTGCGCGATCCCGCCGGACAGCTCAGAAGCTACATGGAGGACGCGCTGCGTTCCGCGATCCCGGCGCTCAGCCTCGATGACGCCTTCGCCCGCAAGGACGACGTCGCCTTCGACGTGCAGAAGACGGTCGGCGCCGAGATGGCGCGCTTCGGCTTCACCGTCGTCAAGACGCTGATCACCGCCATTGACCCGAGCCCGCAGGTCAAGAGCGCGATGGACTCCATCAACGCCGCGCAGCGTGAGAAGGAGGCCACCCGCCAGCGTGCCGAGGCGCAGCGCATCCAGATCGAGACGCAGGCCGCTGCGGACGCCGAGAAGACCCGACTCCAGGGTGAGGGCCAGGCCAACTACCGTCGTGAGATCGCAAACGGCATCGTCGACCAGATCAAGAGCCTGCAGGCCGTGGGCATGGACATCAACGACGTCAACAACGTCGTGCTGTTCAACCAGTACCTTGATGTGATGCGCTCGCTGTCCGAGTCGAACAACACCAAGACCGTCGTGCTGCCCGCCTCCACGCCCGGCGGCTACGAGGATCTCTACCAACAGGTCACCAAGGCCATGCTCACCACCAACGAAGCCAAGTAACAAGTCCTACTCATCGATAAAGCCCCTCATCGCGAGGGGCTTTTACATTATGCCCCCGTTGACGGGCTGAGCCGTCAAGCAAACAGCGGTGCTATTTGTAGGCGAAGAGCGAACGACAATGAGCCAGCGGAACAGTCATGCCTAGCCCGTCCATAATTGCAGGGCCCGAAGGGCTGTCGGCGGAGCCGACTGGAATACTGTAACGCCCCCCGCTGGCGGGGGCTGCCGGCTGAGCCGACTGGGGGTGGTCACCACCCACCGGCGCTGCGCGTCACCTCCCGCCAGCGGGAGGTGCGCCGTGTCCCGCTACCGCACTCTCGGCGTATGACTGACCGCCGAAATCAGTATCTTCTTCAAGCCGTCATACGGCGGATACACCAGCGAAAGCGTATCCGGCACCGCGGGCTTGCCGACCACGGTCTTGACATGACTGAACTCCAGGAACCCGGCCTTGCCGTGATATGAGCCCATGCCCGAAGCTCCCACGCCGCCGAACGGCAGCCGACTGGAGATCAGATGGCCAAGCGGCAGGTTGAATCCCAGCGCTCCGCAACTGACTTCGCGCTCGAACATCCGCCGTACCCTCTTGCTGCCCGTGAACGCGTAGGCCGCCAGCGGGCGTGGCCGGGCGTTGATGAATTCCACTGCGGCTTTCGCGTCGGCGACTTCCAAAATGGGCAGAATCGGGCCGAATATCTCCTCCTGCATCACCGGCGCATCGGGTTTGACGCCCAATAGCACGGTCGGTGCGATGTAGAGGTCATCGCGTCTGGTATTGCCACCGCATACCGTGCGTCCGGTGGCGGGGCTCTTCGGATCGGGCAGCAGCGCAGTCAGCCGGTCGAAATGCCGGGCGTTGATGATGCGTCCGAAACTGTCGGAATGTTGCAGGTCTGAGCCGAAGAACCGCGTGACGGCTTCGGCGATCTTTCCGGCCAGCGGCTCGATGACATCGGACGTTGTGAGCACATAGTCGGGTGCCACGCAGGTCTGCCCGGCGTTGATGAACCGCCCCCAGGCAATGCGCCGCGCGGCGACGTCGAGGTTCGCGGTACGGTCGACGAACACCGGCGACTTGCCTCCGAGCTCCAAAGTGACCGGTGTGAGATGCTTCGCGGCGGCGGCCATGACTATTGAACCGACTTTTCCTCCGCCGGTGTAGAAGATGTGATTGAACGGCTGCTCCAGCAGCTTTGTCGTCTCCTGCGGTCCTCCCTGAACCATGCGGAACGCCTGCGGGTCCATGTACCGTGCGATGAGGTCCGCCATCACGCCGCTGGTGTGCGGAGACAGCTCCGATGGTTTCATGCACACGCAATTGCCTGCGGCGATCGCGTCCGCCATAGGCTCGAAACTGAGCAGCACCGGATAGTTCCACGGCGAGATGATGAGCGCCACGCCTTTCGGCTCGGCGACTGTCCAGCCGACTGCGGGCTGCAGCAGGTAATGCATCGGCTTGGGATGCCGCGCAGCCCACCTGCCGAGGCGTGGCTTGATGAAGCGAATCTCATCGAGCACCAGCCCGATTTCCATCAGCGCGGTCTCCGCGGCGGGTTTGCCCAGGTCGGCGCGTACCGCACGGGCGATGACGGTGGCATTCTGCCTCAGCATTCGGGCCATCGCGTCGAGTTGCGCCTTTCGCCAGCGCAGTGGCCGGGTGACTCCTGAGCGGAAGGTCGCGTCCAGTTGCGCGAACGCCCGTTGCCGGGCGGCCGCCTGCTCCGTCGTGGTCGCCGCAGCCGTTTCCTTTGTAGTCATCGTCGTCCTCCTGTTTGCATGGTAGCCGAAGAATCCGCGGAACGTAACCGACGATTTCCGCCCTGACGTCGTATTGGAGTTGCATGCTGGCTCCTGCTGGCGGGAGCTGTCGGCGGAGCCGACTGAGGGTGGTCTGGGTCTTTAGGTGGCGATTGTGCCCTTAAGCGCAATCGTTCTCGATGATCGTGCCCGACGTATGATGAATGCACCGAACCGGCACATCGCAACCGATCGGTGACGGCTTGGATGGCATAAGATGGGCGCCATGAAGGATTTTCTGATGCGATGGCTGGTGCTGACGGTTGCGGCCGCGGTGATGGTGGTGCTTCTGCCCGGCATGACCGCGGTGGGGCAGCCTCCGATTTTGGGAATCGCAGTGTTCGCGCTGTTCATGGCGCTGATCAACGCCTCGATCAAGCCGGTGACGCAGCTGATCGCGTTGCCGTTTTCGATTCTCACGTTCGGGCTGCTGTATCTGGTCATCAACTGGCTGTTCATGCGGCTCGCCTCATGGTTGGCAATCAGTCTGTTCGGTGTTGGCGTGCTGGTGCACGGGTTCTGGTGGGCGGTGCTCGGCTCTCTCATCATGTCCATTGTCTCGGGGATCGTCGGCAGCATCGTGCGCGATTGAGCGTCGGCGTACATCCGGCATGATGGTCGGATTTCGGGCCTCGCATGATTGCCTGGCCGCGAGCCGACGGCGTTCGCGGACACCCCGGTTCCGTCGGCCACACACCGTGCTAGGATATGCACCGAAGTCAAGGCGATGATCCGTTATCAGCGGGGAGTCTTCGGAAGAAAAGCTTCATGACGGTCGATCGAACGTCGACGGCACGAAGCTGAGTAGAACCGGCGGGATCGGCCCGTCACAGCC
>QWCV01002832.1_pt1 | contig 13434 bp, 10 predicted proteins | sample 1972621 | NCBI WGS metagenome assembly QWCV01 (sample SAMN09866699, study PRJNA288562) | Human gut metagenome isolate pre2_stool, whole genome shotgun sequencing... | isolation source: gut | host: Homo sapiens | place: USA: California
GATGCCGTAACTGCTTATGGCTATAATCCACAGACACTTACTTCTATTCCGCTTGTTTTTCAGGATGAAAAGCAAGCCCGTCAATATCCTTTGAATAATTTTACCAAGCAAACCAATGCTTATATTTCTTTCTATGCTACGGGTTCGTACACCTTGCTTGATCGCTACACCCTTGGTGCTAGTGTGCGCTCGGATGGTTCCGATTTGTTTGGCGTTGATAAGAAGTATCGCTGGTTGCCTATCTACTCTATGAGTGCTTTATGGCGTGTAAGTCGTGAGAAATTCTTGAGCAGCGCTACATGGATAGATAATCTTGCCCTTCGTCTTTCATACGGTATTCAGGGTAATATTGATAAGAACACCTCACCATATCTTGTTGGGTCATACGCTAATATTAGTATTCTCCCAGGTTACAATGAGACAGGTATTAATATTCTTGGTGCGCCAAACGATAAACTTCGCTGGGAAAAAACAAAGACATGGAACGTAGGTATTGATTGGAGTATTCTAAAGTCTGCCATCAATATGAGCATTGACTACTATTCTCGTAAGGGTACCGACTTGATAGGCACACGTATGCTCCCACTAGAAAATGGTTTCCAGAGCATGACTATCAATTGGGCTAGTATGAAAAATGAAGGTGTAGAGTTTAATCTCCAGACACGCAATATAGCTACAAAAAACTTCTCATGGTACACCACCTTTAACTTTGCTTATAACCAAAATAAGGTGCTTCGTATGAGCATTGCTGATAATCAAACCACACCTAGTCTTGAAGGTTATCCAGTAGGTGCTATCTTTGCTATCGAAACAAAGGGTATTGATCCTAAAACAGGTAGAATACTCCTTGCCGATGCGAGCGATCCTAATGGTGTTACGATAGATAAGAAGTATCGTTTGAAAGACGAGTGGGGCATTGGCTTCTATTCTTCTGATGTGAAACCTACAGAGGAACGTACTTTCTATAAATATATGGGAACCTCTGATGCACCTTATACAGGTGGTTTGATGAATACCTTTAATTATAAGAATTGGGAACTTAATATGAATTGGGCATTCTACTTTGGTGCTAAAGTACGTACAGCACCTTCGTATGCGGTAGTGGGGCAGAACCCTGGTCGCAATACGAATACTGATATTCTTAATCGTTGGACACCCGATAATACCACTTCTAGTCTGCCTGCATTGTTATCACCTACAGGGGATTACTTGCCAGATTACCGTTGGTTAGAGTCAAGTTCGGTTTATAATAACTTAGATATTTGGGTGCGCGATCTTAACTATGCACGTATGCAGAACTTACGCTTGTCTTACCACTTACCAGAGGAATTTGTACGTAAGCTAGGACTAGGTGCGGCTACAATAGCAGTAGAAGGTAAGAACTTGTTCGTGATTAGCTCTGATTATCACAATTATATCGACCCAGAGTCGCAGAGCAATCTCTATTCTACCCCTGTGCAGAAGGCTTTCACCTTCAATCTTAATGTAAACTTCTAAAGAGAGAAAACAATGAGAATAAATATCATAAACAAAGCTACCGTGGCTGTGGCTGTCTTTACTTGTGTGGCAGCTTTCAGTTCTTGCGATAAGTATCTCGATATTCAACCTGTGGGAAAAGTCATTCCAACAACTGTTGACGATTATCGTGCTTTGCTCAATGAGGCGTATCAAATGCCACAGATTGATCGTGCTGTTGTTGATTTCCGTTCCGACATTGTGGTAGTGCGCGACAATGATACTGATATGAATGACTATCACAACATTCAGACTTGGAATGATAATAATACTTTGGCAGGTACACGCGAATTTGGTTGGGAAGTATATTACAGCCCTATCTATACAGCTAATGCTATTATAGAAGCACAAGGTAAGATAAAAGGTAATACTACGGATATTAACCAATTAGTGGGTGAGGCTTATCTCTTACGCGCTTATAATCACTTTACGTTGGTCAATCTCTATGGTCAACCATATACAAAGAGTGGTGCACCTGAAACGAAGGCAATACCTATTAAGACTAGTACTGATCTTGAAACGACCCCAGAACGCAATACTGTTGGTGAGGTTTATACACAGATACTCAGCGATATTGCCGAAGCTCGTAAACTTATCACACAAAGCAGTTGGGAAGAACGTTATAAGTATCGTTATTCCACTGTTTCTGTTGATGCGCTTGAGGCACGTGTTCGTCTCTATATGGGCGATTGGCAGAGTGCATACGATGCGGCTGAACGTGTGTTAAAGGCTAACGATAAGCTAGAAGATTTCAATAATGCTGCTTCTTTACTTCCTACTAGCTTTAAGTCGGTAGAGGCTATTACTAGTGCAGAACAGTTCTATACAGGAACCAATGCTAGTGCTACACGTGCTCCAAAAGAGTTTATAGCAGAATACGATACAATCAATGATCTTCGTTATAAGAAGTTCTATCAACCAGTAAAGGATAAGCCCTATTTTTCTACTTTAAAGGCAAACACTAGTAGCGAGTATCGTTGTTCTTTCCATACTGCCGAGTTTTATCTTATAGCAGCAGAAGCGGCAGCTCACCTTAATAAGGATGCAGAGGCACGCACACGCTTGCTAGCTTTACTAAAGAACCGCCTTAATAGCACGCTTTATGCTACTAAGCAGTCGGCTATCAATGCTATGAGTGGTGCTGCATTGTTAGCAGAGGTAATGCAACAACGTAAACTAGAGCTAGCCTTTGAGGGGCAGCGTTGGTTCGATCTTCGTCGTACCAATCGTCCTGCAATCACAAAGACGATAAAAGCTACTACTTACAACCTTCTGCAAGACGATCCACGTTATACGCTCGCTATTCCCGTTTCGGCAGTAAGTGCTAACCCTCAGTTGAAAAACTAAGGTGAAATCAAATCGTTCGATCGCAAGCCGACCATAGCGATCTTATCATAGAAAACGGTGAACTTGCTAAAAGTTCACCGTTTTTTGTTTAGTAGAATTTGTCAAATGCTTATAACCCTTTCAGTGTAGCAATAGTAGCGTAAGGGTCTTTGCTTCCAAAGATGTAGCTACCACTTACAAGAATGTCCGTACCCGCATTAACGAGTAGTGGAGCTGTTACTCCATTTACACCGCCATCTACTTCTATGAGCGTATTGCATTGCTCTTTTTCGATAAGTGCTTTTAGCTTTTGTACTTTTTTCACAGCGTGCGTAATAAACGACTGACCACCAAAGCCAGGGTTAACACTCATTAGCTGCACAATATCAATATCGCCAATAATATCCTCTAATACATTTACGGGTGTCGAAGGATTTAGCGTTACGCCAGCCTTCATCCCTGCTGCTTTGATAGCTTGCAACGTGCGGTGTAGGTGTACACACGCTTCGTAATGCACATTCATAATAGCAGCACCACAATCGGCAGTTTGCTGTATGTATTTCTCAGGGTGCTCTATCATAAGATGTACATCCATAGGCTTTTTCAAAGCTTTACCTACAGCTTTCATAACAGGAAATCCAAATGAGATGTTTGGCACAAAGCTACCATCCATAACATCCATGTGAAGCCAATCGGCATCACTATTATTAATCATTTCAATGTCTTTGTCAAGGTGAAGGAAATCGGCTGACAATAATGACGGTGATACGATAACAGACATAGTTCGTTTAAAGATTTATATTAGCCATCTACCTCTTTTTATAAGGTTGTGGCAAATTAATTTAAGTTTATTCTATCGTCAATAATATGCTATTTTTACGGTATACGACGGTATACGCAAAGATTTCTTTAGCATACTATGCTTTCTTCGTTTCAAAGGTACATAATATTTTTATATTAAGCAATTTATCTTTTCATGGAATAATAAATGTGTAACACTTTATTTATAATTATTTGAAAGAGAATATTCTACCAAATAAAATTATTATCTTTGCGTTATAAATGATACTTTAGGCGAAAATCGCTAAGCACATTTGTTTAGTAAATGAAGAAAATTTAGTTTATGTTATTTAATAAATTATTTAAGAAAAAAACTAAGCCATTTATGCCACAAATTATTAAAGTGTGTGGTATGCGTGAAGCTCAAAATATTAGTAGTGTAGTATATAGTGGAGCTAATATGATAGGTTTGAATTTCATTCCTAATAGTCCTCGCTATGTTACCCAACTGTCTACTCATGCAGGAATTATTCCCGATGTTGGCAGTCTCGATTATAGGAAAAAGACTAACTTGGCACAGCTATTAGCAGAAAAACAAGTGAGGCTTTGCGGAATTTTTAAAGATGATATGCCTCAAACGATAGTAACACGTGTTGTTAATTTCCATTTGGACATCGTACAGCTTCATGGTTCTGAAAGCCCTATCATGATTGATAATCTTCGTAGCTCTCTTGATCCTGATATTCACCCAGGTATTCAACTAATGAAAACCATAACGATTGTTTCCAAAGCCGACTTCGCTCAATGTAAACCGTATGAAGGACATACTGATTATTTTCTCTTCAACACCAAAGCCGATAATACTGAACGCTTTGATTGGCATTTGCTAAAAGCCTATAAGGGCAAAACTCCTTTCCTATTGAGTGGTGAGATAAGTGAACGCGATGTCGAAGCTATTCAAGCTATCCAGCATCCGCTATGTATAGGTATCGACCTAGATAGCCAGTTTGAAACAGCTCCAGCACTGAAGGATACTGCTAAGATAAAGCATTTTATAGCGCAGTTGCGTAAGGCAGAAGTGTAAACAGAATTGGTTGCAAATGTAAATGAGTTTTATTACTTTTGTCAATAATTATGGTAGATCAATCTGATTTTTCATCCAAAAAAATCATTGATGATGGTTTGTCGTGGTATGCTGTGCGGCTCTTTACGTTACGTCTTAAAGAGGTAAAAGCCTATTTTGAAGCTCTTGATTATGAGTGCTTTGTCCCTATGCAGTATGTGGATATAGAAAAGCCAGAAGGTGGGGTAAAACATGAACTTCGTCCTGTTACGCATAACTTCATTTTTGTGAAGCAGACCATGAGTGAGGCTAGTTTTAAGAAAGCTGTATTTGGTGCCAACTTTAAGATAAATGTTATTCGCAAGGTGGACGATGTAACCCAGTTTGCCCTCATACCGTCTAAACAGATGTACGACTTTCGTATGATGTGCAACCCCGAGATAACGCTCCGAAAGTTTCTTTCAGAGCGCGAAGCCCAGATGAAGGCTGGCGATCCTGTTTTGGTGAAATATGGTGCAATGAAAGGAATGACGGGCAGGCTTGTTCGGTCTAATAAAAAGTATTATCTTCTCAAAGAAGTACCAGGTATGGGTGTCATGTTAAAAGTGTCGCGGTGGTGTTGTGTGCCAATTGAAGAAACCGTGTAACAGAGAAAATATTTAATATGTTTTTAAAAGGTAACCTTTTACAAAGCAAAAGATGACCTTTTAGTGAGCAAAAGATGACCTTTTACAAAGCAAAAGGTAACCTTTTACAAAGCAAACGATAATGAATCCTGCCGCTTTCCTATTATCCTACGATTTTTCCATCGAAAATCTTGACAGTTCTGTGGGCTATCTGCGCATCGTGTTCGTTGTGGGTAACCATTACGATGGTGGTGCTGTGTTAAAGAATGCCGCAGAGGCAATTAACGAGGGTGGTAAGAATATTCTGTTTTATAATAACGCTTTAGGACAGATAAGGAAATAACACGTTATTGTTAAACTTTTGTTTTTATTTTGTTTTATAACCTATAAATTGTACTTTTGCAAAGAATGTTTATATTTCTTCAATACATACATTATAACAAAATATCTACTATGGAGTTTAGAAAAAGCTGTATAGCTCTTTGCACATTATTGTTGGCAATGACAATGCAAGCACAAGCACAAAAGTGGTTTAATAATGTAAAGCTTTCTGGTTTTGCGCTCTTGCAATATCAATATTCTGGTCAAGCCAATGCTAAAGCCAACTCGTTTAATGTTAGAATGGGTCGTTTGTCTTTAGACGGTAGGTTTATGAAAGATTGGTATTGGAAGACCCAAATACAGTTTAATGGTAATACAGCCACTTTAGGCGCATCGCCACGTATGGTAGATCTTTTTGCAGAGTGGCAAAGATATGAGTGCTTCCGTGTGAAGTTTGGACAGTTTAAAAATCCATTTTCATTTGAAAATCCTATCCACCCTATCACGCAAGGCTTTCAGGGCTATAGTCAGGTAGTATCAAAGCTTGTAGGCTTTAGCGATAGATCAGGAATGCAGGCTTCAAATGGTAGAGATATAGGTTTGCAGGTGCAAGGCGATTTTTTAAAGAATGCTGCTGGCAGAAACTTGCTTCACTATCAGGTGGGTGTGTTTAACGGTCAAGGCATTAATGTAAAGGATGTCGATCAGCAGAAGAACATCATAGGAGCAGTATGGGTAATGCCAATAGAGGGTATGCGCATCGGTGTTTCAGGTTGGAGAGGTTCGTATGCACGAAAGGGTACATGGACAGATGAGGCTGGTGTGAAGCAATCAGGAGTAAGATCATTGCCACAACGTCGTTATGCTTTCTCTGTAGATTATGTTAAGGACGATTGGACTGTGCGTTCAGAATATATTCACTCGACAGGTTTTGGCTTTGCAAAGCCACTAGAGAATACAAAGGGTGCGAATGCTACAGATTGTAATCTTAGCACATTAGGCGATAAGGCGCAGGGTGTGTATGCACTCGTGATAGCACCTATCATAAAAGAAAAATTGCATGCGAAAGTTCGCTATGATATGTACCAACCATCGAAAGGTGCTGAACGTCAACGTACGCAGTATGATGCTGGTTTGGATTATGCCTTTAATAAGAATATTTTAGTGAGTGGCATTTATTCATACGTGCATGACAGAAGTTTGGAAAAGCCAAATTACTCGATGATTGATGTGCAGTTGCAATTTAAGTTTTAAGGAAAGTAAGGTAAAAAGAATATTAATATATAAAGAGGTTTCATTGGCTTATCCTAGAAAGAAGATTGTTTTTTTTAAAACTTCTTTCTAGGAGAATGCAGAGAGGGAGAGTGGTGAGGCACTTTTAAAGGAAAAAATATGGTAACACATAATCAGTATACTTTTTTTAGTAACAAGGAACATTTAAAAAGACAGCGTAGGCGTAAATATTTTAAAATAGGTTTGCTAGTAGTGTTGATACTTATTGCCATTATAGTGTATGGCTTACTTTTCTATATGGGCTAATAGCGTTTGCTCAAGAAAAACATATTACTCTGTTGTTTTACTAGGCTTTTTTAAATGTAGGTGGTAGTGCGAACCGTCATATTCTATTCGCATAATGCGTCCCCTCAATTCTTTATGGTGTGATAATGCAAGAGCGGCATGTCCCATAGTTCGTCGCAAGTTTATCTCTACCATAGGATGTAAGAAGAATTTTGGTTGGTTAGGTTGCTCTTTGTTATCGTTAGGAACAATCATCATATCCACTCCAAAAGCTCCTACATAACGTCCTTTAATATGTTTGAATAATACTTCTTCAAGCTTTAGCGTGATATAAGTTAGCTGCTGAATATCAATGTATTGAGAGATAATAGAAAGCTTTTCCGTTTCTGTTTGTAGAAGGCTTCCTGTATAAGCACCGTTCGTTGTATGGAATAATGATAGCCCTTGGTATACTACCTTGTCAGCATAGGAGAAAAACTCCATTCCGAAGTCTTTTATTTTGTGATAAAAAGGCTCTATCATAACGCCGCATTGTCGGCGCATAGTATTGTATGCCCAGTTGAGCGCATGGCTATCCAAACGCTCATCAATATATCTTATTCCTCTGCCACTACTGCTCCATGGCGCTTTTAAAATGGCTTTCTTAACGATTTTAACAATAGGGTTTATCTCTTTTGGGTCTGAGAGATAAGCTGTTCTACCTATGATGTTGTTATAGGGCAGCCCATGATAGAGTTCGTATAAAATGGGTTGAGCAAACTGTCGGTTGCTCATTTGTCGGAGCGCAAAGAGTTGCTGCTCCGTAGGCATTATCTTTTCGGATAATCCCATATTAAGCAATTCCTGTTTTAAACTTTCATTCCAGCCCCAAGGTCTTATCTCGGTAATATCACTCTTTATCGCAGCTAGCAGCTCTTCTGAAACAAGATGACACCGCTTTATAAACTTAGCAAACCTTTGTAAATGCTTTGTTGCAGATGCGAGATTGTTTACTAAGATTAAATCGCCATCCTCAGCCCATAGTGCAGGCAAAAAGCCTAGATCTGCCTTTAGCTGTCGGGCAGCGTGAGGTGCTATGAAATGCTTTGTGTTGTTGGCTAAGGCTAAGTCGTGTTCTGGGTTAAATATGTGTAAAATCATTTTTGCTTTGTATTGATGTGCAAAGATAATTGAAAAGAATGTAATGAGCAAAATATATTCTTTCTTAAAAACATTTTTTGTAATGTACGGTTTGCAAATAAAAGAAATTAATAGTACCTTTGCAGGTAAAATGATTAAATAAAAGGAATAGATATACAATGGATGCTTTCTTCCGTACACATACCTATTTGGTGGAGCATATCAATGCGCCTGTTCGCCGCGCTTTGATGGATAAGATCGACTGGAACGATCGTATGATAGGCATAAAGGGTACGCGTGGTGTAGGTAAAACAACGTTTTTGCTGCAATACGCCAAGGAAACATTTGGCACTAATGCTGATCATAAATGCCTATATATTAATATGAATAACTTCTACTTCCAGGGTAGGGGAATAGCCGATTTCGCTGGTGAATTTTATAGAAAGGGCGGAAAGACGTTGCTTATTGATCAGGTATTTAAACAGCCTGATTGGAGTGCAGAGCTAAGAAAGTGTTACGATAGCTATCCCGATTTGAAGATCGTTTTTACAGGTTCTAGCGTGATGCGCCTGAAGGAGGAAAACCCAGAACTGAATGGAATTGTAAAAAGTTACAACCTCTTAGGGTTCTCATTTCGTGAGTTTCTTAATTTGAAAACAGGCTTCAACTTTAAGAGTTATGCCCTTGAAGATATTTTGTCGAATCATGAAACAATAGCACGGGAAGTACTTTCAAGGGTTAATCCTTTAAATTATTTTCAAGATTATATTCATCACGGCTTCTATCCTTTCTTTTTAGAGCATCGCAATTTCTCTGAGAACCTTTTGAAAACAATGAATATGATGATCGAAGTAGATATTTTATTGATTAAACAAATAGAGCTAAAATATCTAACTAAGATCAAGGATCTTTTTTATCTTTTGGCTTTAGAAGGTCCTAAAGCCCCCAATATAAGTAATTTAGCAAATAGTATCAATACGAGTAGGGCTACTGTGATGAACTATATTAAGAATTTAGCCGATGCTAGGCTGATCAATATTGTTTACCCGTTGGGACAGTCGTTTCCTAAAAAGCCTGCTAAGGTGATGTTGCATAATACCAATTTGGTACATGCTATTTATCCTGTTCAGTGTGATCGTCAGGAACTAATGGAAATATTTTTTGTTAATAATATTTGGGCACATCATCTTATTAACGAGAATAAGAAAGTGGGTACTTATATTGTGGATGCGGATAAGAAGTTTAGAATATGCGATGCGAAAGGCGCAAAGATAAGAATGAACGCCGATACGTATTATGCCCAATATAATAAAGAAATAGGTTTTGGCAACTGTGTGCCGCTATGGCTTTTTGGTTTTCTTCACTAGAAACAGATGCAAGGAGGAAACAGTATCGAACTGCGATATAACAACAAAAACATTATAACACAATCATTTAATAACAAAAAAATGGCTAAAGAAAAAAAGTTTATCACTTGTGATGGTAACGAGGCCGCTGCTCATGTGAGCTATATGTTCTCTGAGGTTGCAGCTATTTATCCTATCACTCCATCATCCCCTATGGCTGAACATGTCGACGACTGGGCAGCTAGAGGTCGTAAAAACCTTTGGGGACAGGAAGTAAGTGTCCAGGAAATGCAGTCTGAAGGTGGTGCAGCAGGTGCTGTTCACGGTTCACTTCAGTCAGGTGCTCTAACCACTACATTTACCGCTTCACAGGGTCTTCTTTTGATGATCCCTAATATGTATAAGATTGCAGGTGAGCTTTTACCTTGTGTTTTCAACGTATCTGCACGTACATTGGCAAGCCATGCGCTTAGCATCTTCGGCGATCACCAAGATGTTATGGCATGTCGTCAGACTGGTTTTGCAATGTTCTGCTCTGGTTCTGTTCAGGAAGTAATGGATCTTTCTGCTGTAACTTACCTTTCAGCGTTGAAAACATCTGTACCTTTCATCAACTTCTTCGATGGCTTCCGTACTTCTCACGAGTACCACAAAGTAGAGCTGATGGATGAAAACGATATTCGTCCATTGCTCGATATGGAAGATGTTAAGCGCTTCCGCGATCGTGCAATGAGTCCAGAGCGTCCTGTTACACGTGGTACTGCTGAAAACCCTGAAACATTCTTCACACACCGTGAAGCTAGCAATAAGTACTACGATGGTGTGGCTGAAGTTGTAGAACACTACCTAGGTGAGATTGCTAAGATCACAGGTCGTGAACACCACTTGTTCGATTACTATGGTGCTGAAGATGCTGAAAACATCATTATCTTGATGGGTTCTGCTACTGAAGCTGCTAAGGAAGCTATCGACTACCTTGTAAAGCAAGGCAAGAAAGTGGGTATGGTGGCTGTTCACTTGTTCCGTCCATTCTCTGTTAAGCACTTGTTTGCTGCTGTTCCTAAGACTGTTAAGCGTGTTGCAGTACTCGATCGTACTAAGGAGCCAGGTGCAGAGGGCGAACCATTGTACTTGGATATTAAGACAGCCTTCTACGATGCCGATATTAAGCCATTGATCGTTGGTGGTCGTTATGGTTTGGGATCTGCCGATATCACTCCTTCACACATCATCTCTGTTTATAACAACCTCGAGTTGCCAGAGCCTAAGAACCACTTCACAGTTGGTATCGTAGATGATGTTACCTTCACTTCTCTACCAGAAGTAGAGGAAATTCCTCTAGGTGGTGAGCATACTTTTGAGGCTAAGTTCTATGGTCTTGGTGCCGATGGTACTGTAGGTGCTAACAAGAACTCTGTTAAGATTATTGGTGATAACACCGATAAGTATTGCCAAGCTTACTTCTCTTACGACTCTAAGAAATCGGGTGGTTTCACTTGTTCTCATCTTCGTTTCGGTGATGATAAGATTCGTTCTACCTATCAGGTAAAGACTCCAAACTTCGTTGCTTGCCACGTTCAGGCTTACTTGAATATGTACGATGTAACACGTGGTTTGCGTAAGAATGGTACTTTCTTGTTGAATACTATCTTCGATGGTAAGGAATTGATCGACTTTATCCCTAACAAGGTAAAGCGTTACTTCGCTAAGAACAATATTACCGTTTACTATATCAATGCTACTAAGATAGCACAGGAAATTGGTTTGGGCAACCGCACCAATACAATCCTTCAGTCGGCATTCTTCCGCATTACAGAGGTTATTCCTTTGGAATTGGCTATTGAGCAGATGAAGGCATTCATCGTAAAGAGCTATAGCAAGAAGGGTCAGGACGTAGTCGATTTGAACTACGCTGCTGTTGATCGTGGTGGTGAGTACAAGCAATTGGAAATTGACCCAGCATGGGCTAATCTTACCGATAATAATAACGACACCGACGATGCTCCTGCTTTCATCAAGGAAGTTTGTCGCCCTATGAATGCACAGGCTGGCGACTTGTTGAAGGTTTCCGACTTCGTTAATCATGGCACTGTCGATGGTACATGGCATAGCGGTACTGCTGCTTATGAAAAGCGTGGTATTGCAGCTTTCGTTCCTTCTTGGAATGCTGAAAACTGTATCCAGTGTAACAAGTGTTCATACGTTTGTCCTCACGCTGTTATCCGTCCATTCGTTCTTGACGAGCAGGAAAAGGCTGGCTTCGATGATACTACAATCTCTGTTATCGCTCCTAAGGAGTTGAAGGGTATGGAGTTCCGTATCCAAGTTTCAGAACTCGACTGTACTGGTTGTAGCAACTGTGCCGATGTTTGTCCTGGTAAGAAGGGTGAGAAGGCACTTACTATGAAGCCTTTCAATGCTGCTAGCAAGGAGACAGAGCATAACTCTGCACAGTGGCAGTATCTTACAAAGCAGGTAAAGAGCAAGCAGAAATTGGTTAATACACGTATGAATGTGAAGAACTCACAGTTTGCTCAGCCATTGTTCGAATTCTCTGGTGCTTGTGCTGGTTGTGGTGAAACTCCATACGTTAAGTTGGTTTCTCAATTGTTTGGTGATCGTGAGATGGTTGCAAATGCTACAGGTTGTTCTTCTATCTACTCTGCTTCTGTGCCTTCTACTCCTTACACTACCAACGCTGAAGGTCAAGGTCCTGCTTTCAACAACTCATTGTTTGAAGACTTCTGTGAGTTTGGTCTTGGTATGGCACTTGGTAACAAGAAGATGCGCTCACGCATTAAGTTCTTGTTGTCTCAACAGGTAGAAGACGATCATGTACCAGCAGAATTTAAGGCTGCTGCACAAGAGTGGATCGAGAATATGAATGATGCCGAAGCTTCTAAGGTTGCTAGTGCTAAGCTAAAGCCATTGATAGCAGAAGGTGCTAAGGCTGGTTGCCCTGTATGCAAGGAATTGCAGATATTGGATCACTACCTCGTAAAGCGTTCACAGTGGATCATCGGTGGTGACGGTGCTTCTTACGATATTGGTTACGGTGGTCTCGATCACGTTATTGCTTCTGGTGAAGATGTTAACATCCTAGTACTTGATACTGAGGTTTATTCTAACACTGGTGGTCAGAGTTCTAAGTCTACACCACTTGGTGCTATTGCTCAGTTTGCTGCTAAGGGTAAGCGTGTACGTAAGAAGGATCTTGGTTTGATGGCTACCACATACGGCTATGTGTATGTTGCTCAGGTTGCTATGGGTGCCGACAACGCACAAACCTTCAAGGCTATCAAGGAGGCTGAAGCATATCCAGGTCCTTCATTGATCATTGCTTACTCTCCATGTATTAATCATGGTTTGAAGGTAAAGGGCGGTATGGGTCGTTCACAGGCTCAGGAGGCTCGCGCTGTAGAATCAGGTTACTGGCACTTATGGCGTTACAACCCATTGTTGGCAGAAGAGGGTAAGAACCCATTCAGTCTTGACTCTAAGGCTCCACAATGGGACAAGTTCCAAGAATTCCTAGCTAGTGAGGTTCGCTTCTTATCTGTAAAGAAGGCTTATCCAGCAGAAGCCGACCAGCTATTCAAGGCTTGTGAAGATATGGCTAAACTACGTTATCAAAGCTATATCCGTAAGAGCAAAGAAGATTGGAGTGAGGAAGTTTAATCTGTAAGAAACTCGCAAAACCGCTTATCTCTTCTTCCTTAGTGTGGGAGAGATAAGCTATATATAAACATAAAAGAGGGGCAATGGTTGTTTTTCCATTGCCCCTCTTTTGTGCTAAAAGGGTATAAAGGATTTTGCAATT
>QWCV01002845.1_pt1 | contig 13369 bp, 12 predicted proteins | sample 1972621 | NCBI WGS metagenome assembly QWCV01 (sample SAMN09866699, study PRJNA288562) | Human gut metagenome isolate pre2_stool, whole genome shotgun sequencing... | isolation source: gut | host: Homo sapiens | place: USA: California
TCGGGGAGAATTGCTCTGAGCAGTTGGTCTGGTTTCATTTTGCAAAGATAACACTATACTCCGACATCATCCCCACCCACCGGAAAAATCCGCTGACCCCATGATCCTGTATTCTGCGCAAGACTGAATTTTTGGCAAATAAAAAAAGCACTGAAAATCAAGTGATTTCAGTGCTTTGCGGCGTTTTGCCATTTTGTTTTGTGACCCCGGTGGGGCTCGAACCCACGACCCAATGATTAAGAGTCATTTGCTCTACCAACTGAGCCACGGAGTCATCTTTGTAATGCTTGCGGGGTTGGTTTCCCGTTTGCGAGTGCAAAGTTAATGCTATTTTTTGAATTGAACAAATTTTTCGCGATTTTTTTGAAAAATTTGTTCAATTCAAGGGTTAAAGGGTGGTGGGCGGGGGGATACCGGCCATCCAGTGGGTTGTCAGGCGGTGGAGATGACATTTGATGGGCGGTGGGGACTCCGTCCATCCGGTGCGCCGACACATGCCGAAGGCATGTCCCTACTGCATAGCGGATTGAGCTATTCGTAATACTCGATTTCGCGCTCTATGACTTCGTCGTCACGGCCGGATTTCTCACATTTAAGCCAGTTGCCCTGCGCGTCTCTGGTCGGATCGTACTTCATATTGTTGACAAATGTTCCTATTTCGTTTTTATAGGTGATTTTAGTCAACATGCCGTTAGCGTCATAACTGTAAATCTCATTCCAGTTGTCGTACTCGCTGTTATTGGCAATCTTGGAGATTTTGCCATTGGGCCGCAATGTCAGACATCTTGACCATAATTCATACGATGGGTCGTTATTAGCCCGGATTATAAACGACGAGGCTTTGCCTGCGGCATTACGCTTGATGACCATGGCCGCCTTGATCAGTTCTTCTCCTTCCAGCATTTCATCGTATGTGGCTTTGGTCAAGCGGCCCTTGGCATCGGTTGTAAATTCGTGAGGAGTACGGGAGCCGTCCGGAGCAATTGTCTCATAACCGCTTAGGAAGCCATCTTCAGTAAATGAATATATGGTTGATCCCCAAGACTCAAGACCCATTTTGCTCTTTTGTTCATCGATGTATCCGTTAGAATCATATACCGGATCCGTATATCCCCAGATAAATTTTTTCTCTGTCAGCTTCTTCACCTTGCCTTTGAGGCAGAACAGGGGCAGGTCGCTGGCGGGGGTGGCCGGAGTCGCGGCCTTGGCCTTGGGCTTAGCCTTGGCGACGGAGGTGGTGCGGGCCTTGGCGGACGGTCTGTTGGTCGTTTTGCGGGCCTGGCCGTTCATCGTCAATGTGCCGCACAGAATGACGGCTGTCAATAAAAGCAGTATTCGCTTCATAAAGATATAATTTTAGTGGATTATTTCAATTGACTTTCGCGGTAGTACAGAGACATGGTCTCCGACCAAGCTACATCGCGCCGGTCAATCTCCACGAAGGTCGACACCAGATGTCGCTGTCGCCGCCCATCGTGGGGTTATCGAGAAACAGCCTCTTCGAGGCAACAAATTCCGATAGTACGTATCCAGAAAGTTCTGTAAGTCTAATTTCTTTTAATTCCATTATTAACTTACGAACCCCGGATTATTTCAGTATCAGCTGCGGGCTCCAGTTGAAGCCTTTCTCGCCCACATAGAAGTTGTGCTTGACGGAGCTGAATTTTTGGTTCGCCCATTCCGGTACGATGAGGGTGCCCTTTACGGTGTCGCCCGAGTCCAGGGTCTGGGGAATCTTGACAGTGGTGGACAGGCGTTCGCCGTCCAGGGTGGTGGCGTATCCGTCCTTGGCCTGGATCTGCTTGTTGGATCTGCCCACGTTGGTCAGCGTGAAGTAAATGTAGCCGTCGCCGTTGATCACTTCGCTGCCGATTAATGCCAGCTCAATCTCGTTGTCGGTAAACATTCCGCCGGGCAGGCCTTTGGCCGCATCGGGTGCAACCTTCTTGAACTGAGGGATTGGGATGTTAGAGAATGTATAGGTGAAATCGCCGTAGTAGTTGTTGTCGGACACTTTCGGCGAGTCGGGGGCGTGGCCCACTATCTTCAGTTTCGTGAATGCGGTGGCGTTCAGCGGCACGTCGCGGACCTCCACGTAGTGGGCGACCGGCTCTCCGTCCGTGGGCACCTCCACCATGGTATCGGGCATATAGATGCCGATCGGGCCCTCGTCGTCAATCCAGGCGTAGTCGTTGTTGTCGATGCTGAGAATGCCGATGTTCTTGTTGCCTGTCTGACGGAATATCGGATAGAACATCACTTCCTGTCCGCTGTGGCGGATGCGTGCATCGTTGATGCTGACGGTCATGCCGGGCACTCCGTTCTTGTCGTTGGCGGTGTGAGTCTCGGCCACAGCCACGTTCCAGACTGAGGCGACGCAGCCCATTGCGATGGCTGCGAACAGTCTTGTAGTAGTTGTCATACGTGTTTTAATAAGTGTGTAAACGTGGTGTGGCGTTGAGGAGGCCGACCCTCACCGGATGCAAAGATAGGTAAAAAACCCAGATTGCGCAACTCGCTGAAAAAACGCGCTTCCCGTCTTATTGTTATCGGCGCCAGAACTTGCGGCTGAAGATGACGATGACGGTGAACACCTCCAGGCGCCCTATGAGCATCAGCAGGGAGTATAACCATTTGACGGACGCCGGGAGCGTACCGAAGCCTCCGCCGGCACCGGTGACTCCGTACCCCAGCCCGTTGTTGCCGATGCACGATGCCGATGCAAACAGACTGTCGGTGAACGAATAGCCGTAGGCGCTCATCAGCATGGCGCCGGCCATCAGCAGGATGGTGTAAATGGCGAACAAGGACATGATCCTTGACATCTGTGTATCCTCCAGGGCGTGGCCGTTGATTTCGACCGTGACCGTATGCTGCGGATATAGAGCCAGTTCCACGCTTTTGCGCATATTCTTCCATAGCGCCACGAACCGGTCGATCTTGACGGCTCCGGTAGTCGAGCCGGCGCATGCCCCCATCACCATCAGTATCAGAATCACGGAGAGCGCCAGCTGTCCCCACCCCTCGTAACTGCCGAACGAGAAGCCCGTGGTGGTTATGGTCGTGGCCACCTGGAACAGAGGTTCCAGCAGATTGCGCCCAAGGCCGCCGTCATTGCCGTTGATGAAGCGGGCCAGGGCAAACAAGCCCCACGCCGCAAGCACGATAAGGCCGTATGCCCGGAACACGTCGTTGCGCGCCAGCGGGCGCCAGTTGCCACGCAGTAACCCGTAAAGCAGCATGAAGTTGACGCCTCCCACCAGCATGAATACCGCCACCACCCAGCCGACATAGTCCGAATCCCAGGCCGCGATGCTGGCGTTGCGAGTGGAGAACCCGCCCGTCGACATCGTGGAGAAGCCCTGACACACCGAGTCAAACAGGTTCATGGGGCCGCACCACAGCAGCAGGATCAGCACCGCCGTCAGCAGCAGGTACACGTAGAGCAGCGATTTGGCTGTCTGTCCAACGCGGGGATGGAGTTTGTCGTGGGTGATGCCCGTCACCTCGGCGTTGAACAGCGACACGCTGCCCGACTGGTTCAGCGCCGGCAACACCACCAGCATGAATATCACGATGCCCAGACCGCCTACCCATTGCGTAAGGGCCCGCCAGAACAGAATGCCGTGGCTCAGCGACTCCACGTCGGCAAAGACGGTGGCCCCGGTGGTGGTGAAGCCCGACATGGTCTCGAAGAATGCGTCCGTCACGCTCAGCGGCGCGGGCATGAACATGAACGGCACCATGCCGATAAGGGAATATGCTATCCAGATGAATGTGGTGAGCAGGTATCCCTCGCGGCGGTTCATCTGCAACTTGTAATGCCGGCCTCCGCCAAGCTGTATCAGCCCCACTCCCACCGTAGCCGACAGCGCCGCAGTCGACATGAATATCCACCATTCACTCTCGCCATACATCAGCGACACCAGCAGCGGCAGCAGCAGCATCACAGCCTCCACGAACAGCAGGCTGCCCGTCACGTTGCTTACCGTGCGGTAATCGATGTGTATCCTCGACAGACGTTTCATCTGAACAATTTTTCATATTTGTTCAGCGACCCCGACAGGCTGAACACCACCACGTGGTCACCGGTCTGTATCCGGGTGTCGCCCGACACCAGCATTCCCTCGCCGTTCCGGACTATACCCGCCAAGGTCATTCCGTTTGGCAGCTTCAGGTCTTTGACGGCGGCTCTTGTGATTTTGGAATCCGGCGCCGCGACTATCTCCGACACGTCGGCATCCTCCAGCGACAGGCATCGTGAGGTCTCCATGTTTTTTGAATCCAGCAGCATCTGCAGGATGGAGCTGGACGTAAGCAGTTTCTTGTTGACCACCACGTCGATGTTGAGGTTCTCGGCCTCGGTGAAATACTGTATGTCCTCGATTTCGGCTATGGTCCGGGGTACCCCCGCGTCCTTAGCCAGCAGGGAGCCGACAATATTCATTTCCGACGAGTCGTTAACCGCGATGAACGCATCGGTGCTTTCCAGCCCTTCGTCGCACAGCAACTCGTAGTCGCGCTGGTCGGCATTTACCACGGTCACGGCAGGATAGCGCGCCGAGAGCTTGCGGCACCGAGCCGTGTCGGCATCGATTACCGTGATGTCATAGCCCGAATGTTGCAAAGCCCGCACTATCTGACGCGCAAGCTTGCCGGCGCCGGATATCATGACCTTCTGCACGCGGCACGGACTGTGGCCGCATAGCCCGGCCACGCTGTCGGCCCCGTCGGGCAGCATGGACACATAGACTATGTCGTTGGCCTCAATGCGGTTGTCGCCTTTCGGGATGATGGTCTTGCCCTTGCGCCTGATGGCCGCCACGTGGAACGGGTGTTCCGATTTCAGCAGTTCGTACAGATGCCGTCCCGCCAATTCAGATTCGGGTCGAACCTTAACGCCCACTATCACCAGTGCGCCGTCGTGCAGCTCGAACCACTGCTTCACCCAGTTGTGCTTCAGCAGGGTGCGGATCTCGTGTGCCACAAGGTATTCGGGGTACAGGGCGATGTCGATGCCCGTGTGGCGCAGCACGTCGCGCACGCTGTCTGTGATCAGCTCGCCGTTGTCTATGCGCGCCACGGTGCGTTTGGCGCCCAGAGCCTTGGCTAATTGCGACGACACGATGTTCTCGTTGCCCCACGGGGTGACCCCTATGAACAGGTCGCACCCCGCGACGCCCGCGCTCTTCAGGTTGGACGGCATCACGCCCGACCCGTACTGCACCATTATGTTGTTGCGCGAGTCAAGTTCCTCCAGTCGCTTGCGGTCCTCGCCTATGAGCACCACATCCTGGTTCTCGGCACACAGTTGCCGCGCCAGATGACAGCCTGTGTCGCCGTCGCCCGCTATTATGATCTTCATCTCGGTTTCAGGGTCAATTGTTTATCCGCTGCAAATATAACACTTTTACTCGTATTCTTATAAAATGTTTGGAAATAAAGTTGTAACGTTTGCGTAAACGGCAATAACCTAAACTATTATCATGAGACCCTCCCACTTCTCCCACCTCCCACCTCTCCCACAAAAACCATGTTTTACAGCATAAACATTTGCTGTCTCATAAATTTGTTGTAACTTGGATGAAATAACCAGAGAAAACGATTGACATCATGGACTTCCTGAAACCCAAGGGCGATTACCGCAATCTGATTGTCTACAAAAAGGCCGAATGTATCTATGACATTACCTATTATTTTGCGAATCGCTATCTTGGAAAAGGAGACCGGACTGTCGATCAGATGGTACAGGCTGCCCGAAGCGGCAAGCAGAATATAATCGAAGGCTCCGCAGCCTCCACCACATCACGTGAGACAGAGATAAAACTGTTTAATGTCGCCAAGGCGAGTTTTGATGAACTGCTGAGCGACTATGGCGATTATCTTCGTGTGAGAGGCCTGCCGGAATGGTCGGATGACAAGGTGCGGGAAGTAAGGGCGTTCTGCCGGCAGAATAATGATTCCGCATTCTATCGAAGCATTGCACCGATGCGCGATGCCGCCACACTGGCCAATCTGTGCATCACGATGATACATCAGGAGATGTATCTGTTATTGCGGTTGCTGGAGAGAGCCAAGAGAGATTTCCTTCAGAATGGCGGCATCCGCGAGGAAATGTCGCGAGCAAGGCGCGAGTTCCGCAGCCAGCCGACTCCTCGGAGCAGTGATAGCAGTGAGCGTAGTGAGAGTAGTGGGAATAATGGGAGTTATGGGAGTTATGGGAATAATGGGAATTGTGGGAGCAGTGGGATCCGCTGAAATCTCCCAATTTTCCCAAATCTCCCATAACTCCCATAACTCCCACAACTCCCAATTTCCCCATCCTCAATCATCATAAAGGAAGAAAAATATGTTATTCTGGAAGTATTTACGAGAGTTTTTGATATTCCGGTGGCTGTTCGGATCGGACCGACATGAGGAGCACACCGGCCGTACGCAGTCAAACACGGATCATATCGACTGCAATCATGATGACTATTGCGATTATGACCATCGCCTTCACGACGGGCATTCTAATTCGTACTACGACCCACTCGAAGATCCGGATGATTTCGATGACTATGCCTCAAGGAGTCGCGGCCAGGATTATTACGATTCAATGTATGGCGGCCATAACGACAATGGTTCGTCTTATGGCGGCTATGACGATTACGATTCGATGGGCGGTGGCTTCGACGACTTCGACTCTGACGACTGGTAGAAACAGCCCAATCCGAAATCACGGTACATGATTTTTAACAAATGCACCGGAATTTCGGCTTGACTCCAATAGAATCATTTTCCTCATAGTGCTATTGTTATTTGTATGTTTACCAATATCTGACAAAGATAACATAATTTATCCGGATAACAAACTTTTTTACATATGGCTTACCTCATATTGCCTACGATTTGCATTAACGGGGCAAATGCGTTAACTTTGTGGAAAATACCGGACTTGATATGGAAAACAATATCATACGATACCCAATCGGTGTACAAAGCTTCGAGAAGCTACGCGAACTCTCTTACATTTATATAGATAAGACAGATCTTATCTATAACCTTGTCAAGTCCAGCAATTGTGTTTTCCTGTCAAGGCCCCGACGCTTCGGCAAGAGCCTGCTGCTTTCCACCATACAGGCTTATTTCGAAGGGAAAAAGGAACTTTTCAAGGGACTTGCGATCGAACAGCTGGAAACGGAATGGCAACCTCATGCCGTCCTGACCATCAGCCTTGCCAAATATAATTCCAGTATCGAAGGAAGTCTTGAGGAGATTCTCAACAACCAGTTTCTGTCCTGGGAACATCAGTATGATGTAAAAATCAAGTCTACCAATCTTGCTTCACGTTTCGAAAATATCATACGGGCTGCATATCAGGCGTCCGGCAGGCCGGTGGTGATTCTTGTGGACGAATACGATCATCCGCTGATCGAGACCATGCACGATCCGGAACGAAGCGAGGCGCACCGCCTGCTGCTGAAATCAATATACGTCAACATCAAGGACCTGGACCAGTACATCCGCTTCACGATGCTGACAGGCGTGAGCCGTTTCAGCAAGATGACCATTTTCTCCGGTCTGAACAACCTTCAGGATATTTCCCTCAACCGGGAATACGCCGCGATATGCGGCATAACCGACCGGGAAATCACCGATAACTTCCGGCAGGGCATCGAAAGGCTCGCGCAGGAATACGACACCGACTACGACGGCGCCGTCGCACTGCTCAAGGCCAACTACGACGGCTATCATTTCGCAAAGACAAGTCCCGACATTTACAACCCGTTCAGCCTGTTGTGGGCGTTGAAAGACAGTGAAATCGGCGCATACTGGTTCCAGAGCGGCACGCCGGAATTCCTGATTCGCCAGATACAGAAAAGCGGAAGCTTTCTGCCCGATATGTTTGACGAAACCGTCGAAGTCCGTACCCTGTCGTCAAACGACATCTCGAATACCAAACCCACAGCCCTGCTTTATCAGACAGGTTATCTGACCATCAAGCGCTTCGAGAAGCCGGACCTTTTCCATCTGGGCATCCCCAACTTAGAGGTACGCAAGGGACTGTTCCAGAATCTGTCTGACTGTTATGTGGACAAAGATGGCGACCGGGTTGCCAGAAATGTGCACGAAGTCAGGAAACTGCTTGAGACTAAACGCGTCGACGAGGCTATGGAGCGTCTGTGCACGTTCATGGGCGGCATTCCGTACGAATTCGCCGACAAAGCTACCGAGCTGCATTACGAAAACAACCTGTTCATCATCTTCATGCTCATCGGCGTCGACGCCCGGCCGGAGTGGCACACGTCCGACGGCCGCATCGACCTGCTGCTAAGCATGCGCAATTACATCTACATCATCGAGCTGAAGCGTGACGGCACGCCCGAGGAGGCCTTGGCCCAGATCGAGAAGAAGGACTACGCCCGTCAGTTTGCCGGCGACCCGCGCCCCGTCATAAAGCTCGGCATCACTTTCAGCACCCGGACCCGCAACATCACCGCCTGGAAGACCCAAGAATAGAGTGTTTTATCCCGGTTTCCAACCTTCAACCTATGGCTCGCATAGGTATTGCCTGCTATTTGCATTAACGGGGCAAATGCGTTAACTTTGTGGAAAATACCTGACCTGATATGGCATACATGGAAAATGATTTAGACATAATCCGCTCCAAAATTTACGAGATAAGGGGACAGAAAGTGATGCTGGATTTCGATCTCGCGGCAATGTATGGAGTCGAGACCGGACAGCTTAAAAGAGCCGTCAGACGAAACATGGAAAGATTCGAAGGCGATGATTTCATGTTTGAACTAACCAAGGACGAACTTTCAAGATGCCAGATTGGCATCTTGAACAGAGGGAGAGGAAGCAATATTAAATATCTCCCCTTCGCGTTCACGGAATTGGGTGTAGCCATGCTGTCAAGTGTTTTACGGAGTGCAACGGCAATAGAAATCAACCGGGGAATAATGCGGGCCTTTGTTACGGTCAGACAGATGATAGCCGCCAATCCCGTTGCCTTGCGCCTGTCTACCCTTGAAAAGAATTTCCAGGAATTGAAACAGGATCTTGAGGAAATATTTGCCGATTACAATGATATAAACGAAGATACCCGCATTCAGCTTGACTCCACAAACACCGCTCTTGCCGACTTACAGTCTGACAGGAAGAAAGCACCTCCACGAAAGCGTATCGGGTTCAAGACGGACGATTGACTATTGCCGGAATTTGCTAACTTTGCGACACAGACACTAAACGTTACTGAATTTTTGACCTTAATTTTAAAAGTATGTATTTCGATTCAAAAAGACGTGGAAAGAAGGGGCTCCCCTGGACGGACGCACGCACGGACTATGAGAAACGCAGCGACGAATACTATGAGAAGCTGGAGAAACTGGTGGAACAGATTGACGATGTCGAAGCGAACACATCGTTCCTGACGGAGCTGGATCCGGATGATTTTGACGGCGCATACCTGTATGTTTCGGGGCGCCTTCGCGAGCTTAAAAAGTATCTGAAGCGCTACAGCTCCGCCGATGCCGTCTACATAGAAGACTGGCTTGACCAGCTGGAAGAGATCCGCAATGAACTGGAGGACCTGGAGACCGACGCCCTTCTGTGCAACGATGGAACCGACGACGACCTGGACTGGGAGGCTGACGACGATGACTTCAGCTGGGACAGCGATGACGACGATGACTGGGACGACGATAACGACAAGGACGACTGGTAACTGTCATAAATAATTATAATGAAGACTATCATATTCTATCGGTCGGCGTATAAGGGGAATACGCTGAAGATCGCGCAGAAGATGGCGGAAGCGCTTGGTGCCGGATTGGTGTCGATCGACACCAATCCCGAAGTCGATGTATCGGAATACGATTTGATCGGTTTCGGATCGGCCATCAAATTCGCGGCGCATGACGTGCAGCTGCTGCGGTTTGCCGAAAAGCAGAATCTTAAGGATAAGGATGTCTTCATCTTTTCCACCCGCTGTCGCCCATATTTGGGAGGTTACCACAAAGCACTCAGAAAAATAATCAAAGGCAGAGGCGGTATCATTGTAGGCGAGTTTTCCTGCCGGGGCTATGACCGGACAGGTCCCTGGGTGCTGATGGACGGCTACAACAAGGCGCGCCCCGATGCGCGGGATGTGTTCAAAGCCGGACTGTTTGCCGAAAAACTGCGTCAAGAACTCCATCCTTTGGCCGATATATATAGGGAGCCGGTTGAAGGCCATATAGAAGGTGTGCCGGCCCGCCGCAAAGGTTCAGACGTCGTAGCCGGCGACAAAGTTGTGTTTCTCGACACATCCACATGCGTGGGCTGCGGCAAATGCATGGATGTATGCCCGATGCACGTATTCGGGCGTAGGAACGGCCATGTGTTGCCCGTTCACGACCGCGACTGTATCCTGTGCCGCATTTGCGCCGACCGTTGCCCCACATCCTCCATCCTGGTCCACGAATCGTTACTGAACAGCCTGCGCATCGGCCTCTGCGAATCCGGGCTCCGGAAAAGCTATAACCGGTAATTTCCGGAGTATTATGCAGTAGGACGCGACATCAGCGACATGTTTCACAATTCCGGGTGTGGAGCATACAGGCCGCCAGGCTCGTGGTGCCGGGCCTGTTCTCCGCCGCATACGTGGACTGAGACGACCGACACAACGCCCGGCCCTCCAAAATTTCTGACAGTAGAACAGTAGAACAGTAGAACAGAGTCGGCGACCGGAATGGCTACGTCCACGTCGCCAATGAATAGTGGTGCCGGCTCTCCGAGCCGCGCAGGGCTACGGACCGGATGCCGATTAGAGACGTGAAATCAATTCGGAACCGGTCATAACCTCCAATTTTGAGAATGCAAAGAGCTTTTTGCCCAGGTCCTTCAATGAATGTCCGATGTGATAGACTTCTTCATCTATAATCAGAAACCGGTCATGGGCCTTCGTGTAATCGTGAAGATTAACCCCCGGATATTGAGCATTATGCCGTTCTACATCCAAGCGGAGCTGCCTGGAAATCTTAGCGTCATAAATATCCACACTGACGCCGGGTTTGCGCTTGGAAAGCTGAACGAGAACGGAATCATCGATATAACTGTCGATTACCACGATACTCTTATCGGCTTTCCTGATCAGACCGGCAATGAATACGTATGCATCGAATATCTGACCATTGAAGAAAATGCCCTCTTTCGGTTCCTGGGGTTCCGTCAATCTATCAAGAATTGCATCTACTTTTTCATCGGTCTTCAACTGCTTCATTTCAAGGCGGTCAAGTCGTTGAAACAGTGAACTATGGCTTTTAATTAGATTCCGCATTAATGTAAATGCTCTCATAATACGGATATTAACTTCTATCGCCGTTTCTGACCTGAGCACACTGCTAAGCATGGCTACACCATTTTCCGTAAACGCAAACGGCATATATCTCGTGCCTCCTCTTTTTCCGTTTGAGGTCACAATTTGTGACCTCAAACATTCCTCCCTTGTCAATTGGAACATAAAGTCGGCAGGAAAACGCCTGATATTTCGTTTGACGGCTTGATTAAGAACTTTGGTTTCAACTCCATATAGCCTGGCAAGATCACTATCAAGCATTACCTGTTCATCTCTAACGAGATATATTAGAGACTCAATATTCATAGCTGCCGGCAATGAGTTGTTGTCAAAGTTTTGCTCTGTAGGGCGGTTTGACATACTATAATCGGGGTGCTTATCAGGTTCTTGTGTCAGCTCCATGCGTAAAGGTAATCATTTTTTTGAGATTCTGAAAATTTTAATGTGTCGGACAGATCCTGACCGGAATGGCGACGTCCACGTCGCCCTGATGCTGACGGCGTGAACGTCGTCACTCCAGCAGCCGAATAGTGTGGCGCAGGCTCTCCGGGTCGCGCACGGCTACGGACCGGATACCCGATTGAAATTTATTTTCGGAATATTCTTGTCTGATTCAAAATAATTTACTAAGTTTGTAACCGCAGACCGACACTATACCCATGCCAGCAGGAAGCGACTCGCCGGAGCCGCCGCACGGTCTGGGGGTAAAGAGGGACGGGATGTAAGGAAGGACGCGTGTTCGCGTCCGGAACATAATACATAGAAAAGCGTTTATCCGCGCTGATTCTTGACTGCTTGAAATTTCTCGCAAACTTTTCTATCTAAGTCAAGGATTGAGCAACGGTAGATGCCCAAGGATGTGTAATTAATATCATTCGGCATGATATTCCGTGAGGAATATGGCCGGATGCAATGGTTGCATATACTGGCGTGGGCTTCTGGCGTTGCCGTCCGACTTAGATAGGGCAATGCGAGAAGCCTCAAGCAGTAGGACGGCAACCGATACAGATTCCTGCGCTTTTTCCATATACTAACCTAACGCCAACGAGGGGAGTCCGGCGGCAAGGTGGATTTTGACATGAAGCAACTCGTCATTGTAAAGGCTCCGGCGTCGCACGGGAAGACGTACACGCTATGGGAGTTGGTACTAAAACTCAAGGATGTGCCGGGATTCAGAATTATTCATGAAGTGTACAAAGAGAATGAACCGCAATTTGTGGTGGGAAAACTCAAAGACAATACAAACCGTGTTATCACAGTCGGGGTCATCACTTTCGGCGATCCCGGCGCGGCTCCGGATGTAAACGCTTGCCTCGCAAGATGCTTGAGCGAGAAATGCGACATCATCTTCGCAGCAAGCCGGACCAGTGGATCCGTTTACTATACATTGAAAGGCTTTGCTGCGGCAAACAATTACGCGACCATCGAGACCTCCCCCCTCTATATTCCACAATTCTGGCATGTCAATTTGAAGGTCGATCCCTTCAACCGCCTCTTTGCCGGAATGCTTTACGATATCATATTCATGTAATCCAGTCTCAAGAGGGACAACATGATATCAATTGACAATAAAAGGGGAAAACAAGGGGTATTATGAAACAACCTCACCTTTTTCAGATGTGTTAAAATAGAATATTTTATGCATTTGTATTATCAATCAATATAAGTTAAGACCACCAGTAATATGATTATATACAAGATGCGTACATTCGCAGTTATAAGAACATTCTTTGCAACGCTCCTATGTTTAATATTGAGCGCCCAATCTACTAAAGCGGAACTTGTCACAGGTCGGACATATGAGGATTCCTATGGCAACGGGTACGAAATCACCGGGGCAGATCCCAGATATTCCAGTACCTACTATGGGAAATTAAGTCGGTTCTCTAGAAGTGCCACATCGATAGTAGTAACAAATAGTGTAACAATAGTAGAGCAATCATCAGGTTTAAGTAGGGAAATTCAGTTAAAGGCCCGCTTTCACAATCCGAAAATGGATTGTGATTGCCGTGTGGAGGCGCGGATTTGAATTTGTGGGCAAAATCT
>QWCV01002847.1_pt1 | contig 13366 bp, 14 predicted proteins | sample 1972621 | NCBI WGS metagenome assembly QWCV01 (sample SAMN09866699, study PRJNA288562) | Human gut metagenome isolate pre2_stool, whole genome shotgun sequencing... | isolation source: gut | host: Homo sapiens | place: USA: California
GCGCGGTGAACTTTGTCCGAAACGGTTTCCGGCTGGACATCCCCGAAGTGGTGGAGGAGGCGACCGAGGCATACAGGGCAAGGGAAAATTGGCTCGACAGTTTCATCAATGAACGATGTATCAGGGAACCAAACGCCCGTGTGGGTGCTGCTGACCTCTACCGGGAATATCGGGAGTGGGCGGAGAGCACCGGGGACTATGTGCGGCGGCTCAATGACTTCACCGCCACAATGGAGGCGGCAGGCTACCACAAAATCACTCCAAAAGGAAAAAAAGTGTGGGAGGGGTTGCGCCTTGACTTAGAGGCAAAGTTCGGAAACCCTTATGCCGCAACGGTTTGACGGTTTGGGTTGCGGTGGGTTGCAGTTGAATACAAGCCTCCCTATAAGAAAAGGGTCAATTTGAATTTTTGAAAAGTATGTTTTTGACCGCAACCAGCCGCAACCCGACCTGGAGAATACCCCAGTTTGCACTTGTTTTTCCACGAATAAAAGCATTTCAAATTTCTGATAGGAGTGTGATATTATGCCGAAAGATGGCAAGGGCCTCTTGCCTGTGGACGCTATGGCGGCGGAGCTGGCCGCGCAGAAATCCGGGCGGGGCCGTTCCAAAATTTACAAAGAAATCAGCGACGAACACCGGGCCGAGCTGGTGAGCGCGGATATACGCCGCAAAGCTGATGCGCTGGCCGAGCAGAAAGGGCGGGTTGAACTGTCTGACATTAACCAGGTGAAAGCAAGAGCGCAGGAATATCTTTCCGCTTGTGCTGAAAGTGGTACATTTCCCAGCATTTTAGGGTTGTCCGCGCTGGGTTTTGGATGCTCCAGGCAGTGGGTAAATGACTATTTGAGGGCGAACCCGAACAGCGAAAGCGCACAATACATTGAAAAACTGAAAGATGTCTTTGCCGATATTCTGGTAAATGCCAGCCTGGGCCGCTCCGCCGATTCAACGATGGGAATTTTCGTATTGAAAAACTGTGCTGGTTTTCGGGATCGCTACGAACTTGAACCCGTCACCCCTGCCCAGCCGCTGGGGGACACCGCAGACCGGGCGGCGCTGGAAGCCCGCATTGCTGGCAGCGTCGTTGTGGATGACGATTAAGTAAGGGGGCGGCGCTTGATTGACTGTAAAAGAGGTTTCTTGCGCTACCGGCGTTAGTTTACAAACTGTGTATGCACACCTCCACAATGGGGCGCTGGCCGGTGAGTGGAACGGGAGCCGCTGGACAATCCCGGCGTGGGAGTGTGTGGCCTGGTCTAACTGGCTATGGCGGCAGGGACGGGTATTGCAATTTCCGCCTCCCTACCCCCAGCGATTTATTGAACATTTCAACTTGAAATAACTAAAAATCTTTGAAAGGAGAATTTTTAACCATGCCTAAAATTGAGTACACCATGCCGAGCAATGCAACGAATGAGGCCACAAAGCAACTTATCAACATCCTGCACCGGCACGTTTCCGGGGTAAACGCCTCCTATTCTGCATACGCCGCAGATCGGGACAGAAACAAGGGGCTTTATACCGAGGCGGCGTTAGCGGCACAGGCCGCACAAGCGCAGGAGAGCGGGCGGCGAGCCGTGGCCCAGCAGATGGAAGATACACGGGCGGCGGTGCTGGCCGAAACCGAAAAGATGCGCTCCGCCCTCTATGCGTGGATTGCTGAACCGGCAAACCCGGCTTTTCTGGTACAACTCCGCACATACCATGATTTTGATTTGAAGATGGAGCAAATTGAAATTGAGGCTATGGCGGAGCAAGCCGCCGGAAACTTTGTAGCGTTGCGGTGCTTAAATGCCGTTGCTGAAAAATCAGGTTTCCACGTCAATACTCCCACCTTGCCCGACTACATCAGGGATTTAGATACCATCCAGCGGGGATTTGATGCGCTGTACCTGTACGCCCCTCAAAATGGCGATGGACGCAGCACCGACCTATTACCGAATAAAAATTACCGTGGTATTGACTACGGGCGGCCCACCTCTACCGATGTTTCTATTGCCGTGGCCGGTGCAAAGGCCCTTGAAGGGACGTTGCGGGAGATTCAAGAGCGATGGAGCGCACACGTTCAGCCGACCATTACCAAAACGGAAGATTTGCCCGCCGATGAAGTCAAGGACATTGTAAGCGCAGCGGCCCGCAAAACCCCTGATGCCGTGACGGTAGATCAGAGTGGAACAGAGGCAGAGGACGAGGCCCGCCGAATGGGGGCGGAGATGGCCGAGGCAAACCGCAAGGCAAACGAGGGATTGCAATACTACATCAACGGGGGACGCAACGTATGACACCTTTAAGGGCTATCCGGGCAAAATGCCTTGATTGCTGTTGTGGACAAGCTAAAGAGGTGCGGTTATGTGTATGCCCTGATTGTCCCCTATTCCCTTTCCGCTTTGGCAAGAACCCGAACCGGGCAGGAGTGACTAACAACGGTTCTTTCTCAAAAAACAACGGCACAGCAAGCGATTACAGCCCCGAAACAGCAGAGGAAGGGTAACTATATTCCCCGACATATAAAGCAATCGGCTACGGCAGAAAAGAGGGCCGGGGAACTCCACCCCGGCCTCCCTCAAAAAACTTTATGTGTGTCCCGTGTGATGATTTGAACATCAGCGTTCAGAATATCCGCTATTTTTATAATCTCTGCATGGGAAAATGTGTCCCTATACAACTTTGTTCTCATGCTCTGCGGCTCAATTCCAAGCTTTTCTGCCAAAGACTTCACTGTCATTTTACGCTCTATTAACAACTGCTTAATTGCTTTTGCACCGGCCACAAATATCACCCTCTTTGCGGAAAGAGTATCATATCCGTCTACAAAAAGCAATATAAACACTATATCTGTTGACAGATATGAATATATTTCTCTTGACAACATAGTCAAAAATGAATACACTATAAGCAGAAACAGCAAGCTACAAAAAGAAAGCCCCTTGCACCCACGCCGACCAAAGCCAGATGCAAGAGGCCTGTACCTACCCACCACAGAGGGGGCCGGTAGTCTGATTATAGCCGGTTCCCTCCACGAAAACAAGGAGGAAAACATGGAACTTGTAGAGTACAGAAACAATGTCTACTATGTCCACGGCAGGCAACTGGCGAATATTTCAGATGTCATTGATACAATGACACTCATTCGTTACGCATTAGAGAATGAAGATGGGGTTGACCGTGGTGTTATTAAAGCCGCTGTTTCGCTTGCTCAGGATGCCTTGAATGATGTATTTGACCAAATACAAGAACATCAAGAGGTGACAGGAAGGGAGGCCGCCCAGCATGGATAAGAGCCACGCCCAGGCCCAAGAAACCCGCAAGCGCAACGCCCAGGCTCGGAGAGAGCGCCACGAGCGGGAGCGGGCCGAACTGGAGGCCACGATTAACACATTGCGGCAGATCAGGCAGAACCCCAAAGCGACACCAGGCGAAAAGCTGGAGGCCATAAAGCTGCTTATGAAGCTGGAAGGTGGAGTATATGGCCAGTATTAAAGAGCGCAAAGACAAGAGTGGCACAGTCATTTCCTATGAAATTTCTGTGTTCAAATGCCGGGATGAAAACGGCAAGCAGATATTTTATCGAACCACATGGAGGCCCCAGCCCGGATGGTGCAAGCGCACGATCAACAGCAAGCTGGCCGATTTTGCCCGCGATTTTGAGCGGGATTGCAAAGAGGGCCGTGTACTCACGAAAGCAGAACAAGCCCTAAAAAAGCAGCAGGAGGTCGAGGCGGAGCAGCGAAAGATCACCTTACGGAAATACGCCACGGAAACCTTTATGCCCCGGAAGTCTGCTACCTTTAGCGGGACAACAACTGACACCTACACCCGCTGTTTTGAGCGCATATTTCACTATTTAGGCAATCTCCGCATGGAGGACATTCGCCCCGTGGATATTACAAACTTTCTGCTGACCCTCCAAACTAAAGAAACCGCAAAACATAATGTGGGAAAGGAAATTAAGGACACCGGCAGGCCCTTATCGTATGGGACGATCATCAAGCACTACACTGTCCTTCATTCCATGTTTCGATCCGCTTTTATGGATGATGTGATACCCACTAATCCGATGGACAGGGTGGAGCGGCCAAAACCCCGAAAGGACGATACAGCGCCGGAAGTCCAGGCCCTGGACACTGCGGAGGCCCGCCGTCTGCTGCAATGCCTTTCCAAAGAGCCGCTGCAATGGCAAGCCATTATCCGCCTTATGCTAGACAGCGGATGCAGGCGTGGGGAAATCTGTGGGCTGCGCTGGCGCTCCGTGGACTTCATCAACAGCACAATCACGATTGAAAACAACTTGCAATATACCCCGGAAAAGGGTATTTTCAACACCACACCAAAGGGTAAGAAAAGCAGAACCATTGACATTGACCCGGAGATCATGTCACTGCTACGGGAGCTGCGGAGCCAACAGAAAGTAACCACGCTTGAGGGGTATTGCTTTACCCAACACAACGGGGAGCCGCTGCACCCACAGACCCCGACACGACACCTTCATAAATTCGGCGAGAAGTACAGCTTTCCCGGCCTCCACCCTCACCAGCTCCGCCACACGGCGGCGACCATAGCAATCACCAACGGGGCCGACATTGCCTCTGTATCGGCCAAGCTGGGCCATGCAGAAACGGCTACCACCTTAAACCTCTACACCCACGCAAACCAAGAAAGCATCAAACAGGCAAACGCAATTTATCGAAAGGCATTGTATCAGAAAGAGGCATGATTTATAATTGGGCTATAAGGAGTGATTGCTATGCTCTTACTGTTTATTCTTCTTCTCCCATTGATGGTCATTTTTGAATGTGCAAAGAAGAGCTAACACAGCACTTATTGACGGCCTGGGCGTGGATGCCTGGGCCGTTTCTATTTGCCCTTTCTGGGCCGTCCATGTGTTAGGAGTTAGGTTTTTGTTAGGTTATGCCGCTTTAGAGGCATAAGCCCATATACTTCTCTATCCCCCATTTTGCCATGAAAAGTTATGAGAATAAAACAAAAAGCACCCAAACCATCAAGTTTGAGTGCTAAATGTTGGAGCTGCTACCCAGATTCGAACTGGGGACCTCATCCTTACCAAGCGGCTTTGGAGCTTTTTTCTAACTATTTTTCGTGCTTTATGGCCATTTTCGCTCCATTTCATTTGCTTTCCAGCACTCTTTGAGGGCACTGTTTCCATATACTCCACACCGCTCTGTGGCTGAAACTGTGGTCAAAAAACTCCCCGCCTTTTGCCGGAAATGGTTTCCCGGCTGGGGCGGGGAACATTTTTATATCCCTGCGTATCTGTTTGTTGGTGAGAGTGCAGAGCAAGGCAAATGATCTCCGCCGTCCACAGCTCAGGATTTGCGGGGCTGTAAACAAAAATAATTCGTTCCCCGTATTGGTATCGGACAGACCCTATTCTTCAAATTTCGGCGCAGATACATCTCCGCCCGCAAAGGTATTAGGGCCTGGATTGGACATGGAAAAATACATCTTTGCCGCCTTGGTGGTACCAAAGTCCTGGTTGGAGCCGCTCTCCTGCACTTCATTGAAGGCGTCCCGGAACATCTGGTTGTGGGCTTCTTCCTGGTTGAGCAGAAAATCGATGGTTTCCCGCACTTTTTTATCCCCGATCTGTCGGTACAGGTATTCATATACCACCTTGGCCCGCTGTTCCGAAGCAATGTTACTGAGCAGATCCGCACAGAGATCCCCGGTGACCGTAACATAGTCCGCCGTCCAAGAGTAGCCGGAGGCATTGATCAGACCGGGATTTAGGCCCAATAGGACATGCGTCTCGATTTCTCCCGCTTGGACCTGATTTGCCTCCATCTCGTGACCGTTGAGTAAATTGATTGTCTGGGCGACCATCTCCATGTGTCCCAGTTCCTCAGCGGCAATGTCTAAGGCAACACCGCAGCCTTTCGATGCCATTTCTCATTTTACGATTATTTTACTAAGAATTTACCGCTTTCATATCGTTAAATTCAAACCAAAGGTGTATGCTAAACAAGTTAGTGAGGTTTGATATGAAAATACAGTTAAAGAACATTACAAAATCATTTGGGAATAAGCGGGTCATCGCACCCACCGATTTGACCATCGAAAGCGGCAGCTTTACCACCCTGCTGGGGCCATCCGGGTGCGGCAAGACCACTCTGCTCCGCATGATTGCCGGCCTGGAGACCCCCGATACCGGCGAGATCCGGCTGGGGGATACCTGTGCATTCTCAAAAGAGCAGAAAATCAATCTTCCGCCGGAGAAGCGGGAGCTTGGCTTTGTCTTTCAGGACTTTGCTCTGTGGCCCCACATGACGGTTTTTGAGAACGTGGCCTTTGGCCTGCGGGCCAGGAAACAAACCAAGGACTTGGACCACCGTGTGCAGGAGGCGCTGAAAGCCGTCCATCTGGAGGATTATGCTCACCGGTATCCCCATCAGCTCTCCGGCGGCCAGCAGCAGCGCGTGGCCTTTGCCCGGGCCATTGTGATCCAATCCGGGTGCATTCTGTTTGACGAGCCCCTCTCCGCCCTGGACGCCCTGCTGCGGGAAGAGATGCGGCATGAGCTGAAGGATCTGGTCACGCAGTTAAACCTCACTGCGGTTTTTGTGACCCATGACCAGACCGAGGCTATGAGCATGAGCGACAAGATCGCCGTGCTCAACGGCGGTGTGGTGGAGCAATACGACACGCCGGAGCAGATCTACCACTATCCAGCTACCGCATTTGTGGCCCGTTTTGTGGGAAAGTCCAACTGGATCAGTGACACCCAACTGTTCCGGCCGGAGGCAATGTCCCTGGAACCCCGGGAGGGTGATCAGCGGTATAACCTCCCCGTACAGGGCGTACAGTACCTGGGCGACACCTACGAGATCACATTGGCTGCCCCTCACGGAAACTGGATGTTCCACTGTGACCGGAAAGCGATTCCTGGCGAAACACTTTCTGTTTACATAGACCCAAACCAAATCATATCTGTAAAAAAGGAGAATCCAACAACATGAAAAAGCGCATTTTATCTCTGCTGCTTGCCGGTTGTATGTGCCTTGGTCTTGCGGCCTGCGGGCAGTCCGGTGATGATAACAGCAATGCCGGGAATGAGGACAACTCTGCTGTTACTGATTCCGTCGATGAGAGCGGCGAAGAAACGCAGCCCTCAGGCAAAGTGACAGTCTATATGCCCAGCCCCGCCGGCTTGGCGGACAAGCTGGCCGCGGCATTTACGGAGAAGACTGGCGTGGAAGTGGAGCAGTTCCAGGGCACTACCGGCGAGATTCTGGCCCGTCTGGAGACGGAGGCTGCCAACCCGGTGGCCGACGTGGTCATCCTGGCCTCCTGGTCTGATGGTCTGTCCATGAAGGAGGACGGTCAGATCATGAGCTATACTCCCGCCAACGCGGACAAGATCAACGACGGCTGGATCGATGACGACAGCATGCTCTTCGGCTACAGCGCCTCCGCCGTGGGCGTGATCTACAACACCACGATTTATTCTGAACTGGATGCCGACTGGGCCGACCTGAGCGGCAGCGAGTACACGGACGACATCGCTATCCCTGACCCGGAGAAGTCCGGCGCCTGCAAGGACTTCCTGGCCGGCCTGGTCACCGGCCTGGATAATGGCGAGGCCATCATGCAGTCCTGGGCTGACAACGGCTTGACGGTGCCCGGCGCCAACGCCGCCGCGCTTGAGGCCGTCACCACCGGCGAAAAGGGCATCCTGATCGCGGGCGTGGACTACAACGCCTACTCCTCCATGGCTGACGGCGAGCCCATCAGCATCTACTACCCCGCCAGCGGCACCGTGGTCAACCCCCGTCCGGCCATGATCATGAACACGGCCCCCAACGTGGAGAATGCCAAGGCCTTTATCGACTTCCTCTTCAGCGATGAGGCCCAGCAGATGGTGGCGGACGCCTATCTGCTCCCCGGCCGCAGCGACATCCAGTGCGAGAACCGCACCAACCTGTCCGACATCCCGCAGATTCCCACCGACTGGGACGCCATGATGGAGGTCGCCACGGACACGGCGGCGAAACTCAACGAGATCTGCCAGTAACCGTATGGGGAGGTAACTATGCGATCCACATCAACCTGGAAAACCAACGGCATCCTATGGGTGCTCCTGCTGCTCCTGGTTGGTCTGATCCTTTGTCCCCTGATCACAGTATTTGCCAGGGCGGTCATCATTGATGGCCGCCTTGACTTATCCCAGGCCTGGTCCATCATCGCGGACAAAGAAAACCTTCAGACCATCTTCAACTCCCTGCTGCTGGGCGTGTGTGTCGTTCTGTGTTCCACAGTCATCGCCGCGCCGACGGCCTATCTCCTGGCCCGGACCCAGCTGGCAAAACACCGCTGGATGGATATCGTGTTCATGGTGCCCTTTATGACGCCGCCCTACATCGCCTCCATGGGCTGGATCCTGTTCATGCAGAAACGGGGCCTGTTCCAGCAGCTGTTTCCCATGACCGGCTCCTTCTCTGAGGGGTTTTTCTCCTTTGGTGGCCTGGTGCTGGTCATGAGCCTCCATGTGTTCCCCTTCCTCATGACCATGCTGAAAAACGCAATTTTGAACATCCCCGCCAGCCTGGAGGAGAGCGGCGCCGTCTTTGGCGCCGGTTTCGGCATGCGGATCCGGAAGATTTTCGCACCCCTGCTCACCGGCAACTATGCCATCGGCGCCCTGCTGGTCTTCGTCAAGACTTTATCTGAGTACGGCACCCCCTACACCCTGGGCCGGCGCATCGGTTTCTATGTATTCACTACGGACATCCACCGCTACTCCACCACCGCCCCCATTGACTTTGGCCGATCCGCCAGCCTGTCCTCGGTGCTGGTGTGCATCTGTATGGGGCTGTGGCTGCTGCAAAACTACATCACCAACCGCACCAGCTACCGCCTGATCAGTGGCAAGGGTTCCCGCCCCGCACGGACCAATCTATCCAAAGGGGGAATGGCCCTGGCTTGGCTCTGGGTGGCAGTCGTGGTGATCGTGGCCATCGGCATTCCCTACTTCTCCATCATTGCCACCTCGCTGATCAAACTGCGGGGGTATGGCCTGGCTGCGGGCAACTTCACCTTTGAGCACTACCAGGAACTGTTCACCACCAGTAAGAGCCTGGACGCCATTTGGAACAGCATTTTCCTGGCGGTGACCTCCGCCACCATCTGCTCGGTAATTGGGACCATCGTTGTACTGACCGTACGGAGAGCCAAAGGATTTCTGAAGAAGGTAGTAGAGGGCATCAGCCTTTTGCCGGAGATGCTTCCCGGCATTGTCATGGTCATCGGCATCATGCTCTTCTGGAACGCCATCTATAAGGTAATCCCTCTTTACAATACCATGGGGATCATGGTGCTGGCCTATGTGGTGCTCTATCTGCCCTACACTGTCCAGTATGTCACATCCTCCTTTACACAGATCAACGAGAACCTGATCCAGGCGGGCCGCACCTTCGGCGGCAGCCCCGCCTATGTGTTCCGTCGGGTCACATTGCCTATGATCTCCAAAGGGATTTTGGCTGGCTGGATGATGATCTTCATCATCTCCTTCCGGGAACTGGTGACCGCCAGCCTGATCGCCCCGCCCAACGTGCTGGTGGTGTCCACCTACATCAACCGGGAATTTGAGCAGGGCAGCGTATCCTTGGGCATGGCCATGGCGGTCCTCTGCGTGTTCATTACCACCACGGCCCTGCTGATCATGAATGCTGTGGCAGATCGAAAGAAGGCGGCGTAAAATGCGGATCAAGTTGGCCGGCGGCGTTGGGGAACACGGCAGAAACTGTTTCCTGGTTCAGGGGGAGCGCCTTTCATTTCTTGTAGACTGCGGCAAGATGGCCGGGGCGGAACAGCCCAATCCCTACTTGGAACCGGAGGAGATCCGTAGCCTTTCCCATGTGTTTCTGACCCACTCCCACGCCGATCACACCGGGGCGCTCCCGTGGCTGGAGGAACAGGGCTTTGACGGAATAGTAGCTGCCACCCCAGAGACCCTCTCTCAGTTAAAACAGATGCCCCAACGAACGATCTCCTTGAACGAGTTTTCCCCTCCTGACGGCATGACCCTGAAATGGGGACGCTCCGGCCACTGCACCGGCAGCGTGTGGTACCACTTCCATCTGGAGGGCCGCTCCCTGCTGTTCAGCGGCGACTACACGGAACACAGCTTGGCCTATGTAGCCGATCCCATCCGGGATCTTCACGCAGATCTGGCGGTGCTGGACAGCGCCTATGGCCCGGAAACCCGGAGTGCCCCAGAGATGCGCCAGGGTTTTCTATCGGAGGCGGCCAAATCCTGCGGGCAGGGTAAACCGCTGGTTCTTCCCGTTCCCAAGTATGGCCGTGGGCTGGAGCTGGCCCTTCTGCTCCATCAGACATGGCCCGGACTGTCCTTTTATGGGGATGCACACTTCATCAGACAGTTGGACTGGCTGAGGGGCGACCAGGCCTGGACCACGGCAGATATCCGGGATCAGCTGAGTGATCTGACTGTGGAGCCGATCCCGGAGTCTGTTCCTGAAACAGGCGTATTGTTCCTCAGTGATCCCCAGCTCCGGGATCCCCGGGATGAAGGGTTGGCCCGCCGATGGGCACAGTTTGGCGGCCTAATCCTGACGGGGTCGGTAGAGATGGGGACTGGAAGTTTTCGACTTCAGAGGAAGGGATACGGCACCTTCTGCCGCATCCCGGTCCACTGTACAGACCAGGAGATGCTTGCACTGGAACGGCAGAATATCTTCCGGCAGGTGATCCCGTACCACTCTGCAGAACACCCGCAGCAGGCAGTGTGGATCGGTTTATAATGCAGATAGTTCTTTCCCAACGCACAACAGAGGGTTTTACCGTGCCTTTACATGAGCGCGGTAGACGGCAACAGAAATCGCTCCTATACTAAAGTCAGAATCCATCATACCAGTGAGGAGCGTGTCTATGGAGCATCACATCAGAAGGTTTGCAACCGCCTGCTTTGTCGCTCATCACTGTCGGAGTCCGCTTGCGCTTTTACGCACAAGCGGGCTCCTTGCTTTTGCAGGGTGGATCTAAATTCCCGGAACGAAGTTCCGGCTGGAAGGCGGGCATGGCAATGCAGAAGACTTATGTACTGGACACCAACATTCTGATTCAGGCTCCGTATGCCCTGGAGTCCTTTGAGGACAACCACATCGTGCTGCCTCTGGCGGTGCTGGAGGCGCTGGACGAGCTGCAGCAGGCAGAGGGGGACCAGGGCGGAAACGCCCGGCAGGTGATCCGCTATCTGGAACAGATGCGCCTTCGGGGAAATCTGGTGGAAGGGGTGGCTCTGCCGGGCGGCGGCACACTGCGGCTGGAAGTTAACCATGTCAATGTCACGCTGCCACACGGCATGAACCCTGACAGCTCCAGCAGCCGTGTCCTGAAGGTGTGTAAGGGCCTGATGGACGACGGTGTCCCCGCCATCCTGGTTACCCGTGATATCGTGATCCGGATCCAGGCCCAGATGATGGGGGTGCCGGCAGAGGACTTCACCACCGATCAGGTATCCGGCAGTACGGGCCTCTACACCGGGCGAGCGGAGATGTATGTTCCAGACGAACTGCTCTCAACTTTTAAGAAAAAGGGCGTTGCCGCTGAAAGCCTGTATACAGTGGACCAGGAGGGACAGAAGCATCACGCCATGCTGACAGAAAACCAGTTCATCCTGTTGCGCTCCGACACAGAGGAAAAGAAGACCATGTTGGGCCGGTTTCAAGCCAGGATGGTCATGCCCCTTCGCTACCACAGCCGGAAACCCTTCGGCGTCAAGCCCCGCAGCGTGGGGCAGCAATTCATGCAGGAGGCGCTGATGCTCCCTGCGGAGGAGGCGCCCCTGGCCATCATCATGGGGCCGGCGGGGACAGCCAAGACCTTCTACTCCCTGGCCGCGGGCTTAGAGCAGGTGATGGAGCCAGAGGCCCGGGCCTACCGCAAGATCCTGGTCTGCCGCCCCAACGCCCAGTTTGACCAGGACATCGGCTTCCTGCCGGGCAGCGAGCAGGAGAAGATCTCCCCCCTCATGCGGCCCATCGTGGACAATCTGGAGATCCTGCTGGATCTGGAGCAGAAGAAAGAAAAGAGCGGGGAGGCGGAGCTGCGAAGCCGGATCAACTATCTCTTTGACACCGGCATCATTACCGCCGAGGCCATGAACTTCATGCGGGGCCGCTCCATCACGGACACCTGGCTCATCATCGACGAGGCGCAGAACCTAACGCCCCGGCAGGTGAAGGGGATCATCACCCGGGTGGGCAGGGGCACCAAGGTGATCCTGCTTGGGGACCCGGCCCAGATCGACCACCCCCTGCTGAACGAGAGCAGCAACGGTCTGGTCTACGCCAGTGAGCGCATGAAGGGCAGCCCCCTCTGCGTCCAGCTGACCATGCAGACAGACGAGTGTGAGCGGTCCGCCCTGGCCCTGGACGCGGCCAAGCGGATGTGATTGACGCACTGGATGAAAATTGCAGAAGGCGGTCATGCGTTTGCGTAGCAAAACAGTGGGGAGAAGGCACGTCTGTCTTCTCCCCGCTGCTTCATTTTATCGGTTTTTAGGACGGTTCCTTGGACGAAAGTCCCAATTTGGCCTCCAGCTCCCGGGTTTTGGTCTCCATCTCGTGCAGCGCCATGGATGGCGTTTTTTCCTGCTTGGTCACCATCTTGACCAGAATTTCGGTCAGGATGGATGCGTTCGTCCGCTTCAGCAGTTCCATCGCCTGGTCCAGCGTCTGCCCGGAGAATCCGGCCACTTCCAGCTTCCGGCGTTCCTTATCCAAACTCTTCATGATCTTTGCACCCCAATTTACCTTGTTATTCCGCGATTTGAGAAAGGGCCAGCAGGGCCTGGACAGTCTGCACCCGGATGGCCACCTGACCGGGTGTCAGCATGTCCGCTGCCGTTCCGGTGAGCACGCCGGCCTCCGCAGCGTAGCCGGAGGCCTTGGAAATGCTGTGCCGGCCTGCCTCCGTCAAGCAAACGATACTATCCAGAACCTACCGTAAACAATTCGCCTGCTTTTCCGTTTATTCTTACAACCGAGTCAGGAGATGCGATCCAATCGACAGGATCGGGAACCACGATCCCATGCAGAGTGGATTATCGCATATTCAACAGGATTCAACAATAAAAATGCCGTGTACTTTTAATATTTTGTCAAACTCATTCACCGATATATGCCTCAGCATTTACGAGAGAGCAGCCATGATCTTCTCCATGGTTGCGTAGCTGGGCATGGCCGCCACCTGGGTGATGGAAGGAGCTATGTGATCCACCCCGAACTGCCCGTTATCGCTGTCCGTGCCGGAGACATCGGTGCGGAAGCCGTGTTTCTCCCAAGCCAGCCTCTGAATCTCCGGGTCCAGCAGGGCGTCAATGCCT
>QWCV01002880.1_pt1 | contig 13256 bp, 9 predicted proteins | sample 1972621 | NCBI WGS metagenome assembly QWCV01 (sample SAMN09866699, study PRJNA288562) | Human gut metagenome isolate pre2_stool, whole genome shotgun sequencing... | isolation source: gut | host: Homo sapiens | place: USA: California
GATCGGATCGATCACAGAAAACATCCCAATGTCGATGCCGCACTCGTTTGTGGCTGTGATGATGATGCTTTTACGTTCTGCATATTCAGAAGATTCTGTGCTTTCCACGGCTTCTGCTGCCGCTTGGGCTGTCCCGGCTGCTTCCGTTGACTCTTCCGATCCGCCGACGGTTTCCGCAGGTTCTTCTGTCGTTTGCCGGCTGTCTCCGGATGTCTGCTCCGTGGCGACTGGCGCCTGATCCTGATGATCTGTTTTTCCGCAGGAAGTCAGGAGCATTATGCCAAGAAGCATGCAGATTATGAGTGTTTTCTTTTTTTTCATAGATTTTGTTTCCTTGTATACAAATTACGGATCATATTTTTCCTGTTTTCAGAATACTCCGTATTTTATTTTTTTGCAATGGACGTTTTAGAAAAGGCGCACCTTTTGGATGCGCCTTACTGTTAAAATTTATTTCTCATCTTTCTGAGCTGCTTCTGCTTTTTTCTTTTTATTTCTGCGGTACATTTCCTCGCCGGTTACACCAAGAAGTGCAATGATGAGTAACCACCACCAGGACATTTTCTCCTGCTGCATGTTTTCCACTGCGCCAGCCTCTGCTGCAAGTGGAGTTTCTTCATCGGCAATTGTCGAGCTCTCCTGTGCTCCGTTCGCTGCAAGAGGTGTCTCCTCGTCCGCAATTGTCACATCTGTGTCAGCGTCCGCATCTGTATCAGCTGCGGCATTTGCATTTGCAACCGCTGCTGTTCTCGTTGCTGCCGCCGGTGTTGCAGCTGCTGCAAGCGCTACCGGTGTCTCTGCGATCTCAACCGGTGTTGCAGCTGCTGTGGCTGTTGTAACGGTTGTGACTGCACTTGCCGGAGCCGCTGCTGTAGTTACAGTGCCTGCAGGTGTTGTGGCTGCGCCGCCTGGTGTGGTCTCAGTGCCGGATGGGCTAGTTGTGCCACCCGGTGTCGTTGTGGAACCGCCTTCGCCCGGAGCCGGTGCAGGGGTGAGTTCTGCGATCTTATCAGCCAGTGTTTCTCCTGCAATTCCTAACTTATCTGTCAGGTCTTTTGCCATGTCCTCTGCCTCTTTTAATTTTATCTCTGCCGCGCTGATCTGTCCCTCTAACTCTTTTACCTGATCTGCTGTGTAGTTCTGGCTTGCAAGAAGTGCTGTAAGCTTATCCTTTAAGCTGTCCGCATCTGCTTTTGCTTTATCAACTTTTTCCACCGCATTCTTTGCTGCGTCAATGATCGCATCCGCTTTTGCTACTTTCTCTGCTCTTTCAGCCTCCGCTTTTAATGCTGCATCTTTGAAATCATAGAAGCTCTTTAAGCTTTCATGTCCCGGGAAACGATTATCATCTTTTCCGGTGAGCCAGATTCCTTCATTGATTTCTCCTGTTTTCTTATATTCATCATAATATTTGTTGCTTGTATAAGCTGTTTTTTCCTCTGCCTTGGCAGTCTGATTGTATTTCTGTGTTTCCACGGTCTGCGCACCAAGATCTTTGGAATTTTTCTGCTGATAAGTTCCGGTGTAGGAAACGGATAAGGTTGTGGAGCTGTTCTTCTCGTCAACAACTGCCTGATCCGTTGTCTTCTCTCCCTCTGTGAATGTGTCATCGGCATAATGGATTTTGATTGCTACGTTGGAGTTATGTTTTCCATTCCAGCCTTCATAACCGTTAATATGCAGATCTCCAGTTTTCAGGTTGTCTTTAATCTTCTTATTCTGGGAAACTGCATCTCCAAGAAGTTTTTCTGCATCTGCTTTTGCAGCATCATATGCCTGATCCTTTAACGCTTCCAGATTCGTATTGTCTGCTGCATTTACAGCATTTGTCTTGGATTCCACAGCGTTTGCTTTTGCAGTCACTGTCTGCGAATAAGTAATAACGATCGTGCCTGAAAATACGTTTTTATAAGCAGCAGAATCTGCACCCCAGTCTACCCATCTGCCGGAAGTATTTTTGTACTTATCTACAGCATTCACTTTTGCATTATCTGTATTAATACTTTCGATCTTATAATCGCCGCCAAGCAGGTTCTCTAACGCCTCTTTGTTGGTGAATTTAGCAAAAAGTTCCTTTGCTGCAATCTCGGCATTTTTCTTCTCGTATTTATCGTTATCATTATTGATTTTTTTCATTTCAACAACAATTTTCGATAAATCAATAGTTGTCGTAAATGTAGTTTTCTGGCTTACGGTCACATCTGCAGTCGCTGTTGCGCTCATGGACGTCTCGACATCTTTATCTCCGTCTTTCAATGCTGCTTTTTTATCGGCCAGATCCTTTTCTGCTGCCTCGACACTGTCATATGTCTTACCAGAAGATAAGTCAGCTTTCGTGTATGTGATCTCGGAAACGTTTTGTTTTACCGTTTTGACCAGTTTTCCATTTTCATCCACTGAGTAGGTGGTCTTTTTCTCACCGGAAGTTTCATATTGTTCACTGTTATAGTTATTGTTCACCTCAACGTCCTTAGAAGCTGAGTCGACCACATAGAACTGTCCACCTATATTTACGATTGTGTATACCACTCCGTTATTCTCGTAAACTGCGGTATCCTGATCATTCTGAAGCTTATCTGCCGGGAAGTTCTCTGCATTGATATTGAATGCAAGGCTTCCGTCTGTGCCCTTCACATCATAGGAAACCACTTCTTCTGCCTTCTCGAAAATAACAAGATCATCGCGGGTATCGTTGAGCTTGTAGTTCAGATATACGGTTTGTGTGTCACCTGCCACATCTTTGTAAGTCACCTCACAATAGTTTTTGTTATCATTCCGATTCCAGGTCCACTTGCAGTCAACAAGTTCTCCCTTGGCAAGTTCCGGAATGTAGTAATTCTTAAGGATCACTTTGAACAGCTCATCTTCTTTTCTCCAGTTTGTGGAGGTATCCCCTGCACGTTCTTTTTCCAGAGCGATGATCTCAAGTGCTGCTTTCTGTGCATCGGTAAGCTCCGGAATTGCTGTTTTTGCTTCCTCTGCTGCCTCCTGAAGAGCCTTCGCTTTCTCCTGAACTGCTGCAAGATTTGCTGCGGCTGCCGCTGCCTCGGTACTTGCTTCGGCAACTGCTGTATCATAAGCTGCCTGTGCCGCCTTAAGCTCGTCTAACGCTGTATTGTATTCGGCTACTTTGCTGTCATAAGCTGCTTTGGCAGTCTCATACGCTTTCTGTGCATCGCCTACAATACCAGCTGCCTGATTGTAAGCATTCTTCGCCTCCTCAATGTCTGTTGCAGAATCAATTCCGGCTTGTGCTTTATCAAATGCGTCTTGTGCTTCCTGCTGCTCTTTCTTTGCATCATCCGCAATTGTATTTGCCTCATCTGCTTTTTTATCTGCCTTATCAAGAGCTGCGTCGGTATCTGCTGCGGCATCTGACGCATCTTTTATGCGATCCATTGTTTTGTCAACTATTTCTTCTGCCACATTCACATCTGTACCGCCTTCGAATGTTCCGTTTGCGGTAGCATCCAATACGCCTGCTGCATCTTTTGTTGTCTGGTCTGCGCCACTGTCATCCGCAATTGTTGTATCAACTGCTGCATTTACCGCATCCTTTGCTGCTTCTGTTGTTTTGCTCGTTTCTTCAGCGGCTTTCTGAACTTCTCCCACCTGTTCTGCTACAGATTTCTGTGTTGTTACAGTTGTTGTACTCTCTTCCGGTGTTGTTTCACTGCTATTCTGTCCATCTGCATCCTCAGCAAATGCTGCAATCGGAGTAGATAATGCCATCATTGCTGCCAGTCCGACCGATAATGATCTGATCACGTTTTTGCTGGCTTTTTTGGTTAATTTTACGCCTGTAGCGTTTTCCATCATTTCCTTTTTCATCTGTGTAAACCTCTTCCTTCCATTTTAATGTTTATCTCGCTGCACTTTTGCCAAGGCTGCAAAAAAACATATTTATCCTTTTTGTTATACTAACTATAACATTCAGGGCGTTACATAAAGTGTTATAAAAAGAACTAATTTTTGAAAAATCAGAGGTTTTATAGTAGTTCTTCTAATAAACGACGCAGCATTTATAATTTAGCAACGCTGCTCGGTCTCTTTTGTGTAAGTTGCAAGATATTCCTGGGCTTGCTGCGGAGTTATTGCAAGTTTTTTCTGTAAACGTTCTAAAATGGTTTTCTCTGAAAGACCAAATTCATATCCTGCCGCAATGATTTCTTCCGCTCTTCCTTCCGCTCTTCCTGCCTGTTCTCCCTCTTTCCATGTCTCTTCAAATACGGTAAACATTTCATTTTCTCCTTTCCGCTCCAATAATTGATAATCCAGTTTACTGTTCATTACACTTGTCACTGTCCTGATCACAGTTGTATCGACATGATTCTTTTTAACATAATGAATCGCCTGCTCTTTTCTTTTTCCAGGTGTCTCCCTTTTATCGATCAACATTCCCACTAAGTTGAACAAGTCTCTGTTGTTGACATTATGTAACTTTAAATTATTATTTCCAGCCTCGATCAATATCATTTTATAATCATTTACATAACGACTGAATTGCTTGGGAATATCTAACATCCCATGTAATGATACTGCGCCATCCCACGGTCGTTCACCATAATAAATAACAGCCGTGATCACTGGTATAAATTTGTCTGTTTTTCTCATTTTAGACAAAAATTCATCCGAAGATAATCCCTTGCCATTCTTATACTTTACTGCATTATTATCATACTGCTTTTTGTATGCTCCATAGTCATAACCCATTATTCTCATAGGCATTGCGTAATGAATATGTTCCTGACTCTCCATCCCAAGCATCACAAAATTGATCCCATATCTGGTAGATTTCTTGCAAATTGCAATATTATCCCGTGAAGCTTTCAGTGTTTCTGCATAATTTTTATGCTCCAATATAGAAGATTCATCTGTATCTAAATCTTCTAATTCTTCCGGTCTGATAACCGTTTTTCCATCAAACAGAACCGCATTAAAAAAATCTGAAAACCGTTCCTTGTTTTCCCAATACTTTTTTAATACTACATCTGGTTTGTTATTTCTTTTTTCTTCTAACAATAATATTCTCCTTCTATTATACTATGTACTGCATTTTTCTTTCAATAATAAACTCATGTTCACTTACCATTTGCTATATAGTTGTGGATATTGGGAATCCATGCCGATCCAGCATATATGATTTCACTCATTTGATAAAAAAAGATTTTTGCTTTACGCATTTTTAGAGTAACGGATTGCTTATATTCTGTCAAGGGATTTAAAAAAATTAAGCCAGAGGAATTTTCATGTTTTTCCTCTGGCTTAGTTTTTGATTTGTTTAATCTGTCAGATTTTCTTTCAAGGTCTTGCGCACTGCGCCCGGGCCTGCGATTTCTTTTACAAATAATTCTTCAATTTTCTCTCCGATACCGGCTTTGTAAAGATCGATGCCGAAAATATTTTCATTGGATAAAATACTCTTTAACTGTCCTGTATAGGATTCTTTCTCACCAAATTTTACATCTTTTAAGGCAGCTGTTAATTCTGCAAGCATTGGATCAGAAGATAATTCAAACTTTTCTCCCTTATCATCGACGCCAAGCAGATATCTGCACCATCCTGCAATTGCAAGTGGAATTGCTTTTAGCTTCTTCGCATCCCCATACTGAGCCACATAGGCTTTGATCGTTTCGCCGTAGCGAATGCCCACTTTCTGGGAGGTATCTGTTGCGATACGCTGCGGCGTATCAGGCATAAACGGGTTTGGAATACGCACATTGATAACTTCATCCACAAAAGCTTCCGGTGATAAGATACCCGGATCTGTAACCACCGGCATTCCCTCTACAGGACCGATTTCATGGACAAGCCTGTTCAGTTCCTCATCTTTCATTTCGTCTGCGATCAGGGTATAACCTAAAACGCATCCGTAGACTGCAAGTGCTGTATGCAGTGGATTTAAGCAGGTTGTAACTTTCATGCGCTCTACTTTATTTACAGTATCCCGGTCTGTCATATAGACGCCTGCCTTTTCCAATGCAGGTCTGCCATTCGGAAAATGATCTTCGATCACAAGATACTGTGGTCTCTCTGCGTTTACAAACGGCGCTATGTATGTATTTTTTGAAGTGATGACCGGTGCAATATCCTCAATGCCAAGTTCCTCCAAAGATCTGCAGACGGATTCTGCCGGTCTTGGGGTGATCTTATCGATCATTGACCATGGGAATGACACCTGATCTTCATCTGAAATGTAATTTACAAACTCGCCTGTTACATATCCTTTTTTCTCCCACTCTTTTGCCATAGTCAGAATGGAATTTCTTAATTTTTCTCCATTGTGAGAGCAGTTATCCATGGAAACTACTGCAAGAGGAGCCTTTCCTGCCTGAAAACGCTCGTACAGCAATGCGCAGACAACCGCCATTGCAGACACCGGTTTTTCAGGTCCGTTGTCAATATCTTTCTGAATAAATGGAAAATAATTTCCATCCACTCCCTTCAACGCATATCCTTTCTCCGTGATGGTAAATGAGATCATCTGGAGATTTTTATCGGAAAAGATTTCTTTTAACCGATCCCACTCCTCCGGCACTTCTGACTGCGCTTTGATTGCCTCTGCCAGAGAACCTAGCACCTTTTTATCCGTTGAGCCGTCGGCTTTTAATGTCACAGCTAAAACGAGGTTATCATACGGTCTGTATATTTTATCTACCACATCGAAATCAAACGTTTCCACACAGGTAATCCCTTTTTTCATCTCTCCGGAAGATATCAGTGTATCTGCGATCCCTCCGATAAAAATACGGAAAATATTTCCGGCTCCAAAATGTACCCACACCGGGTTTTTCTTTGTCTCTTCTGCCACTTTTTCAATATCATAAGAAGGAAGTCCGATTCCTGCGTTTTTCCACTGTTCTTTTTCCTGCAAACCCTGTAATGTCAGTTTCATCTCTGCTCTCCTTCCTTTTTTGCAGCTTCCCACAGTCCGCGAAGATATGCTGCGCCTAATGCACGGTCATAAAGTCCATACCCCGGCATTGCTTTTTCTCCCCAGATCATTCTTCCGTGATCCGGACGGATTGGGCCATCAAACCCATCTTCATAAAGCGCTTTGATAATGGCATACATATCAAATGTGCCATCCTCGCTGAGATGTGCGCTCTCCTCAAAGTCTCTCATTCCATCGTTAAATCTCAGGTTTCTGATATGTGCAAAATGGATTCTTCCTTTTAACATATGAATGGTTGCGATCAGGTCGTTATTTAAGTTTGTTCCATACGAGCCCATGCAGAATGTCACACCGTTATGTTTATTTGGCACCATATCCATCATTCGTTTTAATTTTTCCTGTGATGAAATGATTCTCGGCAGACCGAACACACTCCAGCCCGGATCATCCGGGTGAATTGCCATATTTATATCATATTTGTCGCAAACCGGCATGATTGCTTCCAGAAAATATTTCAGATTCTCAAAAAGCTGATCCTCATCGATTCCTTTATATAATGCAAATAAATCCTTGATTTTTGCCATTCGCTCCGGCTCCCAGCCCGGCATGACTGTTCCATTCATGTCATCTTTGATCGCATCAAACATTTTCTCCGGGTCCATTTTATCAATTGCATCCTGATTATATGCCATTACCGTAGAACCATCTTCTCTCACACGGTCAAGTTCTGTTCTTGTCCAGTCAAATACCGGCATGAAGTTATAGCAAACCATATGGATATCTGCTTTTCCGAGATTTTCTAATGTCTCAATATATGCCTGGATATCATGGTCTCTGCCCGCTCCGCCTGTCTTGATCGCATCGCTGACATTGACACTCTCAATTCCTGCCAGATGAAGGCCTGCGTCCTCAACCTCTTTTTTCATTGCAAGAATTTCATCCAGATTCCACACTTCTCCCGGCATTTTATTATATAATGTAGTAATGATCCCGGTTGCATAGCGTGTCTGTTTTATCTGTTCCAAGGTGACGGTATCATAATCTTTTCCGAACCATCTCATTGTCATTTCCATTTTTCTGATCTCCATTTCTATCTGTTATATTCAAAAACAACTGCGAAGTTTTAACCTGAATCAAAACTCCGCAATCACTGATTTATCCGAGGAAAAAGTTCATCGGAACCGTCACAAGAGACGGGAACAAAACCATAAGCAGTAATATCACTACCTCAGCCAGAAGGAACGGCCATATCGATTTTACCATTCTCTCCATGTTGATCTTTCCTGCGCCGCAGGCAACATTTAATACTGTTCCTACCGGTGGTGTAAGTAAACCTAAAACCGTCATTAAGATAAATACCACTCCAAAATATGCAACATCGATTCCTGCTGCTTTCACTGCCGGCAGTAATACAGGTGTCAGGATCATAATGGTAGGCGTTACATCCATGGAAGTTCCAACAAGGAGCACGATCAGGCAGATAATTAGCATTAATGCTACTGGATGCTCAATAAATGGTGCTAAAATTCCCGTAACAATGGATGGAACATTTGCCACTGTCATCATCCAAGAAGATACCATTGCTGCTGCAGCAAGAAACATGATTACAGAAGATGACTTTGCCGCAGAAACAAGGCATTCCATCAGCATGCTGATTTTTAATTCTTTGTATACAAACAGTCCGATCACTAATGCATATACTGCTGCGATAACTCCAGCCTCTGTCGGTGTAAATTTACCACTGCGCAGTCCAACAAGAATAAACACCGGAAGAATCAATGCCCAAAGTCCGTCAAGCAATGCTTTTGCAACCTGTTTTGCAGACTGTCTCTCTGCTTTTGCGAGGTTGTCTTTTTTCGCAATAAAGAACCATAATACACACAAAGCACCTGATAAATATACAGCCGGTGCAATACCACCCATAAATAATTTTGTAACGGAAACACCTGCCTGCACGCCAAAGATAATCATTGGTACAGACGGCGGCATGATCGGCGATAAAATATTTCCTGCTGCGATCAGTCCGGTACAGGTATCACGCTTATAACCGGCACGTACCATCATAGGAATGAGGATCGCTCCAAGGAATGCAGTGGAAGCAACAGCTGATCCGATCATACTTGCAAATAAGAGAATTGCCATGATTGCAACATAGCCCAGTCCGCCGCGGACATGTCCGATAATCGCATTCGCTGCATTTACAATACGCTTTGTAATACCGCCGCGGTTCATAAATTCACCTGCCATGATAAAAAACGGAACTGCCATCATGGAAAAGGAATCTGCACCAGAAAATAAATTCTGTGATAAAATCTGGGCATTAAAGCCATTCAGATATAACATCATACAAACACCACTGAATAAAAGTGCGAAGCAGATTGGAAGTCCAATCAGCATACCACCGATCAGGGCAGCTAAAAATATTACTAATGTCATGTTATTTTCCTCCCTCTTCTCTCAGTCTTCTTGCATATTCTTCATCCGAAAGATTCTCTGCACCATCTTTTGCCTCTGCAGCGATCTCATCATCATCCGAAGTGCTCATCGTAACAATCTCTGATATTTCAGATGGATTTTTCAGCGCATGGACGATGTTTATCACCGCCATGATCGCAATTGCCACGCCTGTGATGATTCCAGCAAAATATAATACAGAATATGGGATTCCGAGTGCTGCTGTTCTTGAGGCGGTATTCTGTGCCACCATTTTTTCAGAACCCCACACTAAAATAATCATTAAGATCGCAATAATTGTCTGGGAAACAATATACATTACCATCTGCACCTGCGGCTTCATTCTGCTGATGAGTGTATCCACTCCAAGATGTGCATTAGCACGCATTGCACTGATTGCTCCGATATAGGTAACGTATACAAAAAGGTATCTTGCCAGTTCTTCTGACCATGTCAGCCCGGCATTAAAAAAGGTTCGAAGTACAACATTTAAAAATACAAAGAACACCATTAAGCCGGTAAGAATACCTGTAAAATAATCAATACCTTTAAATAGCTTATCTACTAATTTGTTCATAGTCTGCTTCTCCTTACTCTACTTTAATGTCATCTACCATTTTTCTGACATCATCTACCCAGTCATACTGTGCATTCAGATAATCGTAAACCGGCTGTATTTTCTCTTTCATCACTTCTCTGTCCTCATCGGAAAGTTCTGTAACGACCAGTCCATTATCTTTCATAAACTGCTTATCATCTGAAAGCTGCTCCTCATATAAATCCCATGCGTAATCTGACGCTGCCTGTGAAGCCTCTTCAAATGCTTTCTGATCCTCTTCACTCAAGCTGTTCCAGAACTCCTCCCCTGCAAATAATTCCAAAGATGAAATGATATGATTTGTGTCATAAACATAATCCTGAACTTCGTACCAGCCTTCTGTCTTTACCGTAGCAAGCGGATTATCCTGTCCATCTGCCACTCCCTGCTCCAATGCAGTAAACACTTCACCCATATCCATGATAACAACGTTGGCTCCAAGACTTTCGGCAAGTTTCACATGAATTGGATTATTTGGCATTCTGAGCTTCTGTCCGTTGAAATCATCAAGGCTTTCCAGCTTCTTATTAGATGTAAACTCTCTGGCTCCGTTCGGATACCAGGAAAGCAGCTTCAATGGCTGTGTACTCTCAAGGTCTTCTGCAATATATTCCCCAAGTTCTCCCTGATAGCACACTCTTGCGTGTTCTACGCTGTCAAACAGGAATGGGAAATCCGGGATAGACATTTTCGGTGTTTCAGACCACATGGTTGTTCCGACTACGCACATTTCCACGATTCCACTTTTCGTATAGTCATATGTTACCTTTTCGCTTCCAAGTACACCGGAATTATAAATCTGGATATCATAACGTCCATCGGTCGCCTCTTCCACCATCGGTTTGAACACATCTGCCAATGCCTGTGCGGCTGGTGTCTGATCTGATACACAGACCGCAATTTTTACTAATTTACCTCCACTGTTTTCACCGGTCGCTGAGCAGCCTGTAAAAAGTCCTGTCATCATTGAACCGATCAGTAATGCACTTGCGCCTCTTTTAATCGCCTTTGCAAGTCCCATAATCACTTTCCTCCTAAATGAAATGTTTGTAAGTTGTTTCTGGCGTTTTGTTTGTATGCTAGTATGGTAGTTCATTTGCTTATTTTTTTCAATATGTATATTTCAACATATTATCATCCTATTTTTTATGCATATTGCATAATATTACTTTGTTTTTTTCTTTTTTATTGACTTCTTTTTTCTTTTATGTAGAATACTAGTATGTAAGTTGTTTTGTGGCATTCCTAAATAATCAATCATCTATTTCAAATTAAGATAAGGAGACTATTATGAAAGCCGTACAAATTGTAAAACCAAATCAATTAGAAGTAATTGACATTGAAAAACCAGTTATTGATCCTAAAAATAATGTATTAGTAAAAATGACCGCTGCGGGAATCTGCGGATCTGATGTTGGAATTTATCATGGCACCAATGCTGCAGCTACTTATCCGCGTATTATCGGACACGAAATGGTTGGTGTCGTTGCAGAGGTTGGAGATAATGTTTCTTCTTTAAAAATAGGCGACCGCATTATCATCAATCAGGTAACAAGTTGTGGTCACTGCTACCCATGTTCCAAAAACCGTGGAAATGTATGTGACAACCTCAAAGTAAGAGGCGTACATATTGATGGTGGCTACCGCGAATATATCGCAGTTCCAGAATCTGACTGCTATCTTCTTCCAGATTCACTCTCCGATCAGGATGCCGTTATGATCGAGCCGACTACCATCGCTATCCAGTCCTGCACCCGTGCTGAACTTGAAAAAGACGACATGCTTCTTATTTATGGTGCTGGCGCACTTGGAAGCTCAATTTTAAAAATTGCACATACAATCTGTGACCATATCATTGTAGCAGATATTATGGATGACAAACTCTCAGAAGCCAGAGAACACGGCGCACAGTTTACGATCAATGCCGCAACTGAAGATTTTCAGGCGAAGGTGTTAGAATACACACACGGCAGAGGCGCCACCGTCTCTATCGATGCCGCATGCGTGAAAAATTCCCTCTTATTACTGCTTCAGGCTACCGGTAATGCCGGACGTGTGATCACTATGGGCTTTTCCACCGCTCCAACCGAAGTAAACCAGTTCCTGATCACTTCCAAAGAGCTGGATGTGAGAGGTTCCCGTCTCCAGAATAAAATGTTCGGAAAAGCGATTGAGATGATCAAGGAAGGTACTCTTGACCTGAACAATTCTATTTCGCATACATTTCCGCTTACAAAAGCGCAGGAGGCTTTCGATTTTGTTGACAGCAGAGATCCTTCCATCCGCAAAATTGTTTTTACTTTTGATTTTTAAAAATTATCTGGCAAAAGTTTTTATTTGATAGTATACTAGTATATTATTAAGGAAATGGGGAGAAAAAATGGTCATTCTTCAAAAGGAACGCTCTGAAAATTCCAGATCCTATGCTGTCAGAGTGCTCTTATATAACATCATTCATCTGGAATTGCAGCCCGGAACCGCTGTCAGTGAAAATGAGCTTTCCACCACACTGTCCTTGTCAAGGACACCGGTCCGCGAAGCTTTAATTGAATTAAACCGCATCGGTCTGGTTGAAATCCTACCACAGCGCGGCAGCTATATTTCCAAAATTGATTACAATATCGTAGAAGAATCGCGTTTTTTACGGCTTGTAACGGAAAATGCAATTTTAAAGCTTCTGTGTGATAAGATTGCAGATGCTGATATGGACGCCCTTGATTATAATATAAAAAAGCAGCAGCGCAGCCTCGAACAGAAGGATCGAGAGACTTTTCTGGAATTAGACAATGAATTTCACGAGCTGTTGTTCCGCGCTGCAGATAAAATGTGGTCTTACCATATTATCAAGGAACAGATGGTTCACTTTGACCGTCTCCGCTCCCTTTCCACAAAATCAAAGCAACACGATTATGTATTAAAAGACCACGAAGATATTTTGTATGCAATCAGACGACATGATAGTGAAATGGCAGAAATGCTTATGACCCGGCATTTAACCCGCCATTTATCGGAGAAAAAAGAATTGCTAACAATGTATCCTGATTATTTCACAAATAATTAAGACTGCCGATCATATAACCGGCAACTTTTGAAAAGACTGTCCAGAAATTGGCAGTCTTTTTCTCTTGTTAATTTCCCGTTTTTAGGGAAATTATGTTTTTATTTCTTGTTTATTTCCCAAAAATATCATATTATAGGAAATATAGAATAATTGCATATGCAATGGAGGGCATTATAATGGATAAAAAATTTTTGAAGGCAAAAGATATTGCCCAGCTTTGGGGAATTACTCCCCGGAGGGTAAATCAG
>QWCV01002891.1_pt1 | contig 13218 bp, 9 predicted proteins | sample 1972621 | NCBI WGS metagenome assembly QWCV01 (sample SAMN09866699, study PRJNA288562) | Human gut metagenome isolate pre2_stool, whole genome shotgun sequencing... | isolation source: gut | host: Homo sapiens | place: USA: California
GACCAGCGAAGCTGGTGGAGGGGTTCTGCTGAAATCTTTTGTTCCTGTTTCAGGTTTCACAGAAGAAACCCCTCAGTCAAGCCTGCGGCTTGCCAGCTCCCCTTTCAGGGGAGCCTTTTTTGCCTTGTGAATTTTCACCAACAAAACTCCCCCGGCGGGGCATACAGGCGGCTTGTCCGCCGTAACATTACCCTTTTCACAGTTGAAATTGGGGCGTAAGGTCAGCGGCGACCCGCCGCGGGCGTAGGGTCAGCAGCGACTCGCCGCTCGCCGCACTTCTTTTTCGCTTTTTGCATACGTTAAGAACAGGAGTTTGTGTATTTGCACAACTTTCTGACATTTGGTGCTGTGATGATGCACTGCCTGCCTTTGACGTGCAATTCGCCGGCAGACAGTGCTTTCCACAGGTTTTCCACAGGGAAAGAAGTTGATAAGTTGAAAACCTGTTGAAAACTAAGTCAATTTCCCCTGTGGAAAACCCTGATTTTCAGCAAGCGGAGGAAACGTGTATGAAATCCGACAAAGTCATTCTTGTCGCAGGCGGTGATCTGCGGCAGCAGTATGCGGCACAGCGGCTCCGGCAGAAAACCGGTGCGGCGGTCTGGACGGTGGGACTGCCGGCACAGCCGAACCTGCACTTCGCCGAAACACCGGCAGAGGTTCCGGCATACGACGTGCTGGTGCTGCCTGTCCTTGCGGGCAGCAGCGGGGAAACCGTGCCGGCTCCATTCGGAACATCTCCCCTGTCGCTGCCCGAACTGGCGGCACAGGGAAAACCGGCGGCACTGGTCGCCGGCGGCGGTTGCTCCGGCGTGGCACATTGGTTCGAGGCTGCCGGCATGACTGTGACCGACTACCTCCGGCGGGAGGAACTGTGCCTCGCCAATGCCGTCCCCACTGCGGAGGGGGCGATCCGGATCGCCATAGAAGAAACTGCCCGCACCCTGCACGGGGCATCGGCACTGGTGGTGGGCTATGGCAGGATCGGCATGGCACTGGCTCCGCGGCTGCGGGCGTTGGGCATGCAGACGAAGATCTGTGCCCGTCGCTGTGAAACCCGTGCACTGGCACAGATGCAGGGCTTTTCCGCTGTGCCGGTGTCCGCTCTCGCCCAAAGGGCAGCGGCGGCGGACGTGATCTTCAACACGGTGCCGGTGCTGCTGCTGTCTGAAACGGTGTTGAAAGCCCTGCCGCCGGAAACGCTGGTGATCGACCTCGCTTCCCGCCCCGGCGGGACCGACTTCGATGCGGCAAAACGTCTGGGCATCCGCGTGGTGTGGGCATTGGCCCTGCCGCCGGAAGTGCGGCGTTGCCACATTCCGGAAAAGGCGATTTCTGCGGAATTCCATAGAAAAAATGTTGAAAAGTCGGTGGAAAGTGTGTTGAATTCAGAAAAACGGCTTCGAAATTGTGAAAAAGCGACAAAAACGGGGATAATATCCAGCAAAGAATTTTAAAAAAAATCAGGCTTTGGGCTTGACACGGGCACAATAATATGTTAAAATACGTATGTAAATTGTTTACGAGGGCTTTTTTATAGGACCTTGTAGACATAAGAACAATTGCCGCAGCGTGTGTTTCCGGCAGATGAAGCGGGATTACCGGAAGCAAATGCATCTGATGCGGGCGGTGGAACACCACCTGTGCGGACGGCAATCAATTTAATTAAAAAGAGAGGTAATAAGAAATGAAGAAGACATTTAACAGACTTCTTGCTGCAACTGTCGCAATTCCGGTTGCACTGGGTCAGGTTCTTGCAATTTCTGCAAACGCTGCGGAAGCTCCTGCAGCACTGAAAGTTACAGCTGACAAGCTGCTGAAGGTGGAACCGGCTACTGGTTTCCCGGAAACTGTTAGTGCAGATGCAGACACTATTACTTACACTGTAGAGTCCGATTGGAACACTACTCTGGCAAAGCAGCTGAACACAGAAACTTCCAACAAGACTGTGACTGTGGACGCAAAGAAGTTTGTCGCAGGCATCAATTCCGCAAACTACTATGTAGAACTCCTGAAGAAGGCAGTAAACGCATCTGAAAATCCGACCGCTACGGTAAAGGATGGCGTGGTTACCATTTCCGGTACTGCTGATTTCAGTGCTGCAACAGACAAGTTGGCTGAAAAGCTGGACACTCTGGGCGGCTATGAAAATTTCACTCTGGATACTTCCATTCTGACTGGTGTTGCTTACACTGCAACCATCAAGACAGATTTCGCAAACAGCAAGAGCGTTGACGCTGATCTGAGCTTCACCGCAAACGGCAAGACCTATGGCGTAAGCACAGCAACTGAGTATGCAAACGATGTATACACCAATCTGGCTGGTCAGGTAACTGCTGCTGTAGACCAGAAGGTCAAGGAACTGGCTGCTAAATACAACATGACCGAAGACGAAGTTCGTGCAAATGCTGACTTCGACATCGCTGGTGATGTTGCTGCTCTGAAGGCAGAAACTGACAAGCTGTCTGCTGACATTGCAAAGGCACAGAAGAAGTACGATTCTTTCAAGAATCTGACAAAGGCTGCAAAGAGCTATGATTCCGCAGACGCTGCTCTGGCTGCTGCTGTAAATTATCTGTCAAAGAACGTTGCAGCTGCTGCAAATCAGCCGAAGACAGTTGACGGCATGGTTGCAAAGTATGGTGCAAACTTCGATAACGGCGTTGCATCTGTAAACAGCAGCCTGAAGGACGCTGGCGTAAACGTAGAGATCGCTGTTTCCTCTGCTGATGTTGCTGCTCTGCTGAAGAGTGCAACAAAGGTAACTATTGGTGCAGCAGCTGGCACTTACACTGCTGAACTGGAAATCACTGATGCTGAAAAGGCTGAAGTAGAAAAGTACGTAGAAGAACAGGTTGCAGAAAAACTGCCGGAAAAGACCGTTGTTTCTGTTGACACTGTAAAGACTGTAACGGTTTCCGGTGCAGCTGACGGCGTTGCTGCTTTCGATGTAACTCGTGACGTAACCGTTGTTCTGAAGGACAAGGATACTACAACTACGACAACAACTACCACTGGCGACAGCGGCACAACGACTACCGATGCAAGCGGTGCAACTACCGATGTCAGCGGTGCAACTACCGATGTCAGCGGTGCAACCACTGATGTCAGCGGTGCAACTACTGATGTCAGCGGTGCAACTACCGATGTCAGCGGTGCAACCACTGATGTCAGCGGTGCAACTACCGATGTCAGCGGTGCAACTACCGATGTCAGCGGTGCAACCACGACTGACGGCAGTGAAACCACTACTGTAAGCAGCGATACCACGACTGACGGCAGTGAAACTACTACCGACGGCAGCGGCACTACTACAGAAACTCTGCCGACCGGCGTTTCTTCTGTAGAAGTAAAGACTGTTGACGCTGAAACTGCTGAAAACATCTACCTGTCCGATGAAGAATCCTTCAACGTGGCTGGTCTGATCGAATCCGTAACTCTGCATCTGGAAAATGGCGAAGATGTTACCGTAGATCCGGCAACTGCAATTGACTTCGAAATGACTCCGGCTGAAGCTTACAAAACTGTAACAGAAAAGACTGCTGGCAAGGTTTACTTTGACGGCGAAGTTGGTCTGAAGTACAAGGGCGAAGAAAAAGTTGAGATCACAGATACCGTAAAGGTAGCAGTTGCTCTGAAGGGCGACACTACACTGGACGGCAAGGTTGATGCAACTGACCTGTTCGAAACTGCTTACTATGTTGCCCTGCAGGGTGCTGGTAAGACTCCGATCTTTGATACCGTAAAGAACGGCACTGCTCTGGAGAGCAAGCTGGCTTATCTGGCATCTGATATTGATACGGAATCCAAGGCAGGCAAAAATACAGAAGATGGAAAGCTGGATGCTACCGACATGCTGTACACTGCAGTATATCAGGCATACAACGGTGCTGGTAACCACATTGACTGGGCAGAAGCTATCAAGATGGCTAACGGCGGTAAGTAAGCTTTTCTAAAATTCACAAACTTTTATCCATTTGCTTGTATATATTAGCGGTGTGAGGTGCATATCGCATCGCTGGTATATCACATATAATTTTATTTTTGAAAGGAAATAGAAACAATGAAGACTACATTGAAAAAGACAATGGCAGCTCTTTCTGCTGCTGCTGTTGTAGCTGCATCTGCAGCTGTTATGGCTGTTCCGACAAGTGCTGCTGGCGTAAGCCTGACTATGGGCAGCAAGACCCTGACTCTGGCTGAACTGAAGGCTGCTAACTATCAGGTAACTCTGCCGATCGGCGTTACCGATAGCATCAACAGTGTTGGCTTCGGTGTAACTCTGGGCGAAGGTCTGACTTATGTTGACCTGGAAGCTTCTGTAAAGAAGGCTACCTGCCTGGCAGCTACTAACGATGCTGGCAACTTCGTATTCGCTCCGTTTGCATATGCAACTGTTCCGCTGAAGGCTGTTAGCGGTCAGATCGCTGCAATCACCGTTGAAGTTAGCAAGGATGCTAAGGCTGGCGACACCTTCACCCTGTCTATCGACGGTAAGGATTCCGACGGCGTAGAAACTTCTTACAAGAACGGCGAAACTGGTGAGAGCGGCGTTCCGGGCGGCGGTGCTGGTACCATCACCATCGCTGAAGATCCGACCGAGCCGACCACCGAAGCTACCACAGCAGCTCCGACTGCTACACCGGTAGCTGCTACTACTACCACTGCTAAGGTTGCTACCCCGACCAAGCCGGCTAAGTCCACTTCTTCTCCGAAGACTGGCGACGCTCTGCCGGTAGCTGGCGTAGCTGTAGCTGTAGCTGTAATCGGTGGCGTAGCACTGGTTGCTAAGAAGAGAAAGTAAGCATTCGCTGCGATAGCAGCAACATGTGTAACTGAATCTACATGCACATAAGTGCATCGAGAGGGCATCTCCTTCGGGAGGTGCCCTCTTTGTTTTAGGCAGCACCGCACAAGCTTTGTGCGGTGCTGCCTTTATTGCAAATATACTTCCCCGTACGTTGGAAACAATCGTACTTCCCGCAGGAGCAGTCCAGCGGCATGCCTACGCTGTTCCAAGCTGGCATCTGCCCACCATGTTTCCCAATTTTCTGCGGGCTGTAACGGCGGTTCAGAGGCGTTCTGACGCAGTTCCTGTTCCAGCTGCTGGTGCTCCGTCCCCAGCCGCTGGAGTTCCTCCCGCAGAAATACCGCTGCCGCATGCGGTTCCCCCAGTTCAGCCGCCAGCCGCCGCATTCGCTGTTCCAGCTTTTCCAGAGCCACCGCCGCGGCAGAGGGTTCCGGCTCTGCCGCTTGTGCATAGGGCAGCACTGCCGCCGCCTGTTCCGCCAGCACCGGAGCCACTGCCTGTTCCACCGTTTCTGTCCGCAGTCCGGCAATGCCGGTGCAGATGCCCTGCCGTTTGCCGCGGCAGACAAAATAGGTGTAGGCTGCCCCTTTGCCGTTGCTGCGGGCATAGCAGCGTGTGCCGCACAGCCCGCAGACTGCTAGCCCCTGTAGCCACGAGGTGTGTCCTGTGCCGCGGTTGGTGCTGCCGCCGCGTGCATTCAGCCGTTCCTGTACGCTCCGCCAGAGCGTGCCGTCGATGAAGCCGCGGTGCAGTCCGGCGGCGACATGCTCGCCCTCCAGATGCACCAGCTTGGAACCCTGCCGCCGGCTGGGGCTGCCGTAGACCAGATAGCCGTTTCCGCAGCAGTACGCCTCCAACGCATGTGTCAGCACTGCCCCCTGCCGCTGCAAAAATACCGCACAGGACAGATCTCCCTGCACATAGACCGGACTTCGCAGCAGCCGGAGCACCGCACTGTTGGACCACCTCGCCCCCTGTCGGGTACGGCTGCCGGCTTGGTTGGCAGCCTGTACCAGCTGCTCCACGTTCTGCCCTGCCACGCCGTATCCGGTGTAAAATGCCTGTACCTGCTGTGCCTCCTCCGGCTGCACTTCCAGCATGGTGGTGGGGTGCCCTCCGTGTGTCACCGGCTTTGCCGTGTAACCGTAAGGCGGCACACCGCCCAGTGCCAGCTGCTGGACGGCTCGGGCGTAGTAATTGTCCCGCACCCGTCCGGCAATGGTTTTCTGCTCCAGTTCCGCGAACATCATCAGCAGATTCAGCAGCATGCCGCCGATTTCCGTCTGGGTGTCGAAACTTTCCCGCACGGAGTGCAGGGTCACGCCGCGGCGGCGGAATTCCTGCATCATTGCCGCAAAATCGCACAGGGAACGGGAAATTCTGTCCAGCTTATAGACATAGACGCTTTCGATCTGTCCCTGTTCCACCGCCTCCAGCATCTGCTGCAATGCCGGTCGGCGGGTGTTGGTGCCGGAGAAGCCGCGGTCGGTGTAGACCTGCTGAGGCACCGACTGGGGGCAAATGCGGCGGCAGTGCTCCACCTGCATTGCAATGGAAATGGAATCCGGACGTTCCACGGATTGTCGTGCGTAAATCGCGATCATGGTATCCCCTCCCGTACAGGGTATGCGGCTTTTCGTGCAAAATTGCCGGTGACAACGCCGCACCGCCGTTCCGGGGAAAGTTGCACCCATGACCGCGGGAGAGATCATCGCAGACACCATTTGCAATATTCTCGGAGGAGAGGAGCGTTGCCCATGAACGACCTGACAGGTGAGCGAATCGGCTTTGTGGTGACCGGTTCGTTCTGTACCTTTTCCGCCGCGTTTGCACAGGCGAAGCTGCTGCGAGAAGCCGGTGCGGAACTGACACCGATTTTCTCGGAGCATGCCGCCGCCATAGATACCCGTTTCGGCACAGCGGCAGAACGGGTTGCCGAATTGGAGGAGATCTGCGGCAAACCGGCGATTCGCAGCATTGCACAGGCAGAGCCGCTTGGCCCCAGGAACCTGCTGGATCTGCTGGTGGTGGCACCCTGTACTGCCAATACCGCCGCAAAGCTGGCGAACGGCATCACGGATACCACAGCGACCATGGCGGTAAAGTCCATGCTCCGGCGGCAGAAATCCATTGTGCTGGCAATCGCCACCAATGATGCACTGCGGGCATCGGCGAAAAATATCGGGCTGCTGCTGAATACGAAGCACTATTACTTTGTGCCCCTGCGGCAGGACGCACCGGCGGAAAAGCCGGCTTCTATGGTGGCGGATTTCACGAAGCTTCCGGAAACGGTGGCTCTTGCACGGGACGGCAAACAGATCCAGCCGATTTTCGGGTAAGCGGAACTGCTGCAAAAATTCTGCGGTACGCCATATTGCCGCCATATTTTTTTCAATGTCATGTGATATACTAGAAAATGGGCGAAGTTCGGACGTTCCGGATTTCGCCCATTTTTAGGGAAACACTGAATAAAGCCCGCCTGACGGCTTTATTCAGTGTTTCCTTAGAGCACACGCGTTGTTCTGGGATTGAGGTGTATGGATTTGGCATGGATCATTTTGAAGCAGGCAATTCTCATGCTGCTGCTGAACGTGGTGGGCATCATTGCCTATCGGACAAAAGTCGTGGACAAAAACGGCGGCAGGCAGTTTTCCAACTTTGTATTGGAAATTGTCACGCCGGTGCTGGTGGTGAACGCCTACGCCGACGTAGAGTATGAGTCCCGTCTTGTGGTGAATATGCTCTGGACGTTTCTGCTGGCGGCGGTGTCCTACGTGGTGTTTATTGCGGCAGTGTATCTGCTGGTGCGGCAGAAGCCGGGGCGGGAAACGGAAATCGAACGCTTTTCCGCCATTTACAGCAACTGCGGCTTCATGGGGATTCCGCTGGCGAGTGCGATTCTGGGGAACGAGGGCGTGTTTTATACCACGGCATTTCTGTCGGTGTTCTTCTGCTTCGCGTGGACACACGGCATCATGCTGCTGACAGGGCAGCACGACCGGAAAGCACTGGTGAAGAAGCTGTGCTCTCCCACCATGATCGGTATCGTGATCGGGCTGCTGCTGTTCTTCTTCCGGATTCCGCTGCCGGATCTGCTGGGAAAGACTTTCGGCTATGTGGCAGGGCTGAATACGCCTATGGCAATGGTGGCTTCGGGTATTAGCGTGGCACAGGCAGATCTGTTCCACGCCCTGAAGAATCCGCGGGTGTACTATGTCAGTGCCGTGAAGCTGCTGATCGTGCCGGTGATTCTGGCGGCACTGTTTCTGCCGCTGGGCTTCATTCCGGAGTCTGTCCGTATTGTGGTGCTGGTGCTGATGGCAGCCCCCTCGGCGGCAATGTGCACGCTCCAGTGCCAGAAACACGATATGAACGATGCCTACGCTTCCCACATCTTCGCCGTCACCACGCTGGTGTCCATGCTGACCATGCCTGCGGTGGTGAAGCTGTTTACATGGGCGTTGGAGTTGGTGTGAAGTATAGCTTTTACTCTTGTTTCAAGTTTCACAGAAGAAACCCCTCAGTCAAGCCTGCGGCTTGCCAGCTCAGCACAAGGCACGCCCTACGGGTGCCCTTTCAGGGGAGCCTAGGTACAAATAAGCCTCCCTTGAAAAGGGAGGGGGACCAGCGAAGCTGGTGGAGGGATTTCTCCGTGAAATGCAACTTCTAGTGCTGCCATGTCGAAACCGTCCGGCGGAATTCGCTCGTTGCACTCGCTGTCCGCCTGGGGCTTGCCAACGCCGGTTGTTGCCCTTGCCTGTATCGGTAATGTTGATATTCAAGTGTTTTCTTGTGCAGGTGGGTAACTTTATTTCATACGGCGTTTGCAAGTTTATCTGTTTATTATCTTTCATGTACAACCGATTTCACAAGGAGTTACGCTTCTTTTTTTCTTTACTGAAAAGAAAAAAAGAAGCAAAAAAAGAAAAGAACTCGCCTACCCTTGTACTGTATGGCAATGCGTTGCACGAAGATTACACAAAGAACTGCGACACAGCACAACCCTACGATGTATGAGCTCAATAACAAAACTCCCTGCACGTTTTCGTGCAGGGAGTTTTGTTTTCTGCCGGCTTTATGCCAGCGAATTCTTTTGTGAGGGCACAGCGTATAAATTGGTTTCCCACGCGGGAATATACAGCTGGTGCCGGATATATAAGTCGTAGTTCGGGTTCAGCCGCCGGATCAGCAGCGGCAGAGCAAAGATGTCCTCGTTCCGGTGATAGAGCGAAACCATCAGCTTCGGAGAAAAGTGTGCGATCGTCTGGGAGGCTCCCCAGAGTGCTTCCCGTTCACAGCCCTCCACGTCCATTTTGATCACAGTCGCCGGTCTGCCCTGTAAGATGCTGTCCACAGCACGTGCGTCGATCTCCTGCCCAAAGGCGGAAACTGCCGACTGTCTGCCGGCTTTGGTGGAAAAGGGCACCGTGGTGTCCAGACACCATGCCACCGCATTGTAGGCATAGACAAAGTTCTTGCCGTCCAGATACTTGCACAGCTTCTTGAAGTTTTTCCGGTCGGGCTCTACGGCGTAGATGCGGATATACTTTCCGCGGGTGTATTGGAGCACCTCGTCAATGGTATCCCCGTTGTATGCCCCCAGATCCACGTAGATCTCGTTGGGTGTCAGCTTGATGATCTTGCGGTAGATCTCCGCCTTGGGCGAAGTCACGTCCATCAGATAGCGGATATTGCCGCTGATGCGGAAGTTGATGATGTTGGCATATACCCGTCGGGATTCGTCGTCCGCCAGCATCTCATAGACTTCTTCCAGTTCCGCCGCGTGTTCTACGCAGTAATCATAGGTGAACAGTCCGCCCCCTGCTACCGGTACGTCCGGTACAATGAGGGTGTGCCGGCTGTTCAGCTCCACGATCTTGTCCACAAGGGACTGATACCCTGCGGCAAACGCCAGCACGATCACAAAGTCGTCTACCTGTGCTTCGATCTCGGAGAGCTTCCGCACCTTGTAGCCGGCAAAGGAATGCCCGCGTACAAATTCATCGCTTGCAAAAATGCCGGCAAGCGGAATGGACTTTTCCCGAAAGACACGCATGATCTTTTCTGCACCGTCGCCCATGCCGTAGATAAAGATCGGGCGGGTTTCCGCCTGTAGTTTTTCCCACGAGGACTGTTTTTCTGTGATGAAAGAAAGCAATGTGTTCAGGACCTCCTTTTCTCTTTTTCGCATGAATGGGTTTGGCTGCTGCATGCAGTGTCTGTTTTAGTCATTGCAGCAGTCGTCATTCTCCCATGCCTCCGGCGGCATGCCGGACGGTCCCACCATGTCCCGTCCGCGGATCCCGAACTGGTCACGCTGCTCATTGATGAGAGCCGTGATGAGGTCGGAAACCTGTCGGGGATTCTTGATGGAGTGAATGTGCTTTTCCGGAGTGTCAACGTCTTTGCTGAACAGAATGATCGTGCCGCAGCCGAACAGCCGCTGTCCCAGCGGCAATTCCATTTTCTTGTCGGTGATGCGGTAGATGTCCAGTTCGTCTTCCACTACGGTGAGCAGACCAATGCGGGTGATCAGCCTGCTTTCTGTCAGATAATATCGGGTAAAGGACAGGGGCAGTCCGAACAGGGTACGCTTTTTGTCCGTCCAGAGATACTCCAGCCCGTCTTTGGTTTTTCCTTTTGTCATGACTGCCGCCTTTCCGGTTGATGCTGATTTTTACAGTACGATCTCGCCCTTGCCGCCCTGCAGGGTGATCTTCTTGTCGGTGCCAGCCACAGAAACAGTAAAGGTCTTGTCGGTGCTGCTGGTTTCCACGGAGATAACATTGCCCTTGCGGGTCGCCTGAATGGTCAGCACCAGATTTGCCTTGGTATCGTAAATGGAAGCTTCTGCGGTCTTGCCGTCTTCCAGATTGCAGATCATCGCATCTGCACCTTCCAGATAGTCGTATTCGAACTGGTTCTCGAATGCACCGAAGGTGACGATCGAGTTCGGCTTTGCCAGAACCGGCATTTCCATAAAGGTGCAGGTCACAGCGTGATACTTGCCGCCCTCATAGGTCTTTCCGGTGATGATGTCATACCACTTGCCCTCCGGCAAGTAGAAGTTTGCCACGCCGTCCTCGCGGAATACCGGAGCACACAGCAGGCTGTCACCCAGCATATACTGCTGATCCAGATAGCGGCAGGCAATATCGTCGGTGTAGTCCATGACCATCGGACGCATCATCGGGATACCGGTGGTGTGGGTCTTGACTGCCTGTGCGAACAGATACGGCATCAGCTTGCCTTTCAGCTTGGTGAAGAACCGCAGCACGTCGCAGGACTCCTCGTCGAAGTTCCACGGCACACGGTAAGAGGTGGAGCCGTGCAGACGGCTGTGGGTGGACATCAGACCGAATGCACACCAACGCTTGTACACGTCCGGAGAAGCTGTTGCTTCAAAGCCGCCGATGTCGTGGCTGAAGAAGCCGAAGCCGGAGGAGCACAGGGACAGACCGCCGCGGAGGGTTTCTGCCATAGAGGTGTACTCTGCGGAGCAGTCACCGCCCCAGTGTACAGGGAACTTCTGACCGCCGACGGTGGCACTTCTGGCAAACAGGCATGCCTGTCCCTTGCCGTAGTATTCTTCCAGTACCTCGAAAACGGTCTTGTTGTACAGATAGGTGTAGTAGTTGTGCATGTGGATCGGATCTGCACCGTTGTAGTAAACTGCCTTGGTGGGGATTCTCTCGCCGAAGTCCGTCTTGATCGCGGTGACACCCATTTCGCACAGCTTCCGCACGCCGGCAGCGAACCACTTGGCAGCTTCCGGATTGGTGAAGTCTACGATCGCCATGCCCGGCTGCCACAGGTCGGTCTGGAAGACGCTGCCGTCCGGATTCTTGATGAAGTAGCCCTTTTCCATGCCGATGTCAAACAGCTTGGACTTCTGGGAGATATACGGGTTGATCCAGCAGCACAGACCAAGACCGCGGCTTGCCAGACGCTTCAGCATTGCCGGCGGATCCGGGAACTGATCCAGATCCCACTCGAAGTTGGTCCATTCGTATTCCTTCATCCAGAAGCAGTCGAAGTGGAACATTTGCAGCGGAATATCCCGTTCTGCCATGCCGTCGATGAACGAAGTAACGGTTTCTTCGTCATAGGTGGTGGTGAAGGAGGTGGACAGCCACAGACCGAAGGTCTTTGCCGGCGGCAGAGCCGGCTTGCCGGTCAGATTGGTGTAGTTCACCAGAACTTCCTGTAAGTTTTCGCCGCCGATGAAGAAGTAGTCCAGTTCCTCGCCCGGTACGGTAAAGGAAACCTTGTTAATAGTATCCGAAGCCACTTCAAAGGAAACCTTGTCCGCTGTGTTGACCAGCACGCCGTACTTGTTGGAGGTGATGTAGAACGGAATGCACTTGTAGCTCTGCTCGGAGCAGGTGCCGCCGTCAGAGTTCCAGTTTTCCACGTTCTGCCCGTTCTTCACGAATGTGGTGAACTTTTCGCCGAAGCCGTAAACGCATTCGCCAACGTCCAGTGTCAGCTGTTCCCGCATGAAAGTGTTGTGTGCGTCCTGCGGGTAGTTGAAGAAGTCGTCGTCGGTCTGGACAGCCAGACGTGCGTCGCGGTGGAACTTGTTTTCCTGAATATAGGAAGTGGAACGCCAGCCGCCGCCGGTGAGCCGCTTGCCGTCACGGGAGAACGAAACGTCCCAGCCGTCTGTACCCTTCTTGATCTTCAAAGTCGTGTGACCGGCAGTCATGGAAACAAAGCCGTCTTCTTCGTGAATGTCGTCCGGCACATAGCCCTCCGGCAGGTTCAGTTCAAACTGCGGCTTGTTTTGCAGGCCGCCCTTGTGGTGGCAGATGTGCACACGGATCATGTCTGGTGCAACTGCGGTGTATGTGATCTCGAACGCAACACCGCCCAGTGTCATTGCACGGTTCCAGATCGCACTGGAAGTGGCAAAGATCTTGATGCTGTTTTTGGTGGTTGTGACATCGTATGCCTGTACCGCATAGGAAACGTCAAATCCTCTCTGGTTGAGCCAGAGTCCGTCAGAAAATTTCATGGAGTACCTCCTGCATAAAAATAGAATGTATTGTATTCCATGCGACTTTCCGGTACACCGGAGTGTCTGCCTGTGCCCGTACCCATCTACATGTAATCCCATTGTACCATATTTGTAATCGAAATGTCAATCTGTTTTCGGGAAAATCGTATATTTTTCCCCGAAATCGTATTTTTTTACGGGCTTTTCCGGACAGGGCAAAAATACTGCACAAAACCGGCAATGGACTTTTGTGGCAATTGTCAAAAAAGACGGACAGGAGATTGTCCCTGTCCGTCCGGAAATTTTTTAGGGAAACACTGAATAAAGCTTGTGCGTAAGATGCGTAGTCAGATTTTTCGGCAGATTGCACAGAAATTCCGCAGGCATACTGTCGTATGGCAAGGGATTT
>QWCV01003806.1_pt1 | contig 13150 bp, 20 predicted proteins | sample 1972621 | NCBI WGS metagenome assembly QWCV01 (sample SAMN09866699, study PRJNA288562) | Human gut metagenome isolate pre2_stool, whole genome shotgun sequencing... | isolation source: gut | host: Homo sapiens | place: USA: California
TAATTTGCAAGATTTCCTGCAAGTTTTCTGTCGTGACAGCGCAAAAAAGCGCCGGAGGGGAGACCCTCCGGCGCTTTTACCTGTTCCTTTAGTCACTTGCCGTGCTGCATCGCGTCATAGCGCTGCATCAGCACCGCCATCTGCTCGCGCGTCAAAAAGCTGCGGTACTGTTTGTTTCCCGCCTCGTCTCCCGCGATCAGGCCGTTTTTCTCCGCCCAGGCGCGCGCCTCCGCGCTCCAGCCTGCCGGCGTCTGCTGCGCCAGTCTTTTCAGGTAGTTTTCCATCATCGCGTCAAACTGCTGTTGCGTCATCTCTTCCTCCTCATAGCGCGGCATGGGCGGCGGATAGCGCTTCGCGCGGATCATCGCGCTCGTGTACGTGGCGCCCGCGTCCCACTGAAAATGCGGCCGGTCGGGAAAGCTCCCCCAGTCTCCTCCCCAGGAAAATCCGAGCATTTTCCCAATCTCTCCGACCCTTATAAAGAACGCAGGATCGTCGTACTCGTGCCCCGCCTCATTTTTGCAGATATCAAAGGCCAATCCTGCATGCTCGGCGTGGAACGACGGCGTCACCGCTCCTTTGGCCGCGTAGCCCTTCTCGGCGAGCATCCGCTGATACGCCGCATCGCGCACCGTCTCCGTCACCAGAACGCTCAACCCCTCGCGCTCAGCGAGCATAAGCAGCGCCCGGCAGTTCTCCGCCACGTCCGCGCGCAGGTCGCTGATGCTTCTGCTGTGGCGCATTTACGTTTCCTCCTGCGCGTTTTTGCCGTTCTGCGTACCAAAATAAAACGCGATCACCATGAGATACACCGTGTTGAACTCCTGCGTCACCTTTGCCTGCACCGTCAGCACACAGAACGTGATCGTCAGGCACAGCGTCACGATGCTCTTCACGCTCAAAAGATTCGCCAGTCTCTTTTTCAAAAGCTCCATGCTCTCTCACCCCTCGCAGTCCTGCCCGCGGCACACCGTTTCATACGTCACGCCGCCCGCCGTATTTTCCGCCTTTGCCTTGGCATAGTAGCACGCGGCGCTCGTGCCGTAAGCGCCCCACGCCGCCGTCACCATCGTCGCGATCCACGGGAGCGTGCCCATAAAGCCCAGTTCGATCGCGAGCTTCGCGATCCCGAAGCCCTGATACGTCGTATAGAGCACGATCCCGCTCTCGAGCAGCAGCAACAGTTTGGAAAAGCTCGTGAGTTTCCTTTTCATAAGCTCCCCCCTGTCATCAGCAGGGAGATCGCCGCCCCGATGAGCACGTACAGCACGCGGTCGATCATCGCATCCCAGCGCTTTCCGCCCTTCTGCGTGATGGTCTTCACGTCCGCCTTGATCTCCTTGACGTCCGTCTCCACGCCCTTTTCGCGCGAGGCGAGCACCTCCACCGCCGTTACCAGTTTATTCAGGTCCTTCTGCTGCTGTTCCAGCTTTTCGATGCGGTGCGTGTTCGACTTGGCGCGCTGCTCGGTCTCCGTCAGCTTGACCGAGATCTCCTGTTCCGTCATTCTTCCTCCGGCACCGCCTTTTCAAAGCTCTCCCACGTGTGGTGCGCGTCCTCCACACTCTGCCACGTGAATCCCACTCTCTCGCACTCGAGCCACGTCAGATACCGGAAGTAGAACTCCACCAGCAAATGGCACGGGATGATATCGAGGATGATGCTCTCCACCTGTGAAAACTCATCCGGCACGCCCACGGTGTTCGGAAACCACACCTTGACCGTTCCCTTTTTCTCCGTCTCCTCCGCCAGCGCCTTGATGCCGCAGCCGCTGAGCGTCGAGTTGATCGCATCCAACGTGAAGCTGTCGGCGTTGATGCGCGCGAGCGCCGCGATGGCTTCGCGCCGCAGCGCAGTCGAAACGCTGACCGGGCAGCGGGAAAAGAGATTCTCCCGCCTTGCAAGGCCCTCGCCCTCCGCCGTCTGCAAAACGCCCTCCTGCTCGGCGTATTCCATCGCGCCGTCCACTTCATCCAGCACCGCGCCCGCCGCGTACAGCTCTCCGCCGCTCAGCGTGCCGCGCTCGGTGCGGTAAACGCGCATCGGCTCCAAAAGGCGGCAGAGATAGTCATAATACGTCATGCCTCACCCGCCCCGATCTCCGTGATCGTCACCGTGCCGAGCACCGGCAGCTCCGTCGCGCTCACGCTCACATCCTCGTCCGGCGTGAGCAGGTGACAGTTCTTCACGCCCTCCACACCGTAGAGGATGTTCGCGAGCTTCGCCGTATACACCGCTTCACCCAGCCGCTCGCCGGTGAAGTACGCCTGCAGCGCCGCCGTCACTGCATCGGTGATCTCCTGCATCGTCCAGCCTTGCTCTGCCGTCAGCTCCGCGCTCATGTTGACGGTCTTCTCTGTCGGCGCCTTGACCTCCACATCCACCGCGATCTCGCGCTTTTTCTGCAAGACCGCCTCGATCTCGCCGAGCAGCTTCTTATCCGGCGCGCCCGCGTGCGTCGAAACATACACATCCACCGTGCCGATGCCGCGGGCGCGGCCGACCGCTTTCGCCGCCGCCACGTTCGGAAAGCTCATCGCCTCCTGCTCGTAAAACGCCGCGTTCGCGCCGTTCGGCAGGCGCTTGTAGCTTGCTAGTACGCGCTCGCGCAGCTTTTCGTCGCTCTCCTCGTCGCTGCCGCCGGAAAACGCCTCAGGATTTACGCACTGCGTAATCCCCACCGGATACACGGACATCAGATGGATCGCGCCCGCGATGGCGTTGCCGCTCGCCCCCGCCTCCACGGCGCTCGCCGGTACATCCACATACGTTTCGCCCTTTGCAAGCGTCGCCTTCTCCATCGTCTCAAAGCGCACGCCGCCGCTCGTCATCGCGACGCTCCCCTGCTCGATCTCATAATCCGTCACCGCCGCCGACGGCGCGGAAAAGCGCAGCACGCCCGCCGCTTTCGCCGCCGGAAGGCGCGTCAGCGCCCGCGTCTCGGCGTGATAATCAAGATACTGCCCCACCGCCGTCTGCGGAAAGCTCTGATCCAGCACCCAGTCCGCCTGCGCCAGAAGCGACTGTACCTCGCTCGCCAGCGCATAGAGGCGCACCATCGCGTCGCAGCCGTCGTTCGGCACAAAGCCCGCCTCCTCGGCAAAGATCGCGCGCATCCGCTCGTAGATCGCGTTCAGCTCTTCCATTCTTCACTCTCCCCCTATCGTCACGACCGCCTCGCCCGTTTCGTTCTCATAGCGCAGCAGCACGCGCAGCTTCAAAAGGCCATTCTTTTCCGCAAGCTCCACGCCCATCACGCTCAGCCCCTCTTCATCCGCCAGCGCCTCAGCCACGTACTGCTTTGCCGCCGTCGCGCGGCTCTCGCCCTTTTCCCGCCATAAAAGGTGCAGCTTGCTGCCAAGCTCCGGTGCGAGCGCAAAGCTTCCGCGCCGCACACTCAGCTTAAAGAGCACGCGTTCGAGCAGCTCGTCCCAGCCGCTCACACGCACGAGCCCGCCCGCGCCGTCGGCCACATAATCGCGGTCTTTGATCTTCAGCTCCATCCTCAGCCCCCCATTCCCAGATACGGCATCCCGTTGATGAAAAGGAGCCCGTTGATGTCGATGCGCCCGTTGTTGCGCAGCACGATCTCCGTCCCCGCCGCGGCGGAGCGAATGCGCACCTCGCCGGGTGCCAGGTCGTCCGCGCTCTGCCCCACCGCGCCCACGGCGTAGGCCTCCTCGCCAAAGGTCCCGCCGCGCACCACCAGCACATCCTCGCCCTTTTTCGGCTGCCACTCATAGCCGCCGGGCGCGGCGGTCTTCACCTCGCGCTTTTCCCCGCTGCTGAACACCGCCAGCTCGCCGCCCTCGACCGTCACCGTTCCGTCCTGCGCCGAGGCCACGTCCTGCATCTCATGCTGGCTTAGCTTTCTCGATAGCCACATCGTCTCTCACTCCCTCTGCATCGTCACTTCGCACGCCTCTCCGCTCTCGCCGAAGCGCCTCACGCACTCGATCACGCGGAAATTGCCCACAATGCCGATCTTCGTCCCGCTCACCGCCGCGATATCCCCCGGCGCGGCGGTGAACCGCCCCGCGATCGTCACGCGCAGCGTCTCCGCGCCCTCCTTCGACTTTGCGATCTGATACTCCCCCGTGTAGCGCATTGCCTGCGTGCCGCTGCGCGCCGGCACGTAAAATACGCGCCTGCTCGTGCCGCCGCGAGCACAGAACGCCGCGTTTTTCACGCTCTGCTTCACGCCCGCCTTGCTGTCCACCACCAGTGCCTCGGCGATCACGCCGTAGCGCTTGTCGCAGTAGGCGAGCGCCGTCACCGGCGTTTTGGCGTCGATGCTCACGCGCGCGGCCTTGCGGTTTTTCTTCACTTCCAGCGCGCCCGTCTTGTCGAAATACGGCGCGATTCCTCCGTGCAGCGCTGCAAAATCGTTCAGCGCCTTCCACTGGCTCGACCCGTTCGCCACGCGGTACCGTGCCGCAGCCGTCACCGCGTCATAGCCCGTGCACACAATGCCGTACGGCGTCACATGGTTTTTGAGGATCTCCTCCATCGTCGCCCACTGATAGCTCACGCTCTCTGCCTCGTTGTCGAGCAGCAGCGCCGCCATGCCGCGTCCGCTCACCTCAAGCTGCAAGCCCTTTTCATCGCATGTCACGCCGCACTCGTCCACAACGCCCGCAAATTCGACCGTGCCGTCCTCTCTCGCCGTAAAGCGCACCGCCCGCCGCAGCGTCTCCGCCATCGCGGGCTCATATGCACACCGCAGCGTAAAGCTGTCGCACGGCACGCTTCCCGTGTAGGAAAATTCCCACTTCAGCAGCGTCGGCAGCTCAAACTGCGCACCGTCGCACGTCGTCAGATACCCCTTCATCACGGCAGCGTCACCCGCTCTCCCACGGCGATCCTGTTGGGATTTTTGATCTGCGGATTCACGTTCAAAAGCGCCGTCAGCGTCACGCCATACGTGTTCGCGATGCCCCACAGCGTGTCGCCGCGCTTGACCGTGTAGTACGAGCTCGCCGTTTTCGTTCCCGTGCCCGCGCTGCCGCTTCCGCCGCTCACGCGGATGAGCGACGTATCGAGTGGGCTCGTCTCCCAGAAGGCAAAGCGATAGCGCACGTAGTTTTCAAGCGGCTGCTGCGCCAGTTCCAACAACACAAAGTACGCCTGCGACGCCTGCCACACCGGATGGATCAGCAGCCCCGGCCCGCCCTGGTAGAAGACCGATGCCAGCTTTTTGAACTCGTCGTAGGCGCCCTTCCCCGCAAAAACGCCTTCGCCCTCCATCACGCGGTAGCTCATTCCGAGATCCTGCATCCCGTAGCGCCCGAACGGCACCTTCGCCACTGCCACCTGCCGCTTGAACGAGATGGTGTAGGTCTCCGGGTTGTGCGGCCAGACATAATCCTTGTATCGCATCGGTGCAAGGTTCATCCTCCCGCCCCTTTCTCAGTAAAATAAAAATCCGCCGTCGTATCGGCGCGCGTCGCGCTCTAAGCTCAGTGAAAACGACTCCGTCTCACGCACCTCCTGCTCCTGCGCGAGTGAAAAGTCATTTTTCCCTCGCGCTGCCGCCGCGCTCGCCCCGTCGCGGCCGTCCGCGCTCAGGAGCTTTCTTATCCAGTCGGACGCATTGTCCGCGCTCTCGGCCTCCCTCGCGCGCAGAAGCGCAGCGTTCGCCGCCGCAGTGCCCGCCAAATCGGCAGAAAACGCCGTCTCCCTCTCCGAGCCATCATCTTCTTGCGTCGCACCCAGCCCGAGCTTTTGCCCAAGCCGCACCGCCGCCGTCTCCACCGGATCATCCGCTGCTTCTGCCACAGTTTCCGCGCCGCCGCTCATCTCCGCATCCTGCGCCGCGGCTTCCTCTTCCGAAAGCTGCGCCTCCGCCGCCTTTTTCTGCGCCGTCCCCTCCGGCACAAGGGAGAGGCGCTTTTTCAGCGCCTCTTCCCGCGCGCGCCACAGCTCTGCGCCTCTTTGCAGCGCCCATTCGATGTAATTCAAGGTTTTCGCCCCTCCTTCATGCGGATAAAGCGCGCCATATCAAAGCTCGCGTTGCCGCCGCCTGCGGTTTCGCCGAGCTTTGCGCCGCAAATGCTGCACCGTGACTCCTCCGCGCGCGTCCGGCACTCGGGGCACAGCCGCTCCATCGCCTCCTCGCGGTCGAGCATCTCGTGCACAAGGCAATAGAGGTAGTCCGCGTCCGTCATCTCCTGCGCGCGCTTTTCGCTCGGCAGCGCGCCGGCATATCGGAGCACGCGCCATTTCAGCCGTTCATAGGGCGCGTGCTCCATGCTTTTTTTAGCGCTTCCACCTTCTCGCGCCCGTCCTCGCTCGACGGGTTCTCCGCCCCGTCAAGCAGCGCGTAGCACCGCACCAGCTCGTTGATCTCGCCGACGCTCAGTGCATTTTCAACGTCCTCCGCGCTTGCAAAGGCCGCCTCTCCGCCCTCCGTCAGGCTTCTTTTGAGCAGCGCCGCGTTCGCGCGCAGCGCACGCTCTTCTTCGTCGGCGCAGTCAAGCTGCGCGATCTCGCGCCGCAGCGAGAGCGTCTCGCGGGCCGAAAGCAGCCGCATCGCGCACGTTCTCTCCCCGATGCGCACCGTCTTCTCCCGCTCGCGCCCCAAAAAGTTCAGCAGAAGCTCGTCCATCAGCTTGCGATCTCCATGCGCTTACGCGCGATGATCGTCACCTTCTCCGCCGCCGGGTCGCCGAGCTTGCCCGCCTCTTCAATGCTGCTCCAGCGGCACTGCGAGTAGATGATGCGCTTGTCCGGCTTGCAGATCACAAGCGAAAAGTCGTTCAGATCATAGAAGTTGATGCCGTCGCTGATGGCCTCATCCGTCGCGTACAGGCGGCTCAACTCCAGCGTGTACTTGTTTGCGCCCGCGATCGTCGCCACCGGCTCGTTTTCGCCAAAGGCCTCGATCTCGCGGCTCGTGCGCGTCGCTCTCGTCGTGTAGCTCTGCACCACCGCCACCTTTTTGCCGTCGACTTCGAGATAGATGTCGCTGCTCAGCGGCAATACCGTATTCGCCATATTTTTCCTCCTTACACCGTGATGTGCGCCGTCAGATAGATGCGGTTCAGCCCGTGCGCCACCGTAAAGCTGAATTCCACCAGGCACACCGTCGGGTCGCTCTTGAGCGCGCTCACCAGCACCTCGCCGTAGCTGTCCACGATCTCGCGGCTCTTCATCTCCTCAAGCTCCAGCACCACCTGCGAGCGGATGGCCCCGCGGCTCTGCGCGGTGTTTTTGCTGCGGGCAAAGCGCGTACGCAGCGCGCTGCGGATCGTCGGGATGACCTCATCCACGATCAAAATGGTCGTCAGCTCGCGCCACGTCGTGTCCGCCGCCCCGCCGCTCGAAGTCTTCGTCGTGATACCTCGCACCGGCGAGGAAACGCCGCCCACCGTCTCGATCGGCGTCACGCCGCCGCGCACCAGCTGGTCGATCTCATTGTCACTCAGTCTCTTGCCCGCCGCGCCGAAAAGCGTCAGCTCCGCGCCGTTGATAGGCACGGACGGGTCGGTGTTTCCCGCGATCACCGCCGCCACCGCCGCCGCGGCAAACACCGCGCTCATCGTACCGCCGTCGTCCGATGCGATATCCGGTCCCACCAGCACTACGCGCTCGCTGTTGACAGCCTTCGCACGGTTCACCATCTGCGCGACCGTCTCTTCCGAACCACCGATGACCGCGATGCGCTCGCGTCTCGCCGCCGAGGCATCCTCTGCCGCCGTTTTGAGGAGCAGATGCACGCTCTGCGCCGCGCTGTCGCACACCATCACGCCGACATCTTCCTCATCAGAGAGCGCCGCAAACGCGCTCGCGTAGTCCTTCTCTTCACTCTCGTCCTTGCCCACGGCCACAGCCTTCACTGCACCCGCGCCGTTGGCGAAGAGGAATCTGAGCAGCGTGCTCATGCCATACACGCCGCTCGCATCCTCCCCGAATACGCTCTTTCCCTCTTCATACGAGGTGATGAGCTCCACCTTATTGGCCATCCCCTTCGTCGCCACCGCTGCCGCGCCGATCGTCTTCGCCGCAGCGCTCGCGCTCACCACGCTCGATGCGTCGTAGGACGAATACACACCCGGCCGCTCATGGATCGTACTATTCACGTTCTTTCACCGTGCCTTTCAATACAAAATCGGTAAACACCGTCTCATCCTCCGCCGCCTCCGCGACAAAGTACGCCGCATATTTCGCGCTCGCGTCCAGCCGGAACATGCCCGTCGTCTTGTCCCAGCCGGTCTTGCACCACTGGAGCGATCCGAGCTTCAGCCCCTCCGGCAGCGCCGTCATCATCGCCTGTGTGATCGTCTCCGCCGCTTTCTCGCAGCCCGCCGCGCCCAGCGTCCTCGGCGCATACACCTCGATGAGCAGCGTCAGCAGCAGTTTTCTCCCGTAGACAGATACCGTCTTCTGCGTCGCCTCGTCGACCTTTTCTCCCAGATACTGGGCCGCGCCGCTCTCCTCGATCACCGTCTCCTTCGTGCCGACCGCCGCCACCGCGGTCGCATACCGCTTGAGCTGTTCTTCGCTGTAACTCTCGATCGCCGCGCACCCCGCCGCCTTGATCGCCGCAGCCACCGCGCGCTTCACCTGTCCGACCGCCGTCATGCCTCTTCCTCCTTCGGATGCAGCATCGCCCAGTAGTAGGCGATCTCCTCACCCACGTAAAACAGCCCCGCCGCGCGCACGACGTACCGCCTCTCTCCGCACTGCACAAAGTCGCCCATCGCGATCTTGACGTCCTCCGGCCCCAGGTACCGCCAGCACTGCTCGTCGACCGCGCCCAGCGCCGTCACAGAGAACGGCTCCTCGCCGTTCTCCCTCTTCACAAGCTGCAAAAATGCCTTCGTCTCCGCCGTCTCTCCGCCGTGCAGCACCGAAACGCTCATGCCGTAGCGCGCGAATGCCTCACTCAGCGCCCGCTTCACGTCTCCACCCCGCGGAAGCAGAACCCGCCGTCCGTCGTATACGGGCGCATCAGCGCCCACGCCTGCTCGCGCAGCAGCGACAGCCTTTTGCTCCCCTCATCGGACGAACGCTTCGTCACTGTCAGGTCGCCCGCGCGCAGGGAGGAAAACTCCTCCCCACCCGCTCTCGCGCTCTCCAGCGCGGCCGCCGCCAACCACGACGCCGCGCAGATAAACGCGCTCTCGCAGTCCTCCTTGGCGACGCCCTCTTTCAGCGCGCGCACAAGGCTCTCCTCCTGCGCCGTGCAGATCATCCGGAGCATGCTCTTCTCGCTCTCATCCGCCTTGCTCAGCGCACACGCGATCGAAAAGATCTGCTCGCTCATGCTCTCCGCCATTCGCTCTTCCTCCTTACTTTTTACTGTAAGGACAGCACCTTCGAGGCCTCCTGATACGGCTTTGCAAAGCCGGAAATGCTCGTGATGGCCGCGCGCTCCAGCTGGCGGTCGATGAGCTTGTCGTACTCGACCAGCACCTCGCTGCCACAGATGCGCTCGAGCGCATAGTTCTTGTCAAGGCCGATGATCTTGCCCGCGGGCATTGCGCTCGTGCGCAGGAGCTTCGCACCCAGCGGGGTCGCGAGCGTGCCCGTGCCCTGGAAGTTGAGGCCCGTCAGCGGGTTCTGGAACTCCGAGAGCTTGAGCATCGCGAGCATCATGTCGCTGCCCATCAGCATCGTGTTCATCGTATAGGGGTCAAACTGCGACCAGAAGCCCAGCAGCGCGTCATAGCTCAGCGTGCCCTTCGTGCCGCCGATGCCACCATCGCCGATGGTATAGCTTGTTGCCGCATTGTTGTTGCCGTCGCCGTTCATCAAAACGTCGATGGCGTCCTTTAAGTGCATGCGCGCGATGTACGCGCCGATCTGGCGCAGCGTCACAGAGAAGAGGTCCAGTCGCTGGAAGCGGATAGCCTCATAGGACGCGACCAGCATTCTGCCGCGCTTGTGGAGCTTCACGAGATTTTCCTGCGTGCGGATGCTGGTCGTCGGGATGCCCGCGCCCTCCTCCACGCGCTTGAGCTCCTTGTCGTCATCCGTCGGAACGGACGCGATAGAGCGGTAGTCCATGCCGTCAAAATTCGTCACGGTCGCAGTGATGTCGGGCAGGATGTCGCTTTCCATGCCCTGGCGCACCACGCGGGAGACAAACTCCGGGAACAGCACGGACGATTCGCTCGTATGGAAAAACTTTTCCACCATGTCGCTGCCCGCGCCCTTGACGTGGATATCAAAGCGCTTGAGCTGGCGCTGAAAGGCGTCCAGCCCCTCGAGCGCCGTGCCCTTGTAGTTCTCGCTCGGGTCGAGCGATTCGAGCACCTTCAGAAAACTTCTGCCGTTCTGACCGTACATGCCCTTTTCGAGCTTCACATTTTCATACTGATAAGCCATTTGTCCTTCTCCTCCTTAAAGCTTGATGACGGCCTTGTCCGCCGCGCTGTCCACGCTCAGCACAAGATAGCTGCTGCCGCTCTGGTTCTCGCCCGGCTTGCTCACGCCGCCCGAGCCGTCCGCCACCAGCTCAGCGTAGCCCACCGCAGGCGCCGTGCCGCTGTACTTCACGCTCGCAAGGCCGCCGAGCTGCACCGTGCAGGCCTTGCCGTCATGCGCGACGGCGCGCACCATGCACTTGCCCACCGTGCCGTTCGCGCTCACCTTCACAATGTCGCCCTCGCTGACCGCGCCGCAAACAAACGTTGCGCACCACTCGCCGATGCCCTCATAAGAAATGCTCATACCGTTCCTCCTTGATCTGTTGTTCTATCCAAAAAGCGCCGCTGCTTTTTGTTCCTTTTCACACGCGAAAGTCGCTCTCGTCCTCCGCCGCTTTCGTCTTCTCTCCGTAAGTGAGCTGCGTGCGCAACCCCAGCTTTTTCGCCATCTTCCCGCGATACAGCTTCTCCATCTCCTTGAGCTCGCTCTCGTCGAGCTTTTCCGCGAGCTTTTCAATGGCCTCGCCATCCGCTTCCTGCTCGCACACGAGCATCAGCCGCTTCACCTCGCCGCGCAGCTCACTCAAGTAGCGCTTACCGGCCTCCGCCTGCCTTTCAAGGCTTTCAAGCTCCCTCTGGTTCGCTCTTGACCCGCGCCGCTTGACGAGCGTCTTGAGCGTGCCCGCGTCCTCTCCGCCGCAGCGCTTCAAAACGCCCGCTCTCGGCTGCGCCGGCACCGCTACAAAGCTCCACTCATACGCGTCCTGCGCGTTCATAAGCTCCGCGCAGCACACTTTGCCGCCGTACACCTCGCCCTTTTTGTGCGCGCAGGTGTTGATGTCCTCACCACAGATGGAGCACACGCATCTTTCCACGCTGCACCCCACGCTCACTTCCTTTTTGATGCCGCCCTCGATCTGCGCGATCAGCGCGTCGTTCTCGCCGCCGCGCAGCATATACGCATAGCCCTTGAGATAGCAGCGCCCCTCGCCCTGCGAGCAAACGCCCTCTTCCTCCACGATCTCCGTGCGGTAGATGCGCGCCGCCTGCCCCTTCGCCGTCCACTCGTGGTCAAAAATGCCGCTCTTGCCCACAAACAGCTCCGCGAGCTCTTCGAGCGTCGCGCGCGGAAAGCGCTCGCCGTCCCGGTCCACCTCGTTGTCGCACAGCCGCACGGCAAAGGTGTAGACCTCGTCCTCTTTGAGCGCGCGCTTCGTGAACTGATTGATGATCGCCAGTTCCTCGCGCGTCACCATGCTGTTTTTGAGCCCATTGCTCTCTTTTCTCACTTCCATGCTCATTTCCCCTCCGCTTCATCATTTTCCTGCCTGAGCTTTCGCGCCTGCTGCAAGTAGAGTGCCGCTTTGGCCTCCTCCACCTCATCCTGCAGGTTGATGTCCTCCCAGTCCACCACCGCACGGCAGCCGTAGCCGTGCATCCTAAGCCACAGCGTACAGACGCGCTCGATGACCGGTTCGAGCGTGCGCCGCAGCGCCGTGATCTCGCTTGTCAGCATATCCGCCTGCTGCGCGCTCATCCGCTCGGTCGACGACCAGCTCAGCCCCAGCATAAACGGCGGCAGCCCCGTCTTCGCCACCAGCTGCTCTAAGATCTGCCGTACCGGCGTCTCGCTGTCGAGGATCTGGTTGTCCGCGCCGATGGCCTTGATCGACACGTCGCCCACCGATACAAAGTCGCGCACGCTGCCGTTTCTGCCCTCCTGCATCGCCCGCGACCATTCCTCGGCGATCTGCTCGGCGCGCTCCTGTGCCGCCCCGCGGTCGAGCTCGCCGTCCTGCGGCTTATAGGTCACCGCAAAGCGCACATTGCCGCAGCGGTCCCAATTCTTTCCCATCGCGTCGTAAATTTTCAGCAGCAACCCCGTTAAGTACGGCATCGAGCGCAGCATCGAAACGCCGTAAGGGTGCCCCGCTTCGGGGTTGAGCGGCGTAAAGAGCAGCAGGTCCTGATACTCGAGCGGCACGCTGCGCCCGCCGCCATCCACACCGCACAGGCAGAATTCGAGCGGATTGTCCCCCTCGCGCACCTCCACCTGCGAAACGTCCGCGCACAGCACCGCCGCGATCTCGCGTCCTTCCGCGTCCGGTACGATCTCGCCCACCGCGCGCCCGCAGGTCAAAAGCGAATCGAGGTAACAGTCCAAAAAGGCGTTGATGCCCCTCTGCCCTCTGCCCACCGGCACCTCGCACAAAAAGCGCTGCAAGCCCTGCTCCACCCGCTCGTTGCCGCATGCCACGCGCACGCCGCCCGTCAGCCGGATCAGCTTGCAGATGGCCGCGTCCACCACCGGCACCGCCTCGCGCACCTCGCGGTAAAGCGCTGTCTCCCCGTCCAGCAGCGGCACATAGCTCTCAAGCCGTCCGAATGTACTGCGTCCGCCGCTGCGCAGCTGCACGGCGGTCTCGCCGCCCGTGCTTCTCTCCTTCTGCCAGGGTACTTTCATCCTGTCCTCTCCTTTTCCGTTTTGTTCATCGCGCCGCGCGCTCCACCGCGCGCATCGCAATGCCGCCTCCGCGTTCCTTTTTCGCGATCGACACGGCAAAATACCGCATCTCATCCATCGCGTGATCTCTCTCCTTTTTCGGCCGGTCTCTTCCCGTTCCGCTCTCCTCCCAGCAGTACGCCGCGATCTCGCTAAGGCAGCTCTCGCAGCCCTCGCAGATCACGATCTTTCGCTGCTTCAATAGGTTCGCCGTCACGCGGATGCCGTCCGCCACATCGTTGTCCGCCCTGCTCACAGGGAATCCCTCGCGCCG
>QWCV01002925.1_pt1 | contig 13104 bp, 15 predicted proteins | sample 1972621 | NCBI WGS metagenome assembly QWCV01 (sample SAMN09866699, study PRJNA288562) | Human gut metagenome isolate pre2_stool, whole genome shotgun sequencing... | isolation source: gut | host: Homo sapiens | place: USA: California
TTGGTGACAGTACACCAATGGTATTAGTTGACAAATCTAATGTGAATGAGATGTCTGACTGGAAATAATTATATAAAAATTTGAAATTCTGGCTGCCGGATAAGCATATGTTATCTGACAGCCAGAATTTGTAAAAGAAAGGGATGAAAAGATGTTCAATAAAATATTAGGAGGACTGATTGGAGCCGGAGCAGGAGATGCAATGGGGGCAGCGACCGAAGCTAGAACAACAGAGCAGATATTAGAGCATTTTGGACATGAAGTAATAGATTTCGAGAAACCACCTATGGACACATTTGGTGCAGGAAATGAACCAGGACAATTAACAGATGATTTTAGTTCTGCCTATTTTGTGGCACGCCATATTGCTGATAATGATGGGGAAGTAAATGAGAAAGTTGTTCAGAAAGCATTAATAGACTGGTCTGAGCATCCAGTATTTTTTGACAGATTTGCTGGACCTACAACTAGACTGGCTATAAGACGATATAAAGGAGAAAAAATAGAGGATTCAGGAGGAGTAAAATTGGTGACAAGGCAGGCAACAAATGGAGCTGCTATGAAGATATCGCCAATTGGACTTTTAAATGCGGGCAATTTAGATCAGGCAATAAAAGATGCTGTTACAGTTACGATGGTTACGCATGATAACTATTTAGCTTTATCAGGAGCATGTGCAGTTGCAGCTGCGGTTAGTCGGGCAGTTATGCCAGATGCTGATATGTACAAAGTGATTCAAGCAGGACTTTATGGAGCAAAAGAAGGAGAATATATTGGAAAACAGATAGCAAGAGATGTAGCAGGGCCTTCTGTTGTGAAACGAATGGAAATGGCAATTGATATTGGTTTGGGAACAGGAACATCCAAAGAAAAAATGGTAGAAATAGGACATAGAATTGGAGCAGGTTTACATGTGGCAGAGGCAATTCCATCTGCTTTTGGAATATTTGCAGCTTACAATGGAGATGCAATGGGATCTATCATAGGAGCTGTAAATGTGGGATATGATACAGATACTGTTGCAACAATGTCGGGAGCACTTGCAGGAGCTTTAAATGGAGCGGATTCATATCCAGTACATTTTTTACCGACGCTGGAAAAAGCTAATAATTTGGAGATTGAAAAACTGGCAAAGGACTTAACAAAATTAGCAAAAAAGCGCTTTGAAGCAGGAAAGGAGAATCAATAATGAATAAAAAAATATTAGGATGCCTCCTTGGAGCTGCAGTTGGAGATGCAATGGGAGCAGCAACAGAAACCAAATCTATTCGCCAGATAAAAAAAGAATTTGGAGGAGCTGTACGAGATTTCAAGACGCCACCAGATGACACATTGGCTAGAGGAAGAAGGGCAGGACAAATTACAGACGCTTTTAGTATTCCATATATTTTAGCGAATCATATTATAAAAAATAATGGAAATATTTCAAAAAAAATAGGTGAAGAGGCATTGCTTGAATGGGGAAATACAGAATATTTTGAACCTTTTGCAGGTATGACAACTAGAAATGTGGTAAATCGGTTGAGACAAGATGCATCTATGGGAACCTGGGCATTTGCAGGAAGATTGGGAACAAAATTGTATAAAAGTCATTATTATGCATTATCTTCTAATGGTGCTGCAAGTAAAGCATATCCAGCAGGGTTACTGAGCAAAGGAGATATAGACAAAGCAATTGAAAATACAGTAGAACTTACAATGGCTTCTCATGATGATCCTTATAGTATTTCTGGCGCATGTGCAGTAGCATCGGCAGTAAGCGAGGCCATGAAAATGAAGACATCAATTCACCAAATAATTGAAGCTGCCTTAGAAGGAAGTATAAAGGGAGAAAAATTGGCTCGAGCTAGAAAAGATATATGGACATATCCAGGACCATCTGTAACAAAAAGAATCCATATGGCAGTTCAGATTGCCCTTCGTAGTGGAGAAAAAGATGAGGTAATCAATGAGTTGCGTGAAAGAATCGGGAGTGGACCGGCAATTTCCGAATCTGTTCCGATTGCCCTGGGAATCATTATAGCAAATCAGGGAAGTACGATGGAAAGCATTTACGATGCAGTGAATATAGGAGATGAAACAAGCTCGATCGCATGCATAGTAGGAGCCATAGTAGGAACTTATAATGGATCGCGAAGTATCACAGACGGGTATTTGGATATTATTGAAAAAGAAAATAATATTAATATAAAGAAACAGGCAGAAGAATTGGAAAAATTATAAAAAATGTTGTCTGTGCAATGAAGATGAGACATAAAAAACGTGCTAGTTCATACTGGCACGTTTTCGCACTTACTATTTATTAATAAAATGCTTTGAAAAGAGCGATAAATGAAGTGTATAAATAAAAAAGTCCCAAACAATCAAGGAGATTTCCGAAATATCAGCGAGCATAGCCAGTATGATTATGTATTGTCTGAGCCGTTTCTCAGGCGAGTTTACATAATCATACTGAGATAAGCGGCGCAACTGATATCGGAAATACCTTGTGTTTGGGACTTTTTTTATTTATAAACACATTCCCGACTACTTTACAAACATTTTACAAATCGCCCGTTTTTGATTTTACATTCTCCTTTTATGATAATAACTGTCGACGAGGTAAATAATAAAAAAAGAATTATTGTACAAGACAAAAGGAGATTACGAAAATGAAAGTGAAAAAGTTTATTGCAATGATGGCAGTAACAGCAATGGTTGCAGGAATGGCAACAGGATGTGGCGGATCAAAATCAAATGCAGGATCTGATTCAACAGGAAGTGATACAAAGACAGAAAGCTTAAGCGGAACCATTACAGCAGCTGGTTCTTCAGCATTAAAACCGCTGGCAGATGATGCAGCAGATTCCTTCTTAAATGAGAACCCGGACGTATCTATTACAATTGATGCAGGAGGATCAGGAGAAGGACTGAAGCAGGTATCCGAAGGAACAGTTGATATCGGAAACTCTGATGTAGCCGCTGAGGATAAGTTGGATGCAGATAAAGCAAAAGAACTTGTAGATCATCAGGTATGTGTTATTACAATGGCACCAATCGTAAATGAGGATGTTGCAAAGGCAGGAGTTAAGAGCCTTACAAAAGATCAGCTCATCAGCATTTTCACAGGAAAGACAACAAACTGGAAAGAAGTTGGTGGACCAGATGAGGACATCGTACTCGTAACAAGACCAGAATCTTCAGGAACAAGAGCTACTTTCCAGAAATATGCATTAGATGGAAATGAAGAAGCTTCCAATGCATCTATGGAGACAGACGATTCAGGAGTACTTCTTACAAATGTAAAAGATACAAAGGGTGCAATTGGTTATGTTGCTCTTTCTTATCTGACTGGTGATGCAGGAGTTGAGACAGTTGCAATTGACGGAGTAGAGCCTACACTTGAGAACACATACAGTGGAAAGTACCCAGTATGGACATTTGAGCATATGTATACAAAAGGTGAGCCAAATGAAGTTGTAAGTGCATTCCTTGATTACATCACAGGTGACAAATATGGAAGCCAGATGGAGAAACTTGGATATGGCGTTTCTTCTAAGATGACAAAAACAGAGCACTAATCAGGAAAAACGAGAAGTGGCAGGGCAGACGAAAATATATCAATGTCTGCCATGCCATTTCTTATGAAAATCAGGTGAATGATATGAATAAAAAACAAAGTATGTTTGCAAAAGAATATGCCTGGAGAGGACTTATGACAGCCGGAGGTCTTCTGGTTATCGTAATCACGATCTGTATCGGAGCCTTCCTTGTATATAAAGGTTCTGGCACATTTACCATATTCCACCATTCCCTTTCAGACTTTCTGTTCTCAGCAGATTGGGGACCGGCAGACAATGCCGAAGGTGGTGGTACGGTCGGAGCATTGATCTTTATCGTAGGTTCTCTTTGTACATGCGGACTTGCACTTCTGATTGCAACACCATTTGCACTGGGATCAGCAATCTTTATGATTGAAATTGCACCGAAATTCGGTGAAAAGTTTTATCGTCCGATTGTAGAAATATTTGCAGGTATTCCATCTGTTGTATACGGATGGGTCGGATTGACAGTGTTGATTCCGGCAATTAAAAAAATATTTGGATTACAGGTCGGACATTCTATACTGGCAGCGGGAATCGTACTCGCACTTATGATATTTCCAACGATCAGCAATGTGGCAGCAGATTCTATAAGTTCTGTTCCGAAAGATTATCGTATGGCGGCTTATGGACTGGGATCGACCAGATGGCAGTCGATTTATAAAGTTGTACTTCCGGCAGCAGGCTCAGGAATTCTTTCCGGTATTATCCTTGGACTTGCAAGAGCATTTGGTGAGGCGCTTGCAGTTGCAATGGTTATCGGACAGACGACAGCACTTCCAACTGGCATTTTCTCTACGACAAAGAGTCTGACAACGGAGATTGCGGCACAGATGGGAAATGCGACAGAAGGTGGAGAGATGAAGACAGCACTTTGGACAATGGCATTACTTTTATTCGTATTGTCTCTTGTATTTATTCTGCTGATCCATTATTTCTCCAGACCGAAGAAAGACAAAGAGTAAGGAGGAGACGAGAAGATGAACAGAATAAAACGTGCGCGTGGAACCAATAGCGTAATGACAGGCGTATTCTATCTGATCGCAGTTTTCTTTTTTGCACTTTTGATTTCATTTGCATCTTATGTGATTATAAAAGGATTCAGCGGTGCGACTTCGGAAATGTTCCGCTTTCTGAGAAAAGGAAGTATTGGAAACCAGTTATTCAATACGATTTATCTTGTATTCATATCACTGGTATTTTCCGTACCGCTTGGAGTAACTGCAGGAATTTATCTGTCTATGTATGCAAAAAAAGGACTTTTGACCAAGTTTCTTCGCATCTGCATCGAGACACTTTCCTCATTACCATCTATCGTAGTCGGTTTGTTTGGATATCTGGTATTCCTTGTATTTTTCGGACTTGGAAAAAGTCTTCTTGCCGGAGCACTTTCCATTTCCATACTGGCAATTCCGGTTATTACAACGACGACGGAGGATGCGATCAATGGACTGCCAGATGATTATCTTCAGGCAAGTCTAGGACTTGGTGCAACGAGGTGGCAATCCATCTATCACGTACTTCTTCCGGCCTGTATTCCACGAATTATGACGGGTGTGATACTGGCAGCAGGAAGAGGATTTGGTGAGGCGGCAGCGCTTCTTTATACAACTGGGTCCGGAACAGATATCCGTTGGGGTAATTGGAACCTGTCAGCACCGACCTGTCCGTTAAATGTATTTCGTCCGGCAGAGACGTTATCATTACAGATCTGGGGCTTACAGATCAATGGACAAGATCCGAATCTTGCCAATCTGTCAGCGGCAGTTTTGATGATCCTTGTTCTGTTATTTAGTATCGGGGCAAATGCCTTGAGCCGACATATCAATAAAAAGACGTCAGGTGAAAGTGTGTAGAAAGGATAAAAAAATTATGGCAGATCAATCAAAAAAATATAAATTTGATATCAGTAATCTGAATCTGCATTATGGTGATTTTCATGCATTAAAAGATATAAATATGAAGATTGAAGCGAATAAGATTACTGCTTTTATCGGGCCATCCGGATGTGGAAAGTCTACATTTTTAAAGACTTTGAACCGCATGAATGACTTGGTAGAGAATTGTAAGATCGATGGAAAGGTGCTGCTTGATGGCACAGATATTTATAAGGATATGGATGAAATTACTTTGCGTTACCGTGTCGGAATGGTATTTCAGCAGCCAAATCCTTTTCCGAAGAGCGTATACGACAATGTGGCATATGGCCCAAGAATTGCCGGAATCAAGAAAAAATCGCAGTTAGATGAGATTGTGGAGCGAAGCTTAAGACAGGCAGCTATCTGGGATGAATTAAAAGACAGACTTCATAAAAGTGCGCTTGGACTTTCCGGTGGACAGCAGCAGAGACTTTGTATCGCAAGAACACTTGCGGTAGAGCCGGAAGTCATATTGATGGACGAACCAACTTCTGCACTGGATCCGATTTCAACATCTAAGATTGAAGACCTTGCGATGGAACTGAAAAAAGATTATACTATTGTCATGGTAACTCACAATATGCAGCAGGCTGTCCGTGTATCTGACAATACTGCATTCTTCCTGTTGGGCGAAGTGATCGAGTATAACGATACAGAAAAATTATTCTCTATTCCTTCTGACAAACGTACAGAAGACTATATTACAGGGAGGTTCGGTTAAGATATGCGTAATAAGTTTGATATGCAGCTGGAACGTCTCAACAGCCAGCTGACCCATATGGGAGAGATGTGTGAGATTGCAATTACCAGAGCAACGAAGGCTTTGGAAGATGGGAAGATTGACGAGGCGCAATCTGTCCAGGAGGCAGATGAAGAGATTGACCAGTTAGAAAAAGACATCGAACGTCTTTGTCTTAAGCTTCTGTTACAACAGCAGCCGGTAGCAAGAGATCTTCGCCAGATTTCAGCGGCACTTAAGATGATTACAGACATGGAACGAATCGGAGATCAGGCATCTGATATTGCGGAGATTATTATTTCTGAAAAGAAGACTGAGGCAGCAGATATTCCGGTTATTGTGAAGATGTCTGAAGCAGCAGCAAAGATGGTTCGGGACAGTGTGAATGCTTATGTGGAAAAAGACCTGGAGTTGTCACGTGCTGTTATCGAATACGATGATGTTGTAGATGAGATGTTCGAGGAAAATAAAAAACAGCTGATCGATTACATTTCCAAGAATGGCGGAGAAGGTGGAAAGGAAGCCATTGATCTGATCATGGTCGCAAAATACCTGGAGAGAATTGCAGATCATGCGACCAATATTGCAGAGTGGGTAGAATTTTCAATTACAGGAATCCACAAGGAGAGCAAAGTATGATATTTTGTGTAGAAGACGATAGTAACATTCGAGAATTAGTCATATATACACTTGAGACCACGGGCTTTAAAGCGCGTGGTTTTGAGGATGGAAAGGAATTTTTAGAAGCGCTGGCACTGGAGACACCGGAATTGATCTTATTAGACATTATGCTTCCGGGAATGGATGGGCTGGAGCTTTTAAGCAAATTAAAAGCGTCACCGAAGAACCGTGACATTCCGTTCATTATGTTGACGGCAAAAGGTGCAGAATACGATAAAGTAAAAGCACTGGATGCCGGGGCAGACGATTACGTGACCAAACCATTTGGAATGATGGAGCTTGTATCCAGGATCAAAGCAGTCCTTCGAAGAACACAGAAAGATACACAGGATCCACAGGACGTCATTGTTCTTGGTGACATTGAGATGAATACGAAAAAACATGAAGTAACTGCAGACGGAGAAGTTGTGACATTGACGCTCAAAGAGTATGAACTTTTGAAGCGCCTTATGAAGAACCCGAACATTGTCATGACACGAGACTGTCTGCTGGAAGACATCTGGGGATACGATTTCGACGGTGAGACGAGAACTGTCGATGTACATGTAAGAACACTCAGACAAAAACTTGGCAAAAGCGGAGAGAAGATCGAAACAGTTCGTGGCGTCGGATACCGCATGAGTGAATAAGAGATAATATAGAATAACAGGGGACGGAAGCAACGGAGAAGGAACGAGAAGGGGACGGGAGCAACGGAGCCAAGGCGAGTATGCCCCGTCCCCAAAGCGAGGCGCAATCCCGCTCAAGAGGCTCACCCATCCCCAAAGCGAGGCGTAAGCCCGCTTGGAAAGGGACGCATATGAAACTTAGAAGCAAAATTCAACATAGTATGATCATGGTCATCACAGTGACGCTTCTGGCGGCATATGCGCTGACCACACTGGTTATCTACAGACAGAATGTAGGTTTAATGGAGCAGGAGACGCGTCAGGAAGCGAATTATATTGTAAAGGCAATCGAGATATCCGGGACAGATTACTTAAAGCAGATGGACGAGGTAGAAAAGAATACAAGAATTACCTTGATTGATCCGGCAGGCGATGTTCTGTACGATTCTACGGAAGACGCGGTGACTTTACAGAACCACAAGAATCGTCCGGAAATCAAGGCTGCCCATAAGAATGGTACTGGTCAGGAAATCAGAAGATCCATGACGATGAGCAAGGAAATGTTCTATTATGCAAAGCTTCTTCCGGATGGAAATGTACTTCGTGTATCCAAGACTATGAACACAGCGCTTCACACAGCAATTTCAATCCTTCCGATTATGGGATTGATTGCAGTTGTGGCTCTTGCATTTGCATATCTGCTTTCCAGACAGCAGGTGGCAAAGCTGATTCGACCAATTAATGAACTGGATCTGGAGGAACCTCTGGAAAACGAAGTCTATGAAGAGCTGACACCGCTTCTTGAGAGCATTGATAAGCAGAACAAAGAAAAAGAAGCCATTGCCAATATGCGAAAAGAATTTTCAGCAAATGTGTCTCATGAACTGAAAACGCCACTTACCTCAATTTCAGGTTATGCTGAGATCATGAAGAGCGGAATTGTGAAACCCGAAGATATGCCACGTTTTTCAGAGAAAATTTACAACGAGGCAAGGCGATTGATTACATTAGTAGAAGATATCATCAAGTTATCACATCTGGACGAAGGAAAAGTCGAACTGGAGAAAGAAGATATAGATCTCTATGAACTAACGAGAGAAATTATAAGCCGCCTGGCGCCACAGGCTTCGGCGAAGAAAGTCCACATGGAACTGACCGGGGAATCCGTTATTTACAATGGAGTCCGGCAGATTCTAGATGAGATGGTCTACAATATTTGCGAAAATGCGATTAAATATAATAAAGAAGGCGGCGAAATCCGCGTCTGGGTCGGCAACACACTGAATGGAAAGAAGATTATCGTGACAGATACAGGAATCGGAATTCCTAAAAATCAACAAGAACGGATCTTCGAGCGGTTTTATCGCGTAGATAAGAGCCACTCAAAAGAAATTGGCGGAACCGGACTGGGACTATCCATCGTAAAACATGGCGCAATATTACACAATGCAAAGATTCATGTAGACAGTGAATTAGGAAAAGGAACGAGGATGGAATTGACATTTTAACAACAAGGGATGTAGTCAACGGGCGATTGACTACGTCCCTAATTGCGTTCTTGGGGATAAAGAATAGGCCACTGTGAGAATGCAAAGGAATTCTTGAATTGACATATATTATATTTAATGTTAATATAGATATATCAAAAGAATAAGAAAGGTGCTACCGTTGACGGTTCGCCTGATATTAATGGGTTATGAATAACCGCTCATGTTTGTAGGACGATGGGCGGTTATTCTTCTGCTATCATTGTAATATTTTTTATACTACCACTTCTATGATTTTTTTATTACCCACTTCGATTTCTTTCAATCTTGTCTTTTGGTTCTTATTGAAACTGAAACTCAACAAATATCCCTTTTACAAATGATAGTAATCTAAATATTCAGCCAGTTGTTTTTCGCCTCTTTTGTTGTACTCATCACCTCGCCAGATTTTTAATTCTATCACATGCTGTTTTCCTAAATAATCCACGATTATGTCGGTTCGAGTCTGCTCTCGGGTCTGCGCTTCTGTATAATAATTTCCTGTACCATTGATGATTGTATATCCATTCTTATCTCTTAGTATACAAAAAAATGTTGAACGACAACTGAAACTGTCATTCAACATTTTTTAAGGAGTTTTATTTATTTACATAACTCTTCTGCCAGGTTTTCAAGCTGTGTTGTGCTTTCTTCGTTGAGCGCTGACATAATCTTTACAGTAGTTTCTGTAAATGTGATTTCTTTGCTCTTTTCAAATAACTGACGCATCACTTTGGCAGCGGTTGCAGCCCAGGAACCGTTTTCAATCAGTCCGATAGTACGTTTCTGGTAATTGCGTTCGGTCAGTGATTCAATGAACTCTCGCATAAATGGGAAGACATCCCCATTGTAGGTTGTTGTTGCCAGTACGAGGCGGTCATAGCGGAATGCATCTTCCACAGCCTCGGCAATGTCATCTCTTGCAAGATCTGTGATTGCAACTTTCTCACAGCCTTTGTCTACTAACATCTGAGCCAGTAATTCAGCAGCTTTCTTTGTATTTCCATAGACGGAAGTATAGGCAATGAGCACGCCTTTATCTTCCGGCTCATAAGCAGACCATGTCTGATACAGGTTCAGATAGAAGCCCAGATTTTCGTTCAGTACTGGTCCGTGGAGTGGGCAGATGGTCTGGATATCAAGACCGGCAGCCTTCTTAAGAAGTGCCTGTACCTGAGCGCCGTATTTTCCAACAATTCCGAAATAATAGCGTCTTGCTTCGCAAGCCCAGTCTTCCTCAACATCCAATGCACCGAATTTTCCGAATGCATCTGCGCTGAAGAATACTTTTGCATAGGAATCGTAAGTCATAATGACTTCTGGCCAGTGAACCATAGGTGCTGCAACAAATGTAAGTGTATGTTTTCCAAGTTCCAGTGTGTCTTTTTCTTTGACTACAAGCTGGTGCTCGGCATAATCACATCCAAAGAATTGCTTCATGATGGTAAATGCTTTCGCGCTTGCCACAATTGTGGTATCTGGATAATTCTCCATAAATATGCCAATACTTGCGGAGTGATCAGGTTCCATATGTTGAATGATCAGATAGTCTGGTTTTGCATCACCGAGCACATTTTTTATATTTGCAAGCCATTCTTCTGAAAAATGTGCATCAACGGTATCAAAAATGGCAATTTTATCATCCGTGATCACATAAGAATTGTATGCCATACCATTCTCTACCTGATGCTGTCCTTCAAAAAGATCAATGTCGTGGTCGTTCACACCAGTATATTTGATATCTTCTGTAATAGTCATATTGATTAATACCTCCTGTATTTTGAATTACATATCCTAAATTTATAAGACATATTATAAGTCATATAAAGGGGAAAAAGATAGTATTTTGTAAAATGTATTTAGAAAAGTACAAAAGAAATTTCAGAATATGTTGACCATAAAAAATGTTGTGCTAATTTATAGAAAAATAATTTAATCAACTAAACCGTTGAAGCGGAGATTAAAGCAATCATGCGCGCACAGAGAGTGCGGGTCAGGTGCTTCGTGAGATTATCGATGAGAACCGGACACCGGAACTTCCGGGACTTCCAACATTTACCGGAGGGCTGGGCGGATATTTCTCCTACGATTACATCAAATACAGCGAACCAAAGCTTCGCCTTTCCGATGAGGAGAAAACCGAAATCAAGCCTCAATTCTCTGAAGAAAAATACGAGGAAATGGTAGAGAAAGCGAAGCATTATATTCGGGAGGGAGACATTTTCCACGGAATGAAGTCCTATTTCTGCCAGGATGAGTACGGACAGATTGCACCGGTATATTCCATTTCCGCGGGACTCGATTATCCGGGAGTCGGACCGGAACACGCACATTTATATGACCTCGGTAGAGCGAAGTACGTGCCGGTCACAGATGACGAAGCAGTTGACGCATTTGAATATTTATCCAGAATCGAAGGCATCATTCCGGCAATCGAGAGCTCTCACGCAGCAGCATATGCAAAGAAAATCGTACCACAGATGGACAAAGATGAGATTGTAGTCATTACATTATCCGGACGCGGAGACAAGGACTGTGCAGCAATCGCACGTTACAGAGGGGAGGATATCCATGAATAAAAACATAAAAAAAGCATTTGAAAAAGGGAAAGCATTTATTCCATTCATCACGTGTGGTGATCCGTCGCTGGCGGTGACAGAACGGATTGTGTACGCTATGGAAGAGGCAGGCGCAGACCTCATTGAACTTGGAATTCCATTTTCAGATCCGACAGAAAACTTCTATACCAATGGTTTTCATGACCTATGCAAATGTGGTATACTCTTATGGTACAGAGCGCTTTGCGAAGGCGGCAGCAGAAATCGGGATGGAGTTATTGTAGGTTCAGCAATTGTGAAGCTCTGTGAAAAATATGGAGCAGATTGTGTCCCACACATTTCCACGTTCGTGAAAGAGATGAAGGACGCAATCCGGTAGAAAGGACATGCGTAGAAAATGGCAAGATATGTGAAAGACCTGGTGCTGAACAAACCAGAAGATTTTGTAACATTTATTATGAACGACTATTTACAGAAAAATCAGTTCGTTGTATCAGAGTGGAAAGGCGAGCCGGCTTACCGGACAGGAGATGCGCTGATCGAAGGATACAAGTATCTGAAATGGTCCTATGAAAATGGAACACTTCATCTGGAAGCATGGATGAAAAGCACATTTGGAAAAGAAATGGGTCTGGACGGATTCGTAGGAGCTTTGCAGAAAAAACCATATAGAGAGGGGCTTGAGCAGCTTTTTCATGTGTTAAAGCAGGCGATTCCTGAGGCCGGTATGAATGAGATGGCAGCAAAGCAGGGCATGAATGGGGCAAATGGACAGTCAAAACCACAGCCGGTTCAGGTGAAGACCGTGGATAATTCCAGCGCAGCAACGATGGCACTTGTGTTCGGAATTCTGGCATTTGGTATCAGCTTTTTATCACCATTGATTTCTATTATACTTGCAATACTTGGCTACAGTAGAGCACGCATAGGCATGCAGTCCGCATTAAAAGGACGGGCAAAAGCCGGGCGCAACTTCTGTATAGTTGCAATTGTACTTTCTATAATTCTATGGGTAACGAACCTTGTGCTGACAATTATGGTCCGGTAAATGTTATGGAGCTTAGAGAGCGGATCTTTCAGGAGACAGAACGAGAAAAAGCGCAGGATTATCTATGGAACGAATTAGTCCTGCTACAGAGTCAGACCTTTCGTACCGTGAAGGGACTGGAGTATACATATCAAATCCGTGGAAATGAAATGTTTGTGTCAAGAAAGACGAAATCCATAACGAAAGCTTCCGTGGATTTGGCACTTGAAAAAATCATAGAATTAAGTGGAAAGGTAGCAGGACCTAAAAAACTGAAATGCTTCGGCGCAAGCTACCTGTATCCGATATTTATAGAAATGGGACTTATTAAGAACAGCCCCTTCTTTATTGAGAGGGCAAAAATCAGATGAGACTATTTATAATCCATTACCAGGAACATTGGTTTGATCGTAACGATTTCATCATACTCTTCTTTTTCGACTACGACGTTAGAATTCAATGCTT
>QWCV01002926.1_pt1 | contig 13104 bp, 13 predicted proteins | sample 1972621 | NCBI WGS metagenome assembly QWCV01 (sample SAMN09866699, study PRJNA288562) | Human gut metagenome isolate pre2_stool, whole genome shotgun sequencing... | isolation source: gut | host: Homo sapiens | place: USA: California
ATAATGCCAAGCACATCACGTCCTGCCAGGGTACTGTCTATAAGCCCCTCCTGGCCTTCTCGAAATGTATCGTATCCAAAAACATCCTTTAAAACCTTGTATTTATCCATAAACCCTTCCTTTGCCCTCTGTACCTCTGCCAATTTTTCCTGCAGATTATAAAAATTCCTGCACTTCCTTCATCAGTTTTTCTTCTGTTTTTATGATATTTTCCGCCAGCGCAAGGCTTTGTCTGGAGGCATTCTTATACTGATTCACAAATCCCCCAAGGGTCTGAATCCCCATGTTGCAGCCATCCATAATCATCTTTGCAATCTGGCTGCTGTCATCTTTCATAAGCAGTTTCACATCCGTAGAAAGTCGGGAAAAGACAGAAGCCATAACGCCCGGCTCTTTCTCTTCGCTTCCTCCCTCCTTCAGCATTTTTCCAGCCTGTTCTTCGTATTCCTTATGTTTTTTATCATAGGTATTCATAAGTTCTTTCAGCTTTTCATCTTCCACATAATCCCGCATCTGATTGAAGCTGTTGATTGCCATTTTACATCCTGTACTGCATTCCCGCAGCAGGTTTCTGGTCTGTGATTCCATCTGAAATGCCCTCTTTTCTTTTTTATTAGTATTGGCATTTAAGATTTCTTTTTATTCTTCAGAAGACCTTTTTTCCTGAAATAACGAAGCTCCAGTCCAATGATAACAAGGGTCAGGAGCACCACGGTGAGATATCCGTACTTCCAGTTTAAAAGGGGAATGTTTCCGAAGTTCATACCGTACCAGCCTGCCAGCAGCGACAAAGGCAGGAAAATAGTTGTGACTACGGTAAGCATAGTCATAATTTCGTTCTGCTGAATGTCTATCTGTGCCTGATATAATTCGTGAAGCTGCAGCAGATTCTCTCTGATATTTTCTGTGTAATCATGAAGACGGGACACTCTGTTTGAAAACACGCTCCAGGCATTTTCCTCTTCCTTCACCAGAATTTCTCCTGCCGCTCCCTGCAGTTCCTCCGCCATATCCAGAAGCTGTACATAGAATGTATGAAGCCTCATCATTGCTTTTCTAAGTCCCATCAAAACCCTTGGAAAATCCCTTGGCGTCTCCTCCAGAAGAATATTTTCCAGTTCTGTTATCTTTTCTTCCACCTTCTGCAGATAAGGAACTTCCTCATCAATCAATCCGTTAAACACAGCCAAAAGAAGCTGTCCCTCTAAAGCATTTCCACCAAATTCCATATCCTTTATTTTCTCTAAAATCCGGCTAATCTGCCCTCCGTCATCCAGAAAAATCAGTTTATTTTTCATAAAATACCAGGCGGCAATCCAGGGCTTTTTCTCTAAATTTTTCTTATCGGGAATCTTCAGCACTCCGAACAGACACTGGGCGTACACTTCCGCTTTGCAGGAAACTGCCTGCTCCATGCTGTGAATCAGTTCTCTCTTATGAGGATAATTTCCCTTTAATGCAGAAAATTCCTGCAGATTCATCAGGCTTACTGATATGGTATGGGGGTTCTTTCCCAGCAGATATTCTGTCATTTTATTCTTCCTCTCCCTTTGACTGTTTTCCTTCGAGAAAATCCAGATTTTTCTCTATCCATCCGCGGTTTTGCCTTCCTTTAAAAAAGCCGCCATTGTACCTCTCACTATCCTTTTTGCTGATAGAAACCATAAACTGAATCCGAAAAGAAAAGTCCTCTGCCTCCAACAGCGTAAAAGGATGTTCCTCCATGGCCAGTATCTGCATACTGCCTTTTCGGAAAAAAGGATACGCTCCCGTAAAACCTTTTTCCTGTAATTTCCGGGATACTGTCCGCCTTTTCTCCTCTGTTTCCTCATTGCTTTTTCTTCCGTAATCACGGATGGGATAGACCTTGGCCGCAGCTTCTGTTTTCCTGTACAGCACCTCATAAAGAGGAATTCCCGCTCTGCTCTCCATATGCCTCTGTATCCGTTTTTCTGCCCAGGGAAAAGGAAATCTTCGGTAAACTTTCAGCAGGTGTGCCAATCTCCAATCCCCGGCTTCCAATGCCAGCTTTTTCATGCATTCCACCCCTTCCAGAGTGTCCGGATATTCCTCATCCAGGGATTCCTTCACCGGCGAAAAAGCACGAAAAGGCGCCAGTTCCATAAGAGGAAGCAGTTCTTTTTCCGCCTGTGTACACACAGTATCCCCCATATAAGAATATTTATCGTAAAGGGTTCCTACTATATATACCAGCCGCCGCCACTGTTCCTGTCCTTTTACCCAGAAATGTCCGATACGGTGATACTGATAACAGGTCATTTCTTCCCGAATAGACGAAAACCAAATGGTAAATACATTGTCGTCTCCCTGCCTGACTACCAAAAGATAAACTTCCCCGTCTTTTGCCATATGTGCTTGTGTTGTTCCCTTAAAATCCACGAGATACCTGCCTGTCATGCGGCATTGCTCCAGAATCAGCAAACACTCCAGTGCGTCGTTCATCATATAAGGAATATAATACTTTTCTTCCCCGGTCGGCCATGTTCTAATATGCAGTTCAAAGGCCTGTGCCCGGAACAATTCTGCCAGTTTCATGCAGGAATCCGGCATATCCGGAGAAAGTCCGGGGAGAAACTGCTGCAACTCTTCATAATATGTCTGCGCCATGATAAGCCCGTCCTGTCTTCAAATCTGTGATATTCTTATCTTATCACATGGGTGCGTATTTTAAAAGAAAGAGATTCACAACAAAAACAGGCATACAGGAATGCTTCTGCTCCTGTATGCCCGTTTTTTTTACAAATCTGTTCCGTACACTTCTATCTGCGCAAGAGCCGGAAATGGTGACGGTTCCGGGGAAGGAATCAGCTTGGACAGCTTCACCCAGGTCACTTTTTTCTTTTCAAAGGTGAATTCCTGTCCACAGCCTGTTTTCTTTAAAGAAAACTCTTTTTCTTCTCCGTCTGAGAAGGTTACAGTCACCTTTTTCCACCAGTTATCGTGTGGAAAATCTGCCCGGATATAGAGAATGATACGGTCGATTTCCACTTCCCGTCCGAAATCCACAGTCATTTCTGCGTCCGGATTCCGGTTGATTCCCCAGGAATCATAGGGCCATTCGCCGTGACATTCATTGGCTGTCACTCCGTCAATGGCATTCTTTGCCGCAAAAACAGACTCGCCTCTTGTCTCCACATTGGCAAAGGCATGGGGAAAACAGGTGGTATTTTCATGCGTATCGTTGACATTTAAAGCTAAATTACGATAGCTTTTCACCTCAAAATCTCTGGCTTTCCGCACACTGATTAAGTGCTTGTTTCCGGAAAATGCCTTTGGTGAAAGATTGATTCTCTTCTCGCCAAAAGGAATTTGATACTGCGCATTGCCGGTAAGATAAACCAGATTTCTGCCCAGGGCATCGTCAAACTGTACCCATGCATATTCTCCTTCTTTGGAGATTTCCAGAACAATTCTATCTCCTTCTTCGTAGGTTCTTGCCACCATGAGATTGACTTCTTCTTCCCCTCTGGCCCACGCCACCGTTCGTTCATTTTTATCAATTACTTTTAAACTAAACATGCTTTTCTCCTCTAGCAGCCCAGGATTTCTCTTACACAGGCAGCAATTTTTTCACACTTGCAGTTTGCGAAAAACAGTTCCTGGAAGTGCTCTCCTGCCAGTGCGCCTTTCACCAGTTCTCTGTCCATTTCCATTAAAATATCTGTGAATTCTCTGTAAGTAACCTTCTTTACTTCGTCCAGAATCTTCTTATTTCTCTGTTCCGGTACGGCTCTTTCTCTCGGATATCCCTGTCCGCTTTCTTCACAGAACAGCTTTTCAAAAATGTATTCCAGGTTCAAATCGCCGCCCCAGCCAAATCCTTTTGCAAAGGGCAGAGAAATAGCATTTCCGTCATTAATCTGTGCAAAAGTATATGCGTCCAAAGCGTCTTCTACATGTCCGCAGATAACGCCCGGGAAAGAATTACAAGCCAGCATAGCGCCTTCTCCTGTGCCGCATCCGGTAATTACATAGTCCGCTGCGCCGGAATTTAAGAGCACTGCTGCCAGGATTCCCACCTGTACATAAGTGAGCTGTGCCTCGTCTTCTGCTGTATACATGCCGTAATTATCCACAGTAAATCCCATGGGTTCTACAACTTTTCTAAGAGATTTTTCAATCATCGGGTTCTTTGCACCCTGGCTGTTTTCATTCATTAATGCAATTCTCATTCTTGTTTTCCTCCGCTTATCTTTCATTCCTTATCTCAAATTATTTCGGCTGTTTTCCAATGTAAGCTAAAATACCGCCGTCTACATACAAAATCTGTCCGTTTACAAAGTCAGAAGCCTCGGAAGCCAGAAATACGGCCGGTCCCATTAAGTCTTCCGGATTTCCCCAGCGTGCAGCCGGTGTCTTGCTGATGATGAACTGGTCAAATGGATGTCTGGAACCGTCCGGCTGGATTTCTCTTAAAGGCGCTGTCTGCGGTGTGGCAATGTAGCCAGGTCCGATACCGTTGCACTGGATATTGAACTCCCCGTATTCAGAAGCAATATTCTTTGTCAGCATTTTCAGTCCGCCTTTCGCTGCTGCATAAGCAGACACGGTTTCTCTGCCCAGTTCACTCATCATGGAACAAATGTTAATAATCTTTCCGTGCCCCTTTTTCAGCATGCCGGGAATGACTGCTTTGGACACGATAAACGGGGCATTTAAGTCTACGTCAATGACCTGACGGAATTCTTCTGCACTCATGTCTGTCATAGGAATACGTTTGATAATTCCTGCATTATTTACCAGAATATCAATGGTTCCCACCGTTTTTTCAATATCCTGAATCATATCTGCTACCTGTGCTTCGTCTGTTACGTCACAGAGATATCCTTTTGCGTCAATGCCTTTTTCTTCGTATGCTTTCATAGCAATATCCATGTGTTCCTGGCCTCTGCAGTTAAACACAATTTTTGCGCCTGCTTTTGCGTAAGCTTCTGCAATGGCAAACCCGATTCCATATGCTGCACCTGTCACCAGGGCTACTTTTCCTTCCAGTGAAAAACTCTTCATAACGTCCATGTCTGTTCTCCTTTTCTACTTAGTTTCCTGTTATTTTAATTCCTGATTTGCAATGTGGTCCATATCGTCAAAGTCCTGATTTTCCCCTGCCATACCCCAGATAAAGGTGTACGCCTGAGAACCGGAACCAGAGTGGATAGACCAGCTTGGTGAAATCACGGCCTCTTCATTTCTCATCACAATGTGGCGTGTTTCTGTAGGTTCTCCCATGTAATGCATAACAAACGCATCTTCTGGAATATCAAAATACAGATAAACTTCCATTCTTCTGTCATGGGTGTGGCATGGCATAGTGTTCCATACACTGCCCGGCTCCAGTTTTGTCATGCCCATTTCCAGCTGGCAGCTTTCTACCTGTCCCGGCAGAATGTATTTACAGATTGTTCTGTGATTGGATTGTTCCAGTGTTCCCAGCTCTACCTTATTTTCATCTTTTACAATCACAACGCCCTCTTCCGGTGTTCCTTCCGGCTTAATCAACACCGTAGGATATGTATGGTGCGCCGGTGTGCTGTTAAAATAGAATTTCGCCGGTACTGTGCTTTCTTTGCTGGCAAAAGTGATTTCTTTTACACCCATGCCAATGTACATGCCTTCTTTGTGTCCAACTTCATATTCTTTGCCGTCTGCCACAATGACACCTGCACCGCCGATGTTGATAATTCCCATTTCACGTCTCTGCAGGAAATACTCTGCTCTTAATTCTGCCCCCGCAGTAAGCACCAGCGTTTCTCCTGCCGGTACTGCTGCACCTGTGATAATGCGGTCAATATGGCTGTACACCATTTTTATTTCCCCCGGCACAAACAGGTTCTGAATCAGAAATTCCTCTCTTAAACGGTCTGTTGTATAATGTTTTACGTCTCTTGGTGATGACGCGGTTCTTACTTCCATGTTGGTTCCCCTTTCTGTTTCCTGTACGGTAATCTTTCATATGACTTTATTATAGCAGGCCGCTCTTTGGGGAAGGTTTCTTTTCCTGTTTAAAACCTTGCAAATCTTGAACTTTCTTCATTGCTTTTTAGAATATTCTCTTATATACTGGATATAACGACATGGGAATTTTATTTCAGATATTTTACGAATTTACAGAAAACAGAAAAGGAGGCACGGGATATGAAACTGCTCAATTCCTGCAAACAGTCCATCACCGACTGCCTGCAGAATAAAACTTTTTCCATCGCACATTTATACAGCGACGAGAAGCCTATGGACATGCATATTCACGACAGTTACGAAATTTACTATTCCATTTCCGGCGGCAAACAGTTTCTCATCGATAACTGCTTTTATAACATTTTCCCGGGTGATATTTTCTTCATTAATCAGTACGAAAGCCACCATCTGACTCAGATTGACAGCCAGATTCATGAACGGATTATCTTGTCCATTTACCCGGATTATGTGAAATCCCTCAGCACGTCAAACACGGATTTAGATGCGTGTTTTCAGAATCGTTCCCTGCGTTCCAACCATAAGGTCTCCCTTACCCTGGAGGAACAGAAAAATTTCCTGTACTACATACACAAGCTCACACACACAGCAGGATACGGAACCGACATTCTGGAGCAGGCGGCTTTTCTGGAATTGATGGTGTTCCTGAACAAACGGTTTCAGAAGAATCACATTGCAGATACGGAAACTCAGATTAATTCCAATGCACAGGTGGACAGTATTCTTTCCTATATTAATCAGCACATTGAAGAACCTTTGAGCCTGGAACAGCTTTCCGCACATTTTTTCATCAGTTCTTCTTATCTGTGCAGGCTTTTCAAGTCTGCCACCGGAACCACCATTAATAAATACATTACGGCGAAGAGGATTTCCCATGCCAAAGAATTGCTTGCCGAGGGGTATACGGTGACTGAGGCCAGCGCCAAGTGCGGATTTAATGACTACAGCAATTTTTTCAAGGCCTTTACAAGGGCCACCAGCGTGTCGCCGAAGAAATATGCACAGTTTCTGACGCAGTAAAAAACTGCAGAAGCTTACGACTGTAAGAATCTGAAAACAGTATCCCAATATTGCTGTACCGTCCAGTCATCTGCATGATAAATCTCATGTTTTGTTCCCGGTACCAAAATCAGATGTATCAGACTGTCTGTATTTTTATGTACTCTTTTTACAAAACGGTTTTGCTCCTTATTAGAAACATAAAAGTCTTTCTCTGCCTGAAATCCCAGAACCGGCATGTGCATTTTGCGATACGCTTTCCTCATGAGCACATGGTACAATCCCGCCATTTCCTTCAGCCAGCCATAAGAAGCCCCTCCCAGCTGGTAATCCGGTTCTGCAGCTTTCTTTTTCTGATAGTAAGAAAACCGTTCTTCTGATAAGGCTCCGCTCTGTGCAAAAGATTCCTCCCCTTCGTAATCATGCTGCCCCGGCATATAGTTCTTTCCCTTCCCCAGACAGCACATTATGTACGCAATACATACTGCAGCTCTCCATGGAACGCCAGGCGTCAGAGGACGAATCATGGGGGATGACAGTATGACCTTCTGAAAGAGTTCCGGCTTTTTCCCTGCCGCTGCGGCCCCGATTCCACCGCCCATAGAATGACCATAAAGATAAAGAGGCAAATCCGGTTCTCTTTTTTTCGCCCAGAAAGCCGCATAGAGCAAATCGCAAACATAACGTTCCCAGAAATCCACATACACCGGCGAATTTTTCTTCAGCAATCCATAACTCCTTCCGTGTCCGCAATGTTCGGGTATATACACGCTGTAATTCTGCTGCAGGAAATAATAAATGTTTTCTTTATACTTTTCTGCTGTCTCTGTAAACCCATGAGAAATAATTACAATTCCCCTGGCATTGTCTGCCCGATAATACACACAATGAATTTTTCTTCCGGTTTCCCGTTCCAGCCAGAAATCCTCACGCCGTTGTTTCAAAAAAGGTTCTGCCACATCCTGCATTTTCTTTTCATACTCTTTCTGACTGATGAAACCTCTCATTTTTCTTCCTCCCGTATGAGTTTATTAATCTTCCCCTCATCATAAAGCAGGAACAGAATTCCTCCTGCCACACAAAATGCCGCTGCGCAAAATGCTGTCATCCGATATCCAGTCCCAACAGACTGTCCAATGGTAGAAACAGCCGTAAACAGCAGCATGGACAGACTTTGTCCCAACTTAAAGGCAAAGGTTCTGGCTGCATAAAACATTCCCTCCCGATTCTGGCCTGACACCAGGGCATCGCTCTGAGCAATGTCTGCTACCACGGCCTGGGGAAGAATTCCAAATATTGCCATAGGCAATGCCGCCCCTGCAGTAAGAATCCCGCCCTGCACTACAGGAGAAATCCTGGAGAATGTCCCCAGAAAACCCGTATAAAAGTAAGCACAGGCAAATATTGCGAAAGCAAACACCAGCAGTCTCTTCTTACCAAACCGCAAAACCAGCTTATGAACCGGAACATAAAATACCACAGAAAGTGCCGTCATTCCCACAAAATAAATGGTAGTCATGGATTCCGGAAGCTTTAAAAGACTGGTTACAAAAAATGGCAATCCTGTCTGAAACATGGTAAGCCCAATCCAGTAAAAAATATCAGAGCCCACAAATTTTCTGAATTCTCCGTTTTTAAACGTAGATGCCAGAGAACGAAATGCGGTGTCATTGGTCGGCACTGTGTTGACATACTCCTTCTCTTTTATAGAAAATACAGGAACCAGCATACACCAGAATGCCAAAAATGCCATTCCGGTAAAAGTAAGCCGAATGGCCTGCACCCGCCCCAATGAAGGAATCAGCATCCCCCAAATAGCCGGCGCCAGATAAGCTACCGCTGTTCCTGCAATAAACGTAAAGGAAATTACCGTAGAAATATTCAACCGTTCTTCCTGCGTATGGCCCAATTCCGGTATCAGGGCATTATAAGGGGTACAGTAAGCTGTAATAGAAAGATAATAAATCATCACCATAAAAAACAGAAATACTCCGTTTATCCAGCTTGTCTTTTCTACCGGTGACCAGAAAACCAGAACTGTGGACACGGCCAAGGGCAGGGAAGCCCATTTCAAAAATGGAATTCTTCTTCCGTTTTTTGACTGGCAGCGGTCAGACCAGGAAGCAATTAAGGGGTCTGTCACAGCATCAAAAATCCTCCCAAATGCAGTAATTCCTCCAATCACCGTTATAATTCCAAAGATAACCATCCCCTGAGGGATAAAAATGTTCTGTCCCTGAGCCACTGCTGTCTTATCCGGCTGATAAAAATAAACCAGCCAGTTGGATATAATCCCCGACAACAGGGACCACCCGAACTGTCCCACAGCAAACAGCCATATTTTACTCGTCGTCAATCTTTTCATGCCTGTAACCCCCTTATCATAATTTCCGAAACAATCTTTATCTGAGTAATCAGTTCCACTCTCTCGTCAGAAGAAAGCATGCTCCCATTGGAAGCCAGCTTCTGCATCAGGCTGAGCATGGCATGAGTCACAGAAAAATAAACTTTCTCCACCGGCTGCGTCAGATACAGACTGCCATCCTTAATTCCCTTCTCTAAAGCGTCTGTCACATACGGTTTCAGATTCAGAATTTCCTGCTCATACTCCTTTAAACGTTCCTGGGCAATTTGATATTTTCTTACAAACACATCGAACTCTTGAAGAAATTTCAGGAAATCAAACTCCTGTTCAAATATCCACACAAAAATATCCATAATCTTTCTAATCTGGTCCCTGCCGTTGCTTTCCAGATACTTCTGTTTTGATAAGTGAACCAAGTACTTCTCAGAAACCTCCCTCCAATACAAAATCCCACCCTGAATGGCAACTTCTGCTTTTGTTTCAAAGTAGCGGTACACCGTAGCCGGCCCCACCTCTGCTTTCCCGGCTATATCCTCAATCGAAGTTTCCTCAATTCCTTTTTCGCAGAAAAGTGTAAGCGCTGCCGACAAAATTCTTTTGTATCTCTGCTGATACTGATGCTTTCTTACTCCTGAACTTCCCATTGCACATTCCTACTTTTGATAGTTATACTATCACTTTTGGGCAATATGTGCAATCTACTCTTAAAAATCAAATGTTCCTATACATTTTGACATTTTTTCATGAATACATGAAAAAAGGACTTTTACAGGAATGGTTTAAAAAATTTTACCGTTTCTTTAAACATAATACCTGTGTCAGTCCTTCTTATTTTCCTATTGCTATTTTATCCCTACTCCTCTATATGATTCCCCATATGCAGATATTTTTCTCTGGTAGCCAGTCCACCGCGGATATGGCGCTCGGACTTGTTCAAATCCAGGATCTTCCGCGCCTCCGCCGCCAGAGCCGGATTTATCTGAAGAAGTCGTTCTGTGCAGTCTTTATGTTTGGTTATTGTTAATTAGAGCGTTATTATTTTGAGTATCTTCAGTACAAGTTTCGATCAAGACTGCTTCATCTAATCCAAGTTCCCCAAGAAGACGTAAGTAAATGTCGACGTTTCCATCTTTATCCACCTGAATTTTTTGAATAATACGTTTTAACTGTGCATTGGTCATCTGACGAATGTCTGCAATATCTTCAATCGTTTTGAAGGTATCATTTAAATTGCTTCTAGCTGCTCACCTTTTGTCAAATGGTAAGATACCATCTTCAGCTCATTTTCCAAATGTTCAATTTCTTTTCTCATACCTCCGATCTTTTCATTTAATTCTTCACGTGAAATCAAATCATCGGTATACATGTCCATGTATTTCTGTCTCTTTTTTTGCAGTTTGGTAAGTTGCGTATTGAGCTCTTTTTCATACTCTACATTTTCATCTTTGGCTTTGTAAACACGCTGAAATTCATTTATCACATAGTTAATGACCTTTTTCTTCTGCTTCAAAACTTCTACAAAATATTCCTTCAAAACTCCAATCAGTTCTTCCTCGTCAATGGTAACTGCATTGGGACAACTATCCGCACCTTTTCCATTGTGCCCTGAACACACCCAACGAATATAGGTATTCTTATATTTGCGAACACTTCTGCGAAAAGACCAGCCACATTCCTTGCACTTAATCAATGTAGAAAATAAATGCTTGTTACTCTGTCGTTCTCTTGTCATATTAAATGCATCATGACGAGAACGCAAAATCTCCTGTGCCTTTTCAAATGTTTCATCATCTATAATTCGAAGTTCCGGACGTTCCACCACTATCCACTCCGTTTCATCCTTTTCTTTTCTCTGTCCGGTCAGAAAGTCAGAAACTTCCTGCTTTCCATTAATAATCTTTCCAGTATAAAGTTCATTGGATAAGATTCTGCAAGTGGCATTCTGACTCCACTTGCAGTTGCGTTTTGTCTTAATTCCTTTTTCATTCAATTTATTGGCAATGGCTGCTCCACCAAATCCTTCTTCTGTATACCATTTGTAAATCTGTCGTATAACTTTCGCTTCTTCTTCGTTGATTGTAAGATTAAAATAATCTCCTATTGTCTTATCGTATCCATACACAATATTCGGAACGCGTCCTTTTTCTGCGTTCATCTTTTTACCAAACTTTACACGTTTGGAAGTATTAGTACTTTCTTCCTGCGCTAATGCACCAAATATCGTAAGAACAAATTCACTGTTTCCCATACTGGTCATATTAGCAGTAAGGAATTGTGTCTCTATACCTAATGCTTTCAACTTACGAACATTCTGCAAAAGATCCACTGTATTTCTGGCAAAACGGGAAATATCCTTTACCACAACCATATCAAATAGACCACGTTCTGCATCTGACATCATACGAAGAAATTCCTTGCGGTTTTTTATTTTCGTTCCGGAAATTCCCTCGTCTGCATATAATCTTACTAAGGTATCCCCGGTGCGTTTCGTGTATTCGAAAAAAAACTCTTTCTGCACCTCTAAGCTGTTAAGCTGATCTGCTTTATCGGTTGAAACTCTGCAATAAGCTGCTATGTTCATGGCAATAACCTTTCTGTTAGATTTATATTTTTCTGTTATATATTGTATTATAAATGAAAAAGCCTCTGGAATCAACCAGAAGCCTTCATTCTATAACTCATCTAAACTCTTTCTCCTTATACTTTTTTAGAAAATACTTTACTCTCCATATTATACGAATTTTTATTTTGCATTTTCAATTTCTTTTAATACGTAATAGCTACCTTTCAATTTTCCTTTTTTTGATATAACCCCAATCTCAATCAACTCTTTTAAAACTTTCAACGCTCTTGAATCTTTTACCCCTAATAATTGTTGTACCTGCTTGTTTGTTATCTTTTCATTCTCTAACAAGAACTCAACAATCTTTTTCTGGGAAATCGTCATTTTATCCGTACTTATCCGTACTTTATCCGTACTTTTATACATCTTATCCGTACTTTTATCGGTCATTTCCTCGGAGCGATAAAAGCATACCACAAATCCAGATTTCAATTTTTTAAATTCATATCTAACACCAGCTTCTTCACAAGCCTCTGCAATACGTCTCAATCCCGTCCCAAAACTTTCAATATCTTTTGAATAATACAAAATTCTGGCAATCTTCGGATTTCTACGAATGGGTCTTTCTGCTCGATCAATAAAGTCTTGTGGTTCCATTCCTTCCGGGAAAGTTCCCGGATTATATATTTCCACACGATCTTTAAAAATTGCCACTTCATTACTTTCACCTGAGGAATAATCTTTATGACAAAATGAATTTAATAAAGCCTCTCTAATCGCATCTACCGGTATCTCAGGAATCTCTGTTCTCTGTCTCGCTCCTGTAAATTCTACCTTCCAGTGAATGTTATTTTTGATATAACTTTCTGCAATATCCACAAGCTTCAAAACCGGACCATGGTGGCGCTGAATATCATTGAACGTCAAACGCTCACTTGTTGCAAAAATTGCCATTTGCACATCTTGAATCAAATCATCACTAAATAGCGCTTTCCCTGCATTCAACAGCTTGTCTCCGTCGGTCAATTCCAACTGATTCAACACCGTTTTCTTATCGGAATAGGAAATCGCAATTCGTCCAACATCATGTGCCTGCGTTGTATATTTCTTCAACAATTCCTCATCTACATCATCAAACGTTTTATTAGACACAAGATTTTCCCAGCGATTGCCTTCTCGTCCACTT
>QWCV01002927.1_pt1 | contig 13103 bp, 15 predicted proteins | sample 1972621 | NCBI WGS metagenome assembly QWCV01 (sample SAMN09866699, study PRJNA288562) | Human gut metagenome isolate pre2_stool, whole genome shotgun sequencing... | isolation source: gut | host: Homo sapiens | place: USA: California
TCAAACGGTAAGTAATTGATGTAGAATTAGCCATAAGGAATCCCCTTTCTTTTTTGTTTAGTAAGGTTTTTGTTTGGTAGCTTAATTTTACATCAAAAAAGATTAGGATTCCTTATATTTTGGCCATTTTTTGAAAGTTGTGGATAACGAAATACGGTAGATTTATCTAAGGGGATAATTCTGCGGAAACTCAAGAATTCTCCTTCAAATTGAATCATATATGGTTTCGGTATATACTGGAATTTCAACAAAAACCATCCATGATGCTCCCAGGCGTGCTTTTCCTCCTCCAGCAATATTTCGTCTCCAAACTGCCGGTGCATTTCTTTCTTTACACAGGACATTGCCGTATGCCCTGACATATATCTGCCTGACCGCATGCCATAAATCACCTTCTTTTATAAACTTTCGGTATCACAGAAATATTTTATCTCTCGTCATCAAACCGAAAAGAAAACCGCCTGTTTCTTCCGCACGTTCACGGACATATCCGTTCAGGATTGATTACTTATAATGGACCAGATCGTACGGGTAATAGGGCACATGTTCCATGCCTGTATCGTCTATATTCAATATTTTTGCCACAGCCCCGGCTTCAAAACTCCAATACCCATAATATATCTTCTGGCTGCTCTTATGCGCTTCGTAACATCCGCAGTCTTCCCTGTACCAACAAGACAAGTATTCCTGTAGAGATTCTCTTCTATTATGAGTCAGTACCACCTTCTGCAGCAAAGAAAAATCTTTCGGAAAGATCAGATCAACGTCTTTATTTTCCATTTCAATGTCTGTCCATGAGCACAACAGAAAACTCAAAAGCCAATCATCAATGTTTGCAGCATCCAGCATAGCTTTCGTCTCTTTTGCCAATACGATATCTCCCTCAAACAAAACTCCCAGTGAAATCATTTTCAGGTTTTTATTATAATTATCCGGTTCCCATACCTCTCCCCAGCTTTTCAATAATTCTGTATATTCACCTTCCAATACCGAAAGTTCGTCCCCTCTGGAATATCTGGCTGTTAATATTCCCAGCTTTAAATCATGTATTTTTGTTTTTACTGGCAGTTGCCTCTCCGGTTTTACTTCGCCATTTGCCAGCTTATCTGAGAATCTGGTTATCCTCGCCAGCTCCTCTTGCAAAAATTCATTAAAATATTCTCGATCTTTTATCTGATCTCTCATTTGCAGTCCTCTGTTCCATTCTGAAAAACTTCGGCAGCTTTGACCCTTATGGGCATCAGAAGCATCGTCTCAACAAATTCTTTTTCTCAACTGTCCTCTCCTGACAAAAGCAAGAATAAGCGCGATTACCTGAAATGCTATAGCAAATACAAGTAAAATACAACTAAGTGTCAGGTTCTCCTCTGAAATGATAGAAAACGGTGTCATAACCGCAGAATCACCTGTAAGGCTTCCGCTTGCAAGCATCCACACCCCGATCTCTACTATTGCAGTTATTATTGTAAAAAAAGCAGTGAGAACACATTCTGCTGTTGCAAGAACCTTTCCTGATTTCTTCAGCCGTTCCGAGCGGGACAGATTTTCCGCAGATACTTTATGGCTCAATTTGATCCTGACATTTGCATTGATGTCAACACAAAGGATAATAATTATTTCTACTAGTGTGAATATACCAAACAATCCCACATAAGGATTCACAAATGAACACACTACTGACAGTATTAATGGAATAAGAATATACATGAACACACCTTCCTCTTTATCTGCTCCCTATCTGACTCCTGAGATACTTAATACAATGTTCCGCATCCCCCTGTATAAATCCAGTCTTTTTTACCGGCAGGATAAGATTCCCCCGCAAACATATCACTATCATATCAGGGGTTTCCAACACTTTTTTAATATCCGACAGGGATAAACATTTTTCTTTGTCCTCTATTCTGTAAAGAATATCCTGACCTATTTCGATATGCATCAAAGGTACCGTGTTCCTGTAATTTACCTGATATCTTTCTTTTTCTATTTTAATTGCCCTGCTGACCTTGACTCTTATGAGCAGCAGGAGCAGGATCGGCAGAAGTTCCAGAAACAGATAAACAAGATTTCTCCGTATGATCAACATCAAGAAAAAATACAGGAAAACCAACGCTGTTAAGATATAAGATACTATCAGGTTTTCTCTCCACCACCGTTTCAGATATTCCGGAATACATTCTTCTGTGTATTGAAATTCACTTACAAAAAAGTTATCCATTTCTGATTTTCCCCTCTCTTAATACGCCTGTAGCCCCTGCTAATCTCCTGATAAACTTTCTGTTTATGGAGAACTTTCTGCTTATGGATCTATAAAAAGCTACGGCAAAATGTCGATATCATATCTGATATTTCATGTTTCCGGCAAATGTTCTGCAAAAACATATTTTTTTATTCAAATATAATCTGAACTGTATTTTCACTCATACTTTCCTGCACTTCCCGAATGATTTCTTCTATTTGTTCTTTACTGAGTTTCTCATTCTCATGCGGTGGCTCCCATGTTTTCATAGTGTCTGTATATACTACAAATTTTCTCCCTACAAGCATTTCTCCTTCCGCTTTTATGATATAACCATTTTCCAAATCGAATTTAACATAGTTCATACTACCTGTAATTTTCATTTTCTCACCTCTCAAAAATAACATGCTCTATACCTGTTTTCGGGTCAATTGTTGTTATCTTTGTAACATTAGGATTATTCTTAAGACGTGGCAGCTCAATATTTTCCCATATATTGCCCGGTCTTAATTCTGAACCAATGACCGCTCTTATTTCTCCTGATACCTGTTCGGCATATGCTCCAGATGCCAAGTCCCAGGCTTCCATTGTACTTGGATTATTAAAATCCCATTCCGGCATAACAATTTTTTGTTTTTCAATTGTAGATTCTAATGTAACTCCACCTCTACTTTTAGCGATATTTGCTGCATTCTCAGCTCCACCTATTCCGTCTGTTCTTCCAGACCAGAAAAAAGCCGTATCAGGTTCAGTTTTTAACTTAGGACGTATTGCATCAATATCCAGCAGTGACGAACTGCTGATTTCATCTATACTATTTTTTGATGTAATAAAACTATCGTACGCGGTAGCCTCATTTGCCCTCAATTTAACCACGGCATCCGTATCCACCTTACTGATAGCGATATGTTCATCGAGTTTAATATCCGCTAATTTCCACGCGTCTATATCCGCCTGTGTCAGTCCAGGATGATCTATATGTACTCCCTTTTCCAACTCGTCCCAATACTGATTATACCGCTTTGCATCAGCAAAATTCCTCCTGATAGGTTGCGTCTGCTTCCAACAGCGGAGTGATCGTCTTTTCCCTCAGTGTTTCCACAGCTGCCTTGAACAGTTCTTTAAATTCTACGCCATCCATCATACCCTCCCGCAATCGTGTTGTACTTTGAGTTTTTTCAGCGGTGCGCCCGTAACCTTAAAAATCAGTTCGTCAACGCAGTCCGCATATCTGCCTTGCGCAAGGAGCTGATTTTTCAGTTCCACAAGGCTATGTAGCAGGATTGTCCTTTCGTGGCTATCCAGATAAATGTGGAATTTTTGTTCTCTCATACAAGCCACCTCCGTTTCTTCACTTTCATTATATGTAGGAACGGAGAGCAGCTCAAATGTGCAAAAATGTATAACTATTTCCGAGATAGCGTCAGATCATACGAAAATATTCCAATGCCTCTTTTATAGCTTTTTCTTTTTCTGGCGGGCATTTCGGCTGTCTGGAGTTTTCTGATTTCGGTAGGTTATAATTTACCCTCTCAATAATACCGCATTTCTGCTTTACCTGTGCGATATATAAATTACTGACCTTTAATCCCGTATGCTCCAGTACATACTTCTTGATTTCCTCATAAGTGGCTTTGCTCTCCGCAGCCGTCAAATCAAGCTCGTCCATTTTCACTTCTACCTCGATATGTTGGTCTGAATGAAGTTTGGACAATAAACATACCGTCTCGACTGTATTTTCTTTGGGCATACGAATTCGGTCGCCTTCCTGTCCATCGTAGTATACTGGAAACGTCAGATCAATATGCTTGATAATGCGTCCCATATCTTTTTCATCCGGATCCAGTTCAATGGATTCAATAAATGTCCTCATGAACTCCTTTTTTTCCAGATCCGTCATTTTACCATATAATATATCAAAATCCAGAAGAAATTGGTATATCTTTTTCCCTGTGACTTGTTTTCCATATGAAGCCCCGATCTTTGTCTCCACATCAGTAATTGCTTCTTCCAGTTCTGCAATTCGGTCATAAAGATTATCCATCCGCTCCTGCATATCCTGGTACTTCCTGTCATAATGCTTATCGCCCGGATCCAGACGTTCCAGCATCTGTACCAGTTTCTTTCTGGATCCCTGAGCCTGTTGGAGCTGACCGGCAAGCTGCTTTTTTTCTTCCTCCAAAGAAGAAACATCCACCTTTTCTTCCAGTTTTTCCATCAGGAATTCCTTGAACTTCTCCCCTCCCGCCATATACCGGATAAATTCCTCAATCTCTGCATTGAAGACTTTCTGATTAAGCATAGGCTTATAATCACAGATATGCCCGTCAACTCGTTTCCGGTGATGGCAGCGGTAGTAAAATGTATCTTTATATTCCCCAGTCTTTTTATTTTTCCTTCTCTGCACGGTACCGCTCATGCCACCCCCGCAGAGCGGACATTTAATCAGCCCCGATAAGATATGCTCATGATCCAGGCTGTGAGTCTTAACCCATCTGACACCCGTCCGCTTCCGTTTCTCTTTGGCGGCTTCCCAAGTTTCCTCATCGATGATCGCATCGTGCAATCCATCCGCCAAAAGATACTCATCCTGCTTCACCCGGCAATATTGATCCCTTGTTCCCTTCACCTTTTCCGTCTTATTTTTCCCGTAAGCAATCTTCCCTACATAAACCGGATTATCCAGTATCTTCAGAATCGTGCTTCTGGAAAAGTAACTGACCTCCTGATCCCGGAGCCGCTTCTTTGTATATCCATGCTGGTTCAGATATTTACAGATGGAATCAGCTCCGGCCTCCGTCCGGGTAAACTGGTCAAAGATGATCCGGACAATCTCCGCTTCCTCCGGGTTCACAATCAACGTACTGTTTTTTGAATCCAGTTCATATCCAAAAGGCGCCTGCCCGCCATTCCACTTTCCCTCCCTAGCCTTCTGTTTCCGGCCTTCCATAGTCTGAACCAGGATATTCTCTCTTTCAATCTCCGCCACCGCTGACAGGACTGTAATGGTCAGCTTGCCGGAATCTTTGGAAGAGTCAATGCCATCCTCCGCGCAGATCAGATTCACTCCGTAATCCTGGATATATTGGAGTGAGTTGAGCACATCCGCCGCATTGCGCCCAAACCGTGAGAGTTTAAAGACCAGAATATAGGAAACGCCGTCCTTCTCCTCCGCCACATCCTGGAGCATCCGGGAAAATTCCGGCCTGCCGGTGATATTCTTTCCAGATTTTCCGGCGTCACAGTATTCCCGGACAATCTCCATATCCTGGAACTGGGCAAATTTCGTCAGCCGGTCTTTCTGTGCCTCAAGGCTATAACCCTCTACCTGCATGGCCGTGGACACCCTCATATAAATATAACATTTCTGTTTTCTCACTCTGCCGCCTCCTCAAAATATTCTGTTGATTCCGGTATCATCCGGTAAGTTTTCAATGCGTCCAGGATTGCCAGTTCTTTTTCCTTCGGACATCTCGGGATATGATTCTTATTTTTCTCCGGCTTATTGTAAGCTGTCCCCATCTCGATGCCATATTTCCGCTTTACCTGGGCAATATACAAACTGGAAACCTTTAATCCATGTATCCTCAGAACGTGGGCTTTTATCTCCGCATAAGTGGCTTTGGACTCTGCCGCCGTTACCGGAAGACGGGAACAGTCCAGCGTAAAGACTACCATCTCATCCGGGGTATCCTCATCATCCTCTTCCTGATTCCCGCCCAGATCAAAATAAACGGGGAAACGGAAAGTAATACTTTTCAGGATCCTCTTGTCATCCCCTTTTTCCGGAAATACTTCAATCCTCTGGATAAACTGCCGGCACAGCGTCCGGCGCTCTTCATAGTTCATTTTTTCATACAGTCTGTCAAAATGATTCAGGATCAGGCAGATATTATCAGAGGAATGGATGCCCTGCTTCATCCTCAGCAGTTTATGCTTTAGCTTCTCTATCTTATCCTCGATCCGACCGATCCTGTCATATGCCGCGTCCACCTCTGCCTGTAATTTTTCATATTGCTGATCATAACTTTCTGCCAGCACGTCCAGATGGTCCAGCTCCATCCCCAATTTATATTTCACATGCTCCTGGTGATGCATCTCTTTCCGGAGCATCTTCAGCTGTGTTTCCACCGCTTCCTCAGACATCTGATTCCCGACTGTCCTGGCAAAAGCCGTCCGGAATTCTTCCGTCCCGGTAACCTTCTGGATAACTTCCATCACGGCCGCATCCAGCCTTTCCTGGTTATAGGTATGGCAAAAGCTGCACACACGCCCTTCCGATGTCCTGTAATTTCTGCACCCATAGGAATAAACGGTTTTATAATATCCCCCATAGTTATGGTTCAAACTTTTATTCTTCTTACTGATAAGCCCGCCCCCGCAGACTGGACATTTTACCAATCCTGACAGCAAGCTAATCCGATCCTCTTCATCCCGTTTCCCTTTTACCCTGGCCAACTGTCCCCGTTTTTCCTGAGCCTGTTCCCAAATCTTCTCTGTCACAATAGCCTCATGTTTCCCCTGGACCACAATCTCCTGCTTTGGATCCGAGCTTCCCTTATTCGCTCTGCGGTAATAAACGATCTTCCCGCAATAAAAAGGATTGTTCAAGATACGGGATACAAAATCACTATTGAAGGGACGGATAGTTTCCTGGGAAATACGCTGGTATCCATGGCTATTCAGCCAGCGGACAACACCGTTCAGCTTCATCGGCGGTTCCAGATACTTTTCATAGATCAGACGGATGACCTCTGCTTCTGAAGGCTCTATCACCAATTCTCCCTCCCTGCTCCGGTATCCATACGGAATCGGCCCGCCTGCCCATCCGCCCTGCAGCACCTTCTGCATCTTCCCGGACATGAACTGGATCCGAATATTCTCTCGTTCAATCTCCGCCACAGCTGAAAGGATCGCCAAGGTCAGCCTACCACCCTGGGTGGAACTGTCAATGCTGTCCTCCACACAGATCAGGTCGATATCATAATCCATCAGCGTCTGCATTGATTTCAGCACATCCGCCGCATTGCGCCCAAACCTGGAAAGTTTAAATACCAGGACAAAGGAAATATCATCCTTGCCACTGGTAATATCATCCATCATCTCCATAAATGCAGGCCTGCCCTTGATGCTGTGTCCAGATTTTCCAGCGTCACAATACTCTCCGGCAATTTCCAGCCCTTTATATTCAGCAAAATCTTTCAGCCGCTTCTGCTGGGCGTCCAGGCTGTACCCTTCTGTCTGGGCGGCAGTGGAAACACGGGTGTAAATATAACATTTTTTTCGCTTCAAGTTCTCTCCCCCTTTTCGTATTCCCGTTGTCACACGGCTGCCTGTACCTATAATGTATCGTGTTCCTTCATTTCTGTCAGCGCACAAAATTCATAGGGATCCGCCCTCTTTTTTATGCGGGACTCCCAAAAAAAGAGCCGGCATCCCTAATAGGTGCCGGCATCCCCGTCATGTCCCCTGTTTTCCTGCCCTTTTACGGCTCCCAGTTCCGCCAGGATCGCATCCCCATATTTCTGGATCATCCGCGCCAGAAATTCCGCGCATTTTTCCATATTCATCCTCGCCTCTTTCTCCGTCAGGCGGCCCGTATCCACCACTTCTACTTTTTTCAAAGGCAGACACCTCCTTCTTCTGCTCAAAGGAGTTTTCCTGCCCGATTTTTTGATTTCCGAAAAAAGAAAAGGCCTGCCGCCATCTGCGTATACTTCAGCAGATAACGACAGGCCATATTCTAACCTTTCCTATTCACTTGTCAGCAAGCTATCAGAGAAGATGTTAAATCCTGCGGGTGTAATCCAGTGAGATCCACCCCGCGCTGGATTTCAGCTTGCCCCAGCGGGACGCTCCCTTACCGTCCGCTTCCTCCACAATGGTAAAGACACCTTTCCCGGTATACTTCCCGGTCTTCCCGTAATTCGTCCCCGGTCCTTTCCGAATATTCAGATCCGTAATGGACACCTGCACCAGATACGGGGAAAATCCGCCTCCGGATCCCTTGCCGCCATAGACTGCCTTCCCAGACTCATCGTATACCGAATACCCCGGATTCTCATCCGCGCACTTCCTGGCGTTGGCAAGCACTTTGAACGCCCCTTTCTGGGACTTTGCGTCTGTCCAGGACTTCCTGACCCGGTACCATCCGCCGTTCTCCGGCTCCGTTGTCCCGGCCCCTCCCATAGCCGCCTTCACATCCTTCCGGAACCCGTCCATGGTATAGCCCAGGCCAAGCCCCTTCCACAGATGCTCCGGATCCCCATGGTTGGAAGCGATCCCCCGGCTGTGCCCTTCCCGATGACTGATGACAACGCCATCCGCGGCCGGGTTCAGATTGTACTGTTTACACAGGTAAGCAAATAATTCCACTGCTGCCTCGTAAGTACGCTTCGCCACTGCCCTTGCCGCCGACAGGTCGGAACAGGTAAAATTCGACCCGGACGTATACCGGATACAGGCAGGCTCACACATCTCTACCCCGATATGGGTATTGTTCCCGCTCCCTTTGCTGCCGGAGCCGCAGTGCCAGCCCCTGTGGTTCCAGGGCAGGGTCTGGTACACCGTCCCGTCATTCCCGTCAATAAACCCATGCACACAGGCATTACCATAAGACGGGCTGTTCCAGGAACTGATAAACACAGACGCCTTGGGCTGGGGACAGCCCACCGAATGGAGCATCAGCCCTTTCACCGTGATCTTCCTCCCCGCCGTATAGCAGGGATTCTTCGTTAAAATACTCTGTACTAACTTCATCTCATTTCTCCTCCGTTTCTGTTTTCTCTGCCCGGTCATGGAGCTGCTCCAGCACCGCCTTGATCTTCTCCGGCACCGGAAGCCCCAGGTGCGCCGCGTTCTCTAAAAGGCTCACGCCCTCATTGGAGATATAGAAAAAGATCACCGCCGTCCGCAGCACCGAACCGGTGCCGATGACATGGATATCCAGGATGTTGGCGATCCCCACCAGAAGGAAGATCAGCACCTTCCTGCAGATGCCTTTGAAACCCACATTGCTGGACAGCTTCCGGTCGCTGACCGCGCACATCACGCCGGTCAGATAATCCGCCGCCGCGAAAGCCACCAAAGCCAGCAGCAGGCCGTCACAGCCGCCCAGGTAATACCCCAGCCAGCCGCCCACCGCGGCAAATACCATCTGGATCATGTTCCAAAATTCTTTCATTGCTTTTATTCCTCGCTTTCCCATAAGAAAAGACGCCCCAAAAGAGCGCCTGCCAGTCAGTTTCTCTATATAAAGTGCCGCCTGCCCTTTTCAGGACAGTTCGTTCCCTTACGGCACAGGATCGGGTTGTTCCGTCAGCGTGTAAGTGATCTTCATGGTCTTATCCACAGTCTTCACCACCGCTGAGGGAAGGTTGTTGATGGACGCCAGGTACGGCGTCAAGAGATAAGCAGTCCGATACTCATTTCCGTAGCTGCCGCCCCATCCGATCAGGAAATTCTTGTACTGGAACAAGGGCGTTGCGGCGTTGTTGAGCCTTACGCTTCCCTGAGTCTGGATCACTGTGTCCTCCGCCGTGATCTGGAAATCCCCGCCGATGATCAGATCCCCGATGAGCGTCAGGTAAAGCTCACAGGAGCCGGTCTCGCACAAAGACTTCCACTTGGACGTAAAGCCGAACTCGATCAGCGTCACATCCGTGGAGTTGGAAAGGCTGATCTTATAGATCCCCTTCTTGTCATAGGCAGGCACATACAAATACCCGCCCCGGATACAGCATTTCACGCTCCGCTCCGCGAAGGAGTCAAAAGCCCGGGTACCCACATCCATCAGTTTTGCGTTGGACAGCGTCCACTGCCCTTCCGTAAAGGAATAGTCTGTCTTGGAGATTTTGATCCAGAGCATCAGGGCGTCCCCGGAAGAATTCCCCTCATTGGAAAACCCGTACCAGTACCCGTCCTGCCCGTCCAGGAACTCCCCGTACTTCGTATAGCTTCCCAGGAACTCAAAAGTCTCCGGCGTCAGCACCTCATCCTCCAGCACCGTATAGGTGGAATCATCCAGCTTCTCATTTAAGCCAATGGAAAACACCGGGATCCGAAGTTTCCGGATCCGGACGCCCGCGTTCTCAAAAGTGATGGAATACAAAAGGCTGTCCTCAAAATCCAGCTCCACTGCCTCAAACAGCACCATCTTGTTGGCATCCGGGATTGCCCCGATATCTGCCGCCTTCAGCTGCAGGAAGGCGCTGGCGTCCCCGGTCAGGCTGCCGAAGCCGTTCTCCCCGCCGAAGGAACTGGTCAGCGCCACCGCCGCGATGGTGCCGTTCCCCTGGTTCGGGGTAAATTCCCAGACAAACTTATATCCATTGGAAATCGCCATGCTCTCCGTCAGGTTCAGGCTTCCTCTGGCCAGGTTGGCCGTGGAATTCACATCATTGGAGGCATAGGCCACCGGCAGGTTGTCGGAGCTCTCATACAGCAGTCCCTCATCTTCCGCCAGAGTTTCGGAAAAAAGCAGGATTCCCCCGATCATGTTGGGACAGATGGGAAGAAGGTTCCCGTTCCAAAGCAGGGCATCATCATACTCCCCGGTGGCGGCGTAAAAGATCCCCATGGGATTTAAGCCCAGGATGTTGTTCACCGCCTCGGTGATCATGTTCTCCTCCGTGACGGTCTCCACCGCCCCGGTATTCTCATCTGTCAGTTCGATCGTCATAACGCCTTTCAAAACCATAATCTCAATCCTCCCGTTGCTTAAGTGAGTGTGACCGGTCGGCAGAATGCGCCGATCCCAGTCCTTCCCGTCATAGTATCCGCATAGCTTTTCTGTACCAGTTCCATCGTCCCCACATCGACTGCCCCCGTAAAGCCCCTTGCCTGAAGACCGCTGTTAATGGAGAATAATGCCGCCGATTCCTCAATGTCGATCCTGCCGTCCCAGGCCGCCGCGGCTGCCATGGCCTGGCCGCTGATGGAAGCGATGCAGTCCCCGATCCCCACACTGCCGGAACCGTCCTCTATCCGCAGGTACACGTTGAAAGTATTGGTAATATTCGGCACGATATTTTCAATCGGGTAATACAAAGACAGGATGTGTTTCCCGCTGTGCCAGGTCTCCACCGGATGATGGAGCAGGATCTCCACGTTGTTCAGTTCAAAGGTCACATAGCAGACCGCCTTCCCGTCCTCCGTCCAGGTCACCGGCAGGCTCACATCCACGGAAATATCCGTGGTCTCTTCCCCGGCAGCGCCATCCTCAGAACCATTTTCTGTATCCGCCGCCCCGCCGCTGTCTCCTACATTTCCGGAGGGGAACGGGATCACGATAGTACCGCTGGCCTGGGTGGATTTCTCCACCGCCTGCGCTTCCACGTCCACCACTACCTGCCCGAAGAACTGGGCGTGGTTTTCCTCTTTGGAAGCGAACTCAATACTGATGATCCGAACATCCGTCTCGCCGATGGAATACTCAGAGGCATTTGTAAATGTGTGGATACCGATCTTCCCAGCTTCAATTTGGTTCAGCAGGCCGGAAATATTTTTATCGTTCTTGGACTTTGCCTGGGAAAGCCGGGGATTCTTCCCCACGCATTTCAGGCTCTGCCTGCCGCCGATCTTGACCGTAAAGGATGTCACGCAAGTAATCTGCTGGGCGTCCGCCTGCCCGCCGGAGAAGGTCAGCACATCCCCCAGGTCCAGCGCCGGATTCCCGATGGTATCCGAATCAAAGGGCACGTAATTGACTGCGGACAGAGCTGTCAAAATATTCCCGCACAGCTCCGCCCTTGTTTCTTCCAGTCCGAACTGCAGGAGGGGATTGACACCCAGGTTCATAGTCAGTCCGTCATCTTCTTCCAACGCGTAATACTCGGAAGTCTGCGTCCGCAGGTTGGTGGAACTGACCGCCGTGTACCGCGTCACAAAATCAGAAAAGCTGCTGGAAAACCGGTGCTTCTGCAGGATCTCCATCACCGGAGTTTCCCCGTACTGCCGAAACTCCAGCTTCCCTTCCCGGTTGATGCAGAAGAATCCGCCCAGCACCTGCGCTGTAAAATACAGCACATCCCGGTAGGTCTCAATGTCATTCTCCGGGTAAATGGAAAGCAGTTCCGATCCGTTGGGAAGCGCTTCGATCTCCGTCTGGCTCTGCGCCAGTTCCACCCCGCAGGCGGTACTGCACAGCGCCATCATCCCGTAAGCAGTACCGATGGTCTCAAAACCATTGAAAGCCCGGTCAAAGCGGAGCATCCTGTCATAAGCCTTCAATTCCAGCACATGGACGGTCCGATTGGCCTCGCTCACTTCAAAGATCCCCATAGGAACAGCTTCGTAAGTCCCGTCCGCCAGCCGCAGGTGGTAGGACAGTTCCACTTCCGCGTCCTCCAAAGTGTACCGGTCGATATCCAGGAACAGGCTGATCCCCATCTCCGCCGCGTACACGGCTCCCAGTTCAATCTCCGAATTGCCGCAGCACTGGGCCGTAATATAGCCGCTGCCTTTCACAATATCTTCCTGCGTGAACGGATACTCCGCTCCGGCAGCAGTTGTGATCTTTCCTGTCCAGTAATACTTCCGGGTGTTCCCCTGCACCGCCTGCAGGAACGCCACGCTCACCGGGTACATGACACCCCTCCTTCCGTTTCCAGGCATCAAAAAAGCACCAATCATTTCAGACTGATGCTTATCAAACTTTGATAAAAGTGTGTATAACAATTAATTATCTGTAGGCATACTATCAATTAGGTCTTTTATAGCCGTCGCTTTATACACAATACCTAATCCTAAAACCTCTTCTGTTAAAAATTTTGTTCCTGTCTGAATAGATTTTAACTGATTATTTCTAATCATCGTTGCTGATACTATACCTAACAATTTTAAATTTCTTTTCCCAATGACAATT
>QWCV01002934.1_pt1 | contig 13071 bp, 9 predicted proteins | sample 1972621 | NCBI WGS metagenome assembly QWCV01 (sample SAMN09866699, study PRJNA288562) | Human gut metagenome isolate pre2_stool, whole genome shotgun sequencing... | isolation source: gut | host: Homo sapiens | place: USA: California
GCGGCCTTCAGAGACCTCGTACCGTCGTCGCCGACCTCGCGCTTCCATGCCCAGTGGCCGGTCTCGTGGTCGACTTCGGTCATGGTGCGGCCATCCTCGCCAAGTTCCACGTTCACGAGCGTCACGGTGCCCTTGTCTTCCTCGATGGGCTCATCCATCAGCTTGAAGATACGGGAGGCACCGGCGAGCGCCATCATCACCATGGTCAGCTGCTGAGAGACCTGACCGATCGGGTTGATGAACGAGCGGGACAGGGTCAGCAGGGAGACGAGCGTGCCGAGGGTGAGCGGCTTGACGCCGGTCAGACCGATGTCGTTGACGCCGGCCAGCGAGACGGCGGCGCCGACGATGGCAAGCAGGATGTAGAGCAGGTAGCCCATGTTGCCGACGACCGGCATGGTGACGTTGCCCCAGGTGTTCGCTTCGGCGGACGCCTCGAAGAGTTCCTCGTTCTTCTCGTCGAAGGTCTTCTGGGTGGCGTCTTCATGGTTGAAGACCTTGATGACCTTCTGGCCGTTGACGGATTCCTCCACGAAGGCGTTCACGTCGCCGATCCACTGCTGCTGCTTGACAAAGTAGCGGCCGGAGCGGCTCACGATCTTGCGCACGATGAAGTAGAGCAGAACGGTGAACACGATTACGAACGCGGTGAATGGAATGGACAGCCACAGCATGGACAGCAGCGCCGCGACCGCGGAGATAATCGAGGAGAACATCTGCGGGAACGACTGCGAGATGGCCTGGCGCAGCGTATCGGTGTCGTTGGTGTAGTGGCTCATGATGTCGCCGTGCTCGTGGCTGTCGAAGTAGCGGATCGGCAGCTTCTGCTGGTGGGCGAACATGTCGTCACGAATCTTCTTGAGCGTGCCCTGCTCGACGGTGACGATCAGCCACTGCCACAGCCAGGACGCCACGATGCCGGCCACATACAGGCCCGCCATCAGGCTGATGGCCCGCAGCAGCGGGGCCCAGTCGGAGTTCGACTCCCCCACCATCGGCAGGATGTACGTGTCGATGAGCGACTGGAGGAACAGCGCGGAACCGGCCTGCGCGGCGGCACCGACCAAGATGCACACCACGATGGCGATGACACGCCACTTGTACTGGAAGATGTAGCTGAAGATGCGCTTGATGGTGCCAGGCTCGGCTTTGCCCATGGCGGGCTTGCGGTTCTTGAAACTCTGGTCGTTGCTCATCGTGCTTCTCCTTCCTTGGTATCGGCTGCATTGGCATCAGCTGCGCTGGTATCGGCCGTGGGCATGGTCACTGTCACCGTCACGGTTTCGGACGGCTCAGCGGTAGATGACTCAGCAGCCTGTTCGGCAGCGGCCAGTTCTTCGGGCTGGGCCTGGTTCTTGGTCTGGGATTCGTAGATGGAACGGTATTCATCGCAGGTGGCGAGCAGTTCGTCGTGTGTGCCGGACGCCATGATGCGGCCGGAATCCATCACCAGAATCATGTCGGATTCCTGCACGGAGGCCACGCGCTGGGCGATGATGATCTTCGTGGTGTCCGGAATCTCGTTGTGGAACGCGGAACGGATCAGCTTGTCCGTCTTGGTATCGACGGCGCTGGTCGAATCGTCGAGAATCAGAATCTTCGGCTTCTTCAGCAGCGCACGGGCGATGCACAGGCGCTGGCGCTGTCCGCCGGACACATTGGTACCGCCCTGCTCGATGTACGTGTCGTACTTATCGGGGAATTCCTGAACGAATCCATCGGCCTGCGCGAGCTGCGCAGCATGGCGAATCTCTTCATCGGTGGCGTTCGGGTTGCCCCACCTGAGGTTTTCGGCAATAGTGCCGGAGAACAGCACGTTCTTCTGCAACACCATGGCCACCTGATCGCGCAGCGCCTCGAGATCGTAGTCGCGTACATCCACGCCGCCGACCTTCAGCGAACCGGAGCTCACGTCGTACAGTCGCGGCACGAGCTGTACCAGAGACGACTTTGCCGAACCAGTACCGCCGACGATGCCGACGGTCATGCCGGAGCGGATCTTCAGGTTGATGTCGTCAAGCACGGGCTTTTCGGAACTGTCGGAGTAGCGGAAGGTGACGTGGTCGAATTCGATGGAGCCGTCGGCCATGTCAGTCACCGGCTGTGCCGGGTTCTGCACCGTGCTTTCCTCCTGCAGCACCTGGCAGATACGCTCGGCAGAAGCCTGAGAAATAATCACCATGACGAAGATCATGGACAGCATCATCATGGCCATAAGGATCTGCATGGCGTAGGTGACCAGTGCGGTCAGGTCGCCGGTGGTCAGGCCCACGGCGGGGTTGTTGCCGGAGGCGACGATCTGCTGTGCTCCCATCCATGCGATGAGGATCATCGAACCGTAGATGCAGATCATCATCAGCGGGCTGTTGAAGCTCATGATGCGTTCGGCCTTGGTGAAGTCCTTGAAGATGCGCTGGGAGATGCGGCCGAACTTGGAGACCTCGAAGGATTCGCGGTTATAGGACTTGACCACGCGGATGCCCTGCAGGTTCTCGTCGACCACGTTGTTCAACGCATCGTAGGTGTGAAACACGCGCTCGAACACCGGATGCACGAGCACGGCCAGACCGCACAGGCCGATGGCCAGAATCGGGATGCAGGCCAGGAACACCATGGAAATCGACGGGGAGATACGGAACGAGAACAGCCAGGATACGACCACCATAATCGGGGCACGCACGCCCAGACGAATGATCATCATGTAGGCGTTCTGCAGGTTCGTCACGTCGGTGGTCAGTCGGGTCACGATCGAACCGGTGGAGAACCGGTCAATATTGGTGAAGCTGAAGCCCTGCACCTTCTCGAACTGGTCCTTGCGCAGGTTCTTGGCGAAGCCCGCGCCGGCCACGGCCGCGTACTTTCCGGACAGGAAGCCGGCACCCAGCGAAACCATCGCGCACACCAGCAGAATCACGCCGAACTTGACGGTGGCCGGCATGCTGCCACCGGTGACACCCTCATCGATCAGCGAAGCCATGATGGTCGGAATCAGGATTTCCAGAATACCTTCGACCGCCACGAACACCGGAGCCAGGATGCTGGCTTTCTTGTATTCACGAATCGAATGGCCCAGCGTGCGCAGTACATGTTTGGGCTTGTCCGGTTCGACGGCTTTGCGCGCCTGCGCGATTGCCTCTGCGGTATCACTCATTCGTTCTCCTCCTTCGTGTTAGCAACCTCCGCTCCGTCTTGATCGGGAGCCATCACCACAGGTGACTGAGGGAGTGTTTGATGTTCAAATTCATGTTGTGCGCGGTCGATGTTCGCGCGCATGCGACTGACGTAGTCACGTAGGGCTGCTTTCTCGCTTTCGGAGAAACCCTCCACCAGCAGCCGTTCGACCCGTTCGCCGTTCGCTTTGAGATCGGCGACGATGGCGTCCGCCTTATCGGTCAGGACGATACGCTTGCAACGGGCATCATGCGCCACCGATTCGCGGGCAATAAGCCCTTTCTTTTCCATAAGCGCCAGCACGCGCGAAGCGGTGGAGCGGGTGATACAGAACTTCTGTTCGATGGCGTGCTGGTAGATTTCACGATTCCGGTTACGAGCCAGGAACATGATGATATGCGCGTTGCCGCCAGTGGTCTCCTTGGCGGAAAGCGGCATGCTCTCACCGAGATAGCGGTCGACGGCTTTGGTCACCGCACGCATCTCAATGCTGAGAATATGCTGATCCATTGTCCTCCGTACCATGCGAGGCCGTGCGCGTATGCGCCTTCACCCCACATTGTTGTATACGCAACAATTCATGATAAAGAGACCCATATACAACAGTTGCATATACAACAATCGGCGTATTGCCTAGACAACGAATCCCACATATGCCCTATACACAAACCGGCTCCCTTCTCTGAATCTCAGAAAAGGGAGCCGGCAGTTTGCGTAGTATTACTTGCTCAGCTTGGCGTACTCGTCGAGCATGAAGGTGGTGATTTTCTTGCCGCCTTCGCCCAGCAGGGTGGGCAGCGAGTTGATGGGCATGGAGTTGAGGAACATGCGCATCATCGCATTATCCGGAAGCTTCGGCAGCTCGCCGGCCTCGCCGGCGGCGGCCACGGCGGCCACGATCTTGGCGCCGAACGGATCGGCCTCCCACTCGCCGTAGGTGGACCATTCGGTGAGCGGCTGGGTCTTGCCGTCGCCATCGAGGGCCACGGCAACGGTGTCGGCAATGTCGCGGGAGCTGGTGCCAACTTCGATGGCGTATTCGCCAGACTCCACATGCCAGTCGTTATACTTTTCGGACCAGTAGGCGAACGCGCGCTCATCAAGGTCGATGATCACGGTCTTGGACTCACCGGCCTTGAGGAACACCTTGGTGAAGCCCTTGAGCTCGTGCTTCGGGCGAGCCACGTCGGCCTTGCCCGGTGCAACGTACACCTGCACGGTTTCGGAGGCATCCACATCGGAGGTGTTGGTCACGGTGGCGGTCACGGTGGCGGTGTTCGCGCCGGTCTTGGCAACGGCGACGTCAGCGATCTCGAACGTGGCATAGCTCAGGCCGTAGCCGAACGGGTAGTCCACAACCTTGCCGTAGGTGTCGTAGTAGCGGTAGCCGACGAACACGCCCTCGCCGTAGTCGACGTGGCCTTCCTCGCCCGGCCAGTTCAGCATGCTCGGGTCATCGTTGATGTCCAGCGGAATCGACTGGGCGAGCTTGCCGGACGGGCTGACCTGGCCGAAGATCACATCGGCGAGCGCCGGGCCACCGGACTGGCCGAGCAGCCAGGATTCGAGGATGCCCTTGGCGTTCTTGGCCCACGGGGCCACAGTGATCACGGAACCGTTGGACAGCACGACCACGACGTTCTTGTTTGCGGCGGCTACCTGTTCGAGCAGGGTGATCTGCTTGGCGGGCATGTCGAGGGTGTCGCGGTCGAAGCCTTCGGATTCCGCGGCTTCCGGCAGGCCCAGGAACATGAGGACAACGTCGGCGTTCTTGGCGGTTTCCACGGCTTCGGATTCGAGGGCCGGGTCGGCCGGTTCCAGATCGAGTGTGAAGCCGGGGGCGAAGTCGGCCTTGATGCCGCGCTCGGCGAGCGTGTCGAGGAAGCCGGTCATCTTGGTGGGGGTGATGTGGGAGGAGCCGCCGCCCTGGTAGCGCGGGGTGCGGGCGAATTCGCCGATAACGGCGATCTTCTGGGGCGTGGCGGACGGATTGGCGACTGGACCGGCGTTCAGCGGCAGAATCGCATCATCGTTCTTGAGCATCACAATGGATTCAATAGCGGCCTGGTGGGCGACTTCATCGTGGGCGTCCACATCGAAACGGTAATTGTCGATGCTCATTGCAGCGCGGGTCTTGTTTACCAAGTCAATCATGCCCTGAGCCATACGATCGAGCTGGGCGGGGGTGATTCGGCCGTCGCGGACGGCGTAGACAATCTGGTCGTCGGTGTAGCTCGGCGGCATTTCCAGATTCAGGCCTGCATTCAGGGAGGCCCCACGGTCATGATCGGCGCCCCAGTCGGACATGACGATGCCCTCGAAGCCCCATTCGTCGCGCAGCACGTCGGTCAGCAGCCAATGGTTTTGTGCGGAATGCACGCCGTTGATGCGGTTGTAGGAGCACATGATGGTCCACGGCTGGGCCTTCTTGACGATGTGTTCGAAGGCCGGGAGGTAGATCTCGCGCAGGGCGCGCGGGCTGATGCGGGCATCGACGCGCAGTCGGTCGGTTTCCTGATTGTTGGCGGCGAAGTGCTTGAGCGACGTGCCCACGCCCTTGGACTGCACGCCTTCAACAATGCCGATGGCTTCATGACCGGCCAAGTACGGGTCTTCGGACCAGTATTCGAAGCAGCGACCGCCGAGCGGGTTGCGCTTGATATTGACGCCGGGGCCAAGAATCACAGCCACCTTTTCTTGAATGCACTCCTCAGCCATCGCCTCACCAACCTTGTGAATGAGCTCAGGATTCCAAGAGCTGGACAAGCCGGCGGCCGGCGGGAAGCAGGTGGCGGGCACGGAGTCGTCAAGGTCGGTCTCACCGGTGCTGGAGGCCAGGGACTTCCTCAGACCGTGAGGACCGTCAGTGATCATGTAACTTGGGATGCCTTTGGACTCCACGCCCTGCAGATGCCATGCGTCGCCACCGGAGGTGAGGGATGCCTTCTCTTCTAGGGTCAGATCCTTGACGGACGGGTAGATGGCCTCGCTCATGTTACCTCTTTCCTTGAGTTTCTTGAGTTGTGCGGCTTGCGCTGCTGTCTTGAATTGTGCGGTTGTTCGATATGCGTTGGTTCCGATTCGGCCGGGCTGCCTGGCTGTTGTTCGAGGTTCCTCCACGAATCTCGACTGCCGTTTTCTCTCGACCAACCGGTTGGTAGGTAGATTATCAAAATCTCCGGCACAACACGCCGAAATCATTTGGAACCACTACTAACCGACCGTAAGGTTGCCTGTATGAACGTCCCCTCCCCCACCGATACCGATCGCCGCACCGCGATTCTCGACGCCGCCGTCGAATCGTTCGGCAAGCTCGGCTATTACGGCACGTCACTGCAACGCATCGCCACCGAAGTGGGGCTTACCAAGGCCGGCGTGCTGCATTACGTGGGCAGCAAGGAGGGACTGCTCGATCTGGCGCTGACCGAGGAATACGACCGGGTCACCGAGTCGATCAATGCCGCGATGGTCGCCCAGGAGCGCCCGCTCATTGCGGACATGTGGCGTCAGGTGGTGGCGGTGAACAACAAGCGGCCCGCGCTGGTGCACATGTTCTCCACGCTGAGCACCGAGGCACTTGACCCGGCCCATCCCGCGCACGATTACTTCACCGACCGCGAGCGCCGCACGGTCACCATGGCGCTCAATATCAACTGGGCCGTGCCGGAAGGCGTCAATGTCGAACATGTGCTGCAGGCCGGATTCTCGATGATGGACGGCCTTCAGCTGCGCTGGCTGCGCGCCCCAGGACAAGACCTCAATGCCATGTGGGCCGACTGCGAGGACGTGCTGATGCCCCTGCCCCTGTGGGACGGGTATCGCTGAGCACTTTGGCTGCAGTTGCGGCTGTGATCCCGCATAACGCTTCTCACCACGCAGAGTGGGGGTGTTCCACACTGATAGAACACCCCCACTGTTGGTTCGGCCGCACGAACGGCGATCAGATATAGCGCTTGCAGTAGTCGGCGATATCGCAAATCACCTGATGTGCCTCGCCCGCTTCGGGATCGCCGGCCTGGACGATGTTGAACACATGGCCCAGCACCCGCTCGCGACCCTTGGGCCATACGCTCATCGCATGGTCCTTATGCCGGGCGTGCAGAATGCGTGCCAGTTCGTAGGTGTTGTCGGCGATGAAATCCTCCACGCTGGTGATCATGTAGATCGGCGGCACATCGCCGTCCACGATGAGCTTGTCCAGATCGAGATAGGGGTTGACCTTGATGTGGTCGGCGGGCGTCTGCAGGTAGCCCTCCATGTAATAGCTCAGCGCATTGGCGTGCACGCCGCCCTGCAAACGGAACATGCCGGAGGTCACCACCAGGGCGTGCACCTCGATGCCGGACTGCCACAGGCCCAAGGTGCCGGCCAGCTGCGTCGAACCGTTGGCCGCGCAGAGGTACAGGGCCAAGGCGCCGCCGGCCGAATCGCCGGTCACGCAGACGCGCTCGGCGTCCAGGCCGTATTCGGCGCCATGGTCGCGAATCCAATCGAGCACGGCCATCGCATCGGCCAGCTGGGCGGGGAAACTCACCGAGGGCACCAGCCGGTAGTTGGCGTTCACCACGGCGAACCCTTGGCGGGCGAGCAACATGTCACGGCATTCGTTGTTCTCCTTGTTGCCGTAATACAGGCCGCCGCCGTGGAAGTCCACGATGACGGGCAGAGCCGCGCCTTCCTCCGCATCCGCGGGAGTGTAGATGTCCAGCAGATGCGCGGCGTCGCCATCATGCACATAAGCGATGTCCTTCAATCGGCTCACATCGTCCGGCAGCAACTGGGAGGCGAGATGCGCCGCGTCCCCGGCGGTCATGGCCTTCACGTTGGCGGCGAACAGGTCGCGCGCTTCCTGACTGATCATTGTCGTTCCTTTCAATCGTTATCGAAACCGTATCTCAGCCACGCACCGGCAGCACGATGGCGGACGGCGTGGCGCCGCCCATGTGAATGGTCTGGTGGGCCACCTGCGTGCCGGTCTGTTCGCTCCACAGTCCAGCGTGGTTGGTGTGTACGGAGTATTGCGGGAAATCGGAAGATGAGATATCGCAGCGGATGCGCGACCCGGCGGGCACCATCCAGCAGATGCCCCACATGTCGATGCTCACGCGGCGGATTTCGCCCGGCTTGTACGGCGCGGCGTCCGGCGTATCCAGCCCGATCGTGGTGATGGAAGTTCGGTAGTTGCGCGCGGTGCCGTCCGGGTCCACGCACATGAGCTTGGCCGTGAAGGCGGTGTCCGGAGCGCTGGATGAGACGTACAGGTCCACACTAATCGCGCCTTGGATGTGCAGGTCATGGTCCAGCGGCTCGGATTCGAACGTGATGACGTCATCGCGCCACCCGGGTTCCGGCTGGATGCGTGCGCCAATCTCGTCCATCGTGGTGAGCAGGGCCTCGCCGCCTCGGGTCATGACCGGGTTGGCCGGATCATAGTCGTATTCGGCGGCGCTCGCGGCTTGCGGAGCTTCGGCCGTCAGTTCGCCGGACTTGAGATAGAGCCTGACTTCGTCGGCGCCTGCGGACGGCAGCGGCCAGGAGTCGGCGACATGCCAGGAATCGCTGCCGATCTCGTAGTACTCGACCTGCCGCATGGGGGTCTGCTTCCGCTTCAGGGTCAGGTCGAACCATTCGAGCGCGGCCGGCACTTCGGCGGCGTCGAGATGCTTCGGTTCCAGTCCTTCCAGCGGATTGAGGAAGTAGTGGTTCCAGCAGCCGATGCGCAGCCAGGAGTGTTCCTTGACCTGCTCGTTCAGCGCGGCGTACCCGGTTAGGGCGCTGCCGAGGTGGTGGTCAAACCAGCCCTCGTGGATGAACATCGGCACCTTGACCTTGGAGGGGATGGACTTGAGCAGTCCCCAGAATCCCTCATCCCAGTAGGCGTCGGCGTCCTTGGGGTGGCTGATCCAGTCACGATACCAGTCAAGGCGGCCGCCCCACATGTCCTCGTCCACGCTCATCTGCGGCAGGTGGAGGGCGGATTTCATGTAATCGGCGTCGACCGGATATCCGGCGTTCTGCATGGCCCAGGCGGTGAGCACGTCGCAGCGGAAGGAGCCCTTTTGGTAGGCGGAGGCGAACCGGTCGGTGCCGTAGTGGTTGGCGCAGATGGAGGCCACCTTCGGCGTGGTGATGTCCGCCACGGTCCAGCAGGTCAGGGACAGGTACGAGGTGCCCCACAGGCCGATCACGTCGATCCAGTCCTGATGTTCGCACCAGGCGAGCAGGTCGGCACCGTCGTTGCGCTCGTTGACGTTCGGTTCCCACGTGCCGCCGGAGGTGTAGGTGCCGCGGCACCATTCGCACACCATCGCGTAGCCGCGCCGATTGAGATGTTCGCCGTGCAGCTTCCACAGCTCGACCTGCTGCGGGTAGGGGCAACGCACCACGATGGTCGGGTACGGGCCGGGAGTGGCCGGGCGGAAGATGTCGACCGTCAGCTCGACGCCGTCGCGGCAGGTGACCTTGGTTGTTTCGGGCTCGGCCGGCTCGTATTCCGGCTTGAATCGGGAGGATTCGTACTGGCTGGTGATGTTGTTGAGATATCGGGTCATGAAGTCGTCTGCGTCACTCATGAATACTCCTTATATTCCTTATATATACGTTTGTCTGGAATCGGTTTTGCCCGGCCTCACTTGGCCTGCTTCGTGATTTCCTTGAACGGGCGCATACGGAATCCGATGACCATGCAGGCCGCGGCGACCACGTACAGGGCCATATTGCCGACCAGCGACGGCACATAGGAGCCGGCGGCGTCGAACACGGCGCCATGCGCGGTGACGGCGATGGCGGAGGCGACCGCGCCAAACATGGAGACGATGGACAGGATCTCGCTGTAATCGCGCTGGCCGAAGGACTTGCGGATGACCCACGGCAGGGCGACGAGCACGACGCCTTGGCCGAGTCCGGCCATGAAGCCGGCGGCGATGGCCGGGGTGGGCGTGGTGGCGACGGCCATGAGACCCCAGCCGGCGAGGCCGATCGCGGAGTAGATGACGATGGTCAGTTCCGGCTTGAGATAGTCGAGGAGGATGCCGATGGTGGCCTTGCCAATCGCGGCGCCGAACATGATGCCGGAGACGACCAGTGCGCCCTGTTCCAGCGTCAGGCCATGGGCGATTTCATGGCTGGAGACGTGCTGGACCAGCGCGGCCACAATCTGCAGGAGCACGGAGACGAGCACCAGCAGCACGAACGTCGGGGTGCGGTAGGCCTTCTTGGATTCGATGCCGGGCAGCTCGCCGGCGGCCTGGGCGTCATCGGCGACGGCAGCGGAGACGATATGGCCGTAGGCCTGCTCGCCCTTGGCTTCGTCGGGGCGGAACTTGAACACCAGCAGGGAGAACGGCAGGATGCAGATGACGAGGATCAGTGCGGTTAGGCGGTAGGAGGTCTGCCATCCGAGATTGGTGATGAACCAGGAGACGACGGGGTTGAAGATGGTGCCGCCGATGCCGGACAGGCCAAGGGCGATGCCCATCACCATGCCGAGCTTGCTTTCGAACCAGTTGGCGAGCAGCACGCTGGGGGCCAGGGAAATCGGGATGACGTAGAGAATGCCCATCAGCGCGAATGAGATGTAGAACTGCCAGACCGCGTTGAAGAAGGACTGGGCGAGGAACAGGGCGGCGACGCCCGCGATGCACACGCTGATCAGGATGCGTGAATCGAGCATCTTCATGACCTTGCCCGCGAACAGCATGGTCACGGCGCCGGCGATAGCCATGATCGACGAGGCCAATGCGATCTGCGTGCGCGAGACGTTCAGTGTCTCGCCGAGGACGGTGAAGTACAGGCCAGGCGTGTTGACGATCAGGCCGAATCCGACCAGGGACAATACGCAGCAGCCGATGAACACCAGCCAGGGGCGGCTGGACGACTTGGTTTGGGTGGACATTCGAACCTCCATGTTCGCTGTTGTTTCCTCCTGCGTGCGCCGGGTCGGTTCCATCATTGAATCTGACCGGCGAACCAAAGGTAAGCAAGTACTTACTTTTGTTATTAGGTAAGTTACTACTTACTTTCTAGCGTGTCAATGCGAGACACGCCGGGATGACGGCTATCATGGCTCATATCGCAGTTGGGCCGCCGGGCGCGGACCATCCAAAGCCGGACGAAAGGAGACATGCCATGGGAACGCGCGGAGAAGAACGCCTCAAGGCGATCACCGATGCCGCCACCGAAGTGGTGGCCGAGCGCGGCTATTACGGCATGACCATCCAGGAGGTCTCCGATCGCGTCGGCATCACGCAGGCCGGGCTACTCAAATACGTCAAGAACAAGAACGGGCTGCTGATGCTGGTGCTGCGTCGATACGAAGATTCCAGCGAAGCCGGAGACTACATTCAGAGCAAACTTGCGCTTACGCCCGAACAGCGGGAGCTTTCTCCTCTGCTGATGCCCGAGTATTACCGGACCATCGCCGAGGACACCATGAAACGCCCGCAACTCACACAGCTGTATCTGGTGCTGCGCGCCGAAGCCATCGATCCCAATCACCCGGCGCACGAGTACTACGCCCAGCGTGGCGGACGGCTGCGCGCGCAGATCGGCAGCTATCCGTGGAAGCTGCCGCCCGAATATAACACCCCGCAGAAGATCGGGTTGCTGTCGATGTGCGTCGGCTCGGCCATGGAGGGCCTGCAATCCCGCTGGCTTGGCGAGCCAGACATCGACTTCATGTCCAGCTGGTCCCAGTACGAGGACATCCTGTTCCCTCGCCCCCACTGGAACGGCTACCGCTGAGCCGGCCTTTCATTCGGGCTATAGCCCCATCGTTTCGACTGCGGCCACGATATGTGTGACGGTACCCGTTTTCCGCACTTCATCGAAAGATTTCTTTACCAACGGTTGCGGATAATACCGCCCATCACGCATACGCCCGAGACCGATGCACCAGACCTCATTGCCTGCGTACAGTACGATCCTGCTATTGCCCGGCACTACGACATGTGTCACCTTTGACATATCCATGGCATCGGTCAGGACATCTGCCTTCTTCTTCAACCATTGCACATCACCATGAGGACTCACTCGCTTAGGTGAGATTCTGCGTCCCCTAAGCAAATCCTCATAGAGCTTTCTAGGAGGAAGACGACATCGCTTGGAATCATCCAGATAATAATCCAAGCCACATAGATGAGCGAAATTTCCCGAGTCCCAAACAATGGCAAGAGTCAGATCATCTTCACAGTGAATTTTTATTGAACGGCCTTCAAGTCGCTCATGATACAGGAGAGCCGCAGCATGGGCTTGCGCCAATGCATACTCCTTTGTCTTCGTTATATTCACGGCTCCCCCTTTGCCGAAAAATAAGGGAGGGACATCTGAGCCAGATGTCCCTCCTGAGATGAAAAGCCATGTTTTACAGTCTTCTGCATGACTATCATCCACTACTTTCGAAGTGGAATCGGTAGTGGCTTCGGTTGGCCCAACCGTATCACCCAGCCACTGGGCTAGGCACCCTGCTTTCGCGGTATTCATCCGCGCGGACGAATCAAGTGCCAGCGGCAGCTGACTTCTCATCTCGAACCCGCAACCCACCCCGCCGCAAAGGATAGGCCGGGTCACGAAGCTCATTCTCTACCTTACACAATTGGCTCGAATCATGCCACCAGAGAGCAATTTCGTTCTCATTACACCATCCAACCAGCATGCCAGACGTGAGTGAAATCCCAAGGGTCGAGGCGTGACGTGTCGGATTGCGGGTCGATGGTAGGCAAGAAATCACGATTACCACGTAATTGGTAGCTCCAATAAATCTGCCCGGCGGACACGTTCCATGCCTTGCGCTGCATGGCGGCAACCTCGCGGTAAATAGAGCCTCTGATAGATGCACTGTGCATGGCGTTTTCCTTGGAGCGGCCACCATCGCCTGTACGCTTATCGACCACCCGATTTACC
>QWCV01003899.1_pt1 | contig 13058 bp, 16 predicted proteins | sample 1972621 | NCBI WGS metagenome assembly QWCV01 (sample SAMN09866699, study PRJNA288562) | Human gut metagenome isolate pre2_stool, whole genome shotgun sequencing... | isolation source: gut | host: Homo sapiens | place: USA: California
TATTCTTTCCTTCTCGCCATGATTCATCACCGATCAGCCAGTCGTTTTCGAGATTTTTATCCTTTTTCAGTAATGTCTCAGCATATTGCTGTGCCCCGCTCCAGATTCCCATATTCCGGCGCTGTCCCTGCATGGTATTCTGATACTGCCAGAGTGTAGCAAACATAATAGCTGCCATAATTCCTGTAAAAAGAACCGTTTTATACTTCTTTTCTTTTTTCTGTCTTTGCCGACGGACACACCGAATTGTTCCAATCATCATCATCGCAATCATGAACAGATACCACAATGTCCAGAAAATCTGTTCTGTTCGTTCTATTCCACCCGGAATCCATTCTGCAATACGGTCACCCCAGATATAATTAACCAGTGATACCAATATTCCAATAGACAAAATCGATGCCACACCATAAATTCTCCGGCTTTCTTCATCATCAATATTCTGAAAAAAATACCACAGAGAAACAAACACGGCTGCTGAGAGTCCGCCGAGCACAAGACCGCCTCCAAGACTGGCAATTTTTGTTGCCCATGCTAATGTACCCACGCCAATCACCAGAATTCCGGCAATGATATTAGCGTTCTTATCCTGCTTTTTCAGTTGCTTTGAAATGTCATCTGCATTTTGAAGCATCTCAGCCACCTCCTTCTGGGTATACTGAGTTTCTGTCGTATCCGTATCACCTGTCGGTTTCTTTTTTTCAGAACGCATCAATTCCAGTATCGAAATTCCAAGTACCTGTGCCAGTGGTTCTAATGTCTGGATATCCGGAAATCCAAGTCCACGCTCCCACCGGCTGATTGCTTTATCCGTCACATGAATCTTTTCTGCAAGCTCCGCCTGCGTCATTTTTTTCTCTTTTCTTATCCCGGCAATGAACTGCCCGAACTGTTTCGCCTCCACGTCTTGTCACTTCCTCCTGCTGTTCCCGCTCCGCTATTTTAAGGTGTGCAAAGCGTTTTTATAGTCTCAGCATAGGGAAAACAGACTGCTTTGTCAATCTACGAATCCTTTATCTCCCATTTTGCAACTATTATATCCACACAAATGAACATATCAGGAAATAAATATCCTTACGAACAAACCCAATCTTCTAAATGTTCCAATGCTTGTAAAAATCATTCTATTCACCTTAAATCCTATTCTCTGATGATTTTTAATAAAGGATATGGCTTTCGCCAGACCCTCATCATTTTATTCACTCTATAACTCTTCTACTTTACAAGAGTGTTCTTTTGTTTCTTTATCATAACTAATTCCCACTTCAAGACTTCCATGAGTTCTTTATTCGGAATAAAAACCATTCCATTATCATATGTTAAAAGTTCATATACAACCATTGCTGAATAAATCTCTTCTTTCGTCTTTAATTCCTGTGCTGTGGCTGCATACTCCTGTATACCGGACGGTATCCTTTCTCCGGCAAACATCAGCGTAAGATCATTCTGAATCTGATCCACATTATACTGAATGTAAGTAAAAATGGAATCATACTTTCCGGAACTCCCCCAGTAATTCAACAATTGATTATCTGTCAATGCACACACAACTGAACGTGGATTATATAACCGTTCTCCTGCTGCTGTATGATACCCGTCATACCATTCTCTTAGACTTTCTCTGGTGTCATAAAATGTATTCGCTCCGGATCAAATCTATCCTGCTGTGATCTTTCCTCTGCCGGATATCCCATCGCAAATAAGGAAAATACTTTTACATTTTCCGGAAGATCCAGCATCTTGTGTACAAGTTCCATTCTCTCTTCAATCGGAGCTATTCCGATCCAGACTCCGCCAAGTCCGATTTCATCTGTCTCCAGCCAGATATTCTGCTGTGCAATAGAAAGGTCTATCTCTGCATAAGACGGTGCAACTAATCCTTCTGTCCGATATACTGGTACAATTACGACCGGTGCCCCTGCTGCACATTTGGAATATGGGGTTGCAGTAGACAATTTCTGTATCTTCTCTTTATCTGTCACTACATAGAACTCCCATGGCTGCTGGTTGCACGCACTCGGCGCCTGCATCCCGGCTTTTAAAACCTGCACGATTTTTTCTTTCTCTATCGGTCTGTCCTCGAATTTTCTAACACTGATTCTGTGAAAAATACTACTCATCATTCTAATCTCCTTCTTTTCTATTATCTTTTATCCTCTCACACTTACCAAGTCGTCTTGTGTTCATCTGTCACTTCCAGTGTATCAGGATTTACCAGATAAAAATCAACTAACTGTGTATCGTATGTTCCACCCGGATACTTTTTCTCCAAAACATACTCGTCACAGTATGTTCCGTTGTCATCTGTCTTTTCTCTATTGTAATACAGACCGTATTCGACACTTACCTGATTTCCATCCTTCGTCTCCTGTCCTGTACTGACAATAACATACGTCTCTCCTTTTGCATTACTGCTGTAAGTGAATTCCGGATTTTCTAATGCATTTGTCTCAATCAGATAATTATAGACTGCCTGCATTCCATTTCTCATTCTTAACCATTCATCACTTTCATATGGTTCTGTATTATCCTGTGAATCACTATCTCCTGTATCAGAATCCGCGCTGTCTGCATCGTTATCTGTCTGGTCATTATTTTCTGTATTGTCCGGATTGGAAGCGTCTGGCTGTTCATTTGTAAATGTATCGTCTTTTGTCGGTACATAGATTTTTTTCATAATGAATGGATTATTCGTTACATATTCTTCTGTATAAGCGCTATAACCCATATTACTCCAGCTGACCAGTCCAAGAAATACATACAGAAAATTAATAAATAGCAATAGCATCCCTGCAATTGCTATTACTGTACATATGATAAATTTCACAACTTTTTGAATCCATACAGATGTTGTAATATTCAGGTGTCTGTGCAGCCAGATAATTCCCAAAATCAACATTACAAACAGTCCCATATTTACAACTATAAGAGAAATTGCAGAAAATACATATCGGATTTCATATCCTGCACCCCGGTTAATTCCATACGCAGTTCCTAAAAACCAAAAAGTGTATGCCAGGAAGATTGTAACTACGAAAGCAAGACCTGGGTATTCTTTTTTGACAGGTTTCATTTGTTCCAGACACGCTGTCATCTGCTCCAGATCATTCATCTGAATCCAGTTTTCCACCAATTCAGAAGCCGGGTAATTTCCCGCATCATCTTTGATGCCTGTATACCGTATCTTTGCTTTTTCTATTTCCTCTTCATTGTCTCTAAAAGAATCTATAATGATTCTTAAGAAATAAATTAGTTTCATTTCTTTCGCTTTACATTTTTCGATATGCATTGCATCTAATGCCTGTGCTGCTTGTTCATACTGCTTCATCTTGACAAGAATAATTGCATTATTCAGAAGCGCCTGATTTGCCAGAATCGGATTTTTCCAGTATTTGTGATGGTACAGATACAGGTTAAAGTCATGTCGTTCTTCCAGAGACATTTTACATGCGTGCTTTCTGACATAAGACGCATAGCATATGGTAAAACCCCAGGAAAAAACCAAAATTGCCAGTAACCAGCACAAAAATCCATTTATTTCCAGCAAATCATAACGAAACTCCAGATATGCTGCTATAAAAAGAATTACGAAGCTCACTATCATAATCAGCCATCGGATATAGCTGTTCTTTTTCGCCTTTCTTCTCCCCACTTCATTCCAACTGTACTCATCTTCTTTAAAATCATGTACATGATAAATATTCATACATTTCCACTCCTCTTTACGATCATAAATTCTGCCTGCTCTACAACACGATTTTTCAATCACAGCCCTATCTGTAAAAAATATTATTCTTTCTGTATGCTTTCTAGTTTATAGAGAAAATGTCCCAGACATTCACGCATCTGAGACATCTGCCATTCATTTATTCTGTTAACCTTTTAATTCTGCTTGATTCTTCTCTTTGTAACTTTACCTGCAAGTTTTATCGCATACATATATATACCATATATACTGCATACATGCATAACATAGCAATGCCTTCTTTTCGGTTAATGACTTTTGAAGTCCACGCAAATACAAGAACTGCACTACTCATTATGATCAGTATAAGAGTGTCCACAATATTGTCCATCAGAAATCCTACCGGACTGATTGCTGCTGCAATTCCAAGCACAAGTAAAATGTTAAAAATGTTAGAACCTATTACATTTCCAAGCGCCATATCAACTTCGTTCTTTCTCGCTGCAACAATGGAGGTCACAAGCTCTGGAAGACTTGTTCCAAGTGCAACGATTGTAAGTCCGATTAGTGTCTGGCTGAGTCCGAATGACAATGCAATATCTGATGCACTGTCAACAACAAAATCACCTCCGAATTTAATTGCAATCATCCCTCCAACAATAAAGAGTATGCTTTTCCACATTGGAATAATTCTGATTTCATCTTCTACATACTCTCCGGATTCTTTCATCAGCTCGTCCTCTTTGTGCACTGATCTTGCTTTCTTTACGGAATTGATCATCCAGACAAGGTAACCTGCGAAAAGAATTAAAAAGGCAATTCCATCGATGTGTCCCAACTTCATTCCCACATATCCTAGTGCGATCAGCAAAACTGAACAGATAATCGATAATGGAAATTCTTTTACAAGCGTATCTTTTTTTATTGTAAGTGGGGCAAATAAAGCACATGCTCCACATACGACCATAAGATTAAAAATGTTCGATCCGACAACATTGCTGACCGCAAGTGTATTATTCCCGGCAAGTGATGCTGTTACACTGACCGCACATTCCGGAAGGCTCGTTCCCATTGCTACAATTGTCATACCGATAATCATGGAAGGAATGTAGAGTCGTTTTGCCACTGATGAACTTCCTTCTACGAAATAATCTGCTCCTTTCATCAAAAGTGTAAATCCTATCACAAGAATGATGATTGATTTTACAAGTTCCATTCATCTGTCTCCTTCATCTCTATTTATTTTGGCTACCATTATACCCCAATTGTATGAAAGAAACAACCGACTTATTTTTTGTTATCAAAGAAACAACTGACTCATAAGTACTTTCTTCCGACTCGCAAATATTCATTACATTCTTTTTCTTAAGTGCTTCTGTCGTCTTTTTGCCAATAGAATAAGCTCGTTCTACCATTATCTCCTCTGGCAGCATCTGAAAAAAACGTTCCACATTGGACGCACTTGTAAATACAGCTTCTGAAATAACTGTATCTACAGGCTTTAATATATAATCTTGCTCTGATACATTTACATTTTCATATGCATCTGTTTTTATGACATAGCAAAATTTCTGAAGTTCTCTCTCCAAGTCTTCGGAGGCCTCTTTTGCAGAAAATATACAGACTTTCGTCTGGTCACTGATCTGTTTTTTTAAAGCTTTGGCAAGCCCTGCTCCTGTCTGCTCATCTGGAACTAAATCTGCTTTTATCTGATAGTTCTTTAACTCCTGCTCTGTTGCTTTTCCTACAACTCCAAAACGAATTTTTGCAAGGCATCGGATATCTGTGTCATTGAATTTCATATTATAAAAAAAAGCCCTGACACCATTTCTGCTTGTAAAGAGAATCCAGTCGGAGCTGCTAATTTCTTTTTCAAAATCTGAAATTGGGATTGGTAGAATCTTTCCAACCATGATTGTATCAACATCTGCTCCGAGCTGTTGCAAATCTGTAATCAGCTTATTGAAATGTGTTCGTTCTCCCATAGCTTCAATATATGGTACGGTTATTTTTCTCCCGAATAATGGACGTTTTTCAAAAAAACCCAATTGGTCATTCAATGAAACAACATTCCCCACAACGATGATTGCCGGAGATTCCAGTTTTGCACATTTTACTTTATATCCGATACTCTCCAATGTTCCGATACATTTTTTCTGCGTAGCCAGTGTTCCGTTGGATATCACTGCTGCCGGAGTATCCGGTCTTCTTCCAGCTCTTATCAGTTCTTCTGCAATATGTTCTACATGTGCAAGTCCCATCAGAAATACACAAGTCATGGATTCATCAGTAAGCAGCGTATAATCAATCTGCGCTTCTTCGTCTTTTTTGCTGTGAGCTGTAATGACCTGAAACCCTTTTGCAATCCCTCTGTGCGTAATTGGAATTCCTGCGTCTGCCAATGCTGCAACGACAGAACTAACTCCTGGTACGACTTCTACATCAATCTTTTTTTTCCGAAGATATAATGCTTCTTCACCGCCTCTTCCAAAGACGTAGGGATCACCACCTTTTAGCCGTACGACCAGACTGTATTCTCTGGATTTTTTATATAATAATTCATTGATCGCATCTTGCTTCATGATATGCTTGTGATTTTCTTTTCCTACATAAATGCACTCACAGCCATGATTTGCCATTCCAAGCAGTTCCGGCGATGCAAGTCTGTCATAGATGATACAGTCTGCCTCTTCTATATATTTTTTCCCTTTTATCGTGAGCAGACCGGTATCTCCTGCCCCTGCTCCAACTAATATAACTTTACCCATTTTATTCTTCATGACTTAATTGTATTTGAATTTTTTCTACTGCTTCTCTGGCAATCTGTCTGCAGATTTCATCTATCTGTGATGAATCTTCTATTTTATTTAAAACTGCAGATTCCACCTTTGTATATGCCAGTCTTTTCCCATCCTCCGTTCCAAACATTGCTCTTAATACTAGTTTTTCATCCTGTATCTTGCAATATGCTCCTACCGGAAGATGACAGCTTCCTCCAATTTGTTTTAAAAATTGTCTTTCTGCTTTTACGCACAAATCTGTTTCCTGATCAGACAATCTATTTAGTTTTCTGATCAATTGTATATTATCTGCTTTTACTTCCAGAGCAAGTGTCCCCTGGGCCGGGGCCGGAATCATCTGATCCGGCTCAAGATAGCAGGTAATCTCTTGCTCTCTTCCAAGTCTGTTAATACCTGCTGCGGCAAGCACAATTCCATCCATCTCTTCTTCCTGCATTTTTCGAATCCTTGTATCTACATTTCCACGGATCCCAACTATGTTCAGATCAGGGCGGATTTTCAGAAGCTGATACTTTCTACGCTTGCTTCCCGTTCCGATCACAGCTCCTTTCGGAAGGTCGTCCACAGACACTGCCTCTCTCAAGATCAGAACATCTCTTGGATCTTCCCGCTTCCATGCCTTTGCAAATATTAATCCATCTGCCGTTGTATCTGGCATGTCTTTCATAGAGTGTACTGCAAGATGAATCTTCTCTTCCAAAAGTTCTTCCTCAATTTCTTTTACAAATATGCCCTTTGATCCAATCTGGTCAAGCCGGCTTTTCTGATCCATATCTCCGGTCGTTTTTATGATTACTACATCAAATTCATCTTCCGGAAATGCACTTTTTAATTTTTCAATAACCTGCTTTGTCTGGGCAAGCGCCAGCTTTGATCCTCTTGTTCCTACCCGGTATCTCATATCTACTCCTGTGGCAATTCTCCATTTTCAATGGCTGTATTTACTATTTCTTTAAATATTTCTTTTCGTTTGTCTTCTGTGTCATACTTTTCTATCACACGCTTTCTGATCTTCCCCATATATTCATTCAATTCTCCAAGAAATGGTGTCAGGATCTCCTTTTCCTGACTTTTTAAATATTGTGCCAGCACAGGGCTGTTTCCACCACTCGAAAATGCTGCAATAAGATTTTTTTCTTTTATATATGAAGAAAAGATAAAGCTGCAGTCCTCTTTCTGATCCACAGCATTTACCATAATTCCTTTTGAATTACAGATTCCCGCAATATGGTGATTCAATTCTTTATCATCTGTCGCAGCAATCACCATAAACATATTATCACAATCTGCATCTTCAAAACACTTTTTTTGTAATTCTAACTGATTACTTTTTTTTACAATTTCATAGATTTTATCGCAGATATTCTCTCCGACTACAACCACTCTGGCTTCAAAATCCAGAAGTACTTTTACTTTCCGGTATGCCACCATCCCTCCGCCGACCACCAGGCACGGCTGATCCTTCAAGTTCACAAACATAGGAAAATACGCCATATTACACCACTTTCCGATCCATACTATACTCATGCATCATCCCAAGAAATACTGGACGGAGCTTTAAGGAAAATGCTGTCGCCAATACACATAATATAAAATCCGGTGCAATCGTAATCAGACAATATTCCACAACTACAACGCTCCAGCTCACAGGAGTTGCTGCATAAAAATTATTTATACAATAAAAGTAAATTGCTCCAATCGTATAATAAGTCACCAGTCCCGCAACTGATGCCATTAAGAACATTCCCTTATGATTTTTTCCTACTTTTTCTGTAATAGTACCAATGACAAATGCTGCCAGTACAAAACCAAGTAAGAATCCAAATCCTGGTCTGAAAATGTATGCAGGTCCACCTCCGGCAGCAAATACCGGAACTCCGACAAGGCCAATGCTAAGATACACGATCACACTAACCGTTGCAAGTTTTGCACCAAGCAGAAAACCTGCCATCAACACAAAAAACCATTGAAATGTAAAGTGCATGGTGTACATTGGCAATGGTATATCAACTTTTATAAATGCACCGATTGCGATCAAAGCTGCAAACAGTGCACAGGTTGTCAATTCTTTCGTTTTTAATTTCATTTTTTATTCCTTTTTACTATACTTAGAAATAATATTCATCTGAATAAATTCGCAAATCCTCTTTTTCCACCTGACCCTTTTCTATATGGTAAGAATTCAACACTGGGTTTTCTGCCATAAATGATATGATCATATAGCTGGCATTGGAATCAAATGCAAGTTTGATATCCTCCTGCGACGGTCTGGACGGACTGGATGGATGTGAATGCCAGTTACCAAGTGGTTTTAATCCATTCGCCCTCATATCTTTGATTGCTGACAGTTGTTCTTTCGGATCCAGTGTAAAATGATCCTCTGCATGATCAACATTTGTCAGGTAATAAACTTTTTCAATTAAACGACCATTTTCATCTTCGCTTCCTGCGATCAGTCCGCAGGCTTCTTCTGGAAGATGCCCGGTTGCATACCGGGCAATCTCATCAAGAAGTGTATATTTCATTCTTATAATTGCCATACTTATACCTCTTCACTGATTACAAATTACTCTTCTTTTCTTGGTGCATCAAATCTGCCTGCTGTCTCCTCACATACTTCCTGTTCGTAATCAATCGGCTCAAGAATTGTCGGGTGATCTCCGCACACTGCACAGTTATGAGTATCTTTTGGAAGCTTAATTTTATGAAATTCCATCGTCAGAGCGTCAAAAGTAAGCAGCGCACCTGTCAATAAATCTCCAACTCCCAGCAAATATTTGATTGCTTCCATAGCTTGAAGGGAACCAATGACTCCACCCATAGCTCCAATGACACCTGCCTGCTTGCAGGTTGGAACTGCATCCTTCGGTGGTGGATTTTTAAATACACATCTGTAACATGGCCCTTCTCCCGGAACATATGTCATAAGCTGACCTTTAAAACGGATAATTCCTGCATGTGAAAATGGTTTCTTCTCCAGTACACATGCATCGTTGATCAGGAATTTTGCCGGAAAATTATCTGTTCCGTCAATAATAAAATCATAATCCCGGATCAGTTCTCTGATATTCGCAGAATCCACGAACATGCGGTATGTATTGACTGTAACGTCCGGATTCATGGCATTCATTGTCTCTTTTGCCGATCTGACCTTTGCTTTTCCTACATCTGCTGTTGTATGGATAATCTGTCTCTGAAGATTGGACAGATCAACTTCATCTGCATCTACAATTCCGATTGTTCCAACTCCTGCTGCTGCAAGGTACATAGCTGCCGGAGCCCCAAGACCACCGGCTCCAATAATCAGAACTTTCCCTTTCAGCAACTTCTTCTGACCTTTTGCGCCTACTTCTTTTAGAATAATATGGCGGGAATAACGTTCAATCTGTTCATCTGTCATTGCCATTAACATCCACCTCCCATGAAATAAAGAAATTCTACAACGTCTCCTTCTTTTAATACGGTTGTCTCTTTCTCATCTGAAGGAACAAACTCTTCATTAATAGATACCGTTACATACTCCGGCATCTCTACATTTTCCTGCTCGATCAACTCCGGTAATGTCAGATTATCCTTTACTTCTTTCTTTTCTCCTGAAACTACAATTATCATAGTGTCTTCCTCCTGACCCATATTATTACAGTAAAGCTTCCACCCAGGTCTTAAGCTCTGCCAGAGTGTGTGCTCCTATTTTTCGATCTAATACTTCTGCATTTTTTACAAAGAGAAGGGTTGGATTCGCTGCTATCTGATATTCTTTTGCCAGCTCCTTATCAAAATTGGTATTCACCTTATATACATATAATTTTCCTTCATAATCATCTTCTACATCTCCCAATACCGGTGCAAGCTTTTTACACGCTATGCAAGAATCAGAATAAAAATCTACGATGACCGGAAGATCACTCTTTAAAACTTTCTCTTCAAAATCAGCCTTGTTGATCCGTACTGCCATATTATTCTTCTACCTTTCTGACATACAGTGTATAAGTTCCGTCCGCATTATCCTCAAGCTTTAAGATTTTATGTCCTTCTTCTTTCATACTTCTTGGAACATTCTGAACAGGCTCTCCGTCATTCATTCGAATTGCAAGGACTTCACCATCATCCAGCTCTTCAATTGCTACTTTAGCTTTTACAAATGTGAGTGGGCAAACCTTATCTGTAATATCTACCTGGTCGTCAAATTGTATTTCTGCCATGCTCTTTCTCTCCTTTTCGATTCTTATCTTCATTTTGTTTGTCAGTACACCTATCTGCCTTCGTAAGCAGCCTGAACCTCTTTTTTGAATTCTTCCTTTCCGATTCTCTCGAGTGTCAGTCGGAAACGCTCACCTGCATTTGCATGCTTTTCAAAAAATGAAATAGCCGCATCTGTGACTCTGAAAAGAGTTTCTTTATCACGGATGATCGGAACAATCTGTTCACCTTTATAAATCTTATTTCCAAACAATCCACCAAAGGAAACAATATAACCCGGCTCGCCGACCCACGCGTCTGTTGGACAGCTCTTTACACATCGTGCACAGTTATTACATTTTTCTCTATCGATGACGATTTTTCCATCTTCCATGCGAAGTGCTCCTTCGCGACAGGCTTTTACACACACGCCACACTGGATACAGTCATCATGATTGCACTCAACTGTCATGCCTCCTTTGATTCCAACATCGTTCTCCTCTGCTTTCAAGCAGTTGTTCTGGCAGCCTGTAACACCAAATTTGAATTTATGAGGAAGTTCTCTTCCAAAATATCTTGCATCTAATTCCTTTGCCAGTGTATAAGTATCAATGCAGCCACTTGGACAGATAGCTGCGCCCTGACAGGCTGTGATCGTACGGACTCTCGGTCCACAGACACCTGTTCCGACTCCTCCTTTTGCAAGCTCTTCTTTTACTTCATTGATATCTTCTACTTTTATAAATGGAATCTCAATTCCCTGCCTGGAAGTCATATGCACATATCCATGTCCATACTTTTCAGCCACCTCTGCAACTGTCTTTATATTTTCAGCAGTCAGATTTCCTCCCACAACTGCAAGTCTTAAGGAAAAACAGCCTTTCTGCTTTTGTCTCATAAATCCACCTTTTTTTAATGCAGCATAATCAACCTTTTCTGCCATTTTCATTCTCCTCCTGTACCTTGTTCCTGATTAGTCTCTGATTTTTAAGCGTCTTTGTATCTCCTATGTTGGAAATGATATACGGGATTGTAAGACTGTCAATAAATTTAAATGCCTTTTCTTTACTTCCTACGCGAAGTGTAAGAATTGCGCCATATCCATGTTCAAACTGTTCTTTTGCAACATGATGCCAGGAACTACTTTCCAGTCCCGGATAATTTACTATTATATCAGAATAATTCTCTGCAATCCAGTGTGCAAGTTCCAGTGCATTTTGGCACTCACGTTCCATTCTAAGTCCAAGTGTTTCAATACCGATCAGATTCAGATATGCATTGACCGGAGAAAGGCATGCCCCTGTATTTCTAAAAATCCCATTCCGAAGTTTTGCTACAAAAGCCATCGGTCCATTTTTGTTGTAATTCCAAAAGTTTCCAGATCACGGAACAGATCAATACTCCCTCCGTAAAATCCGGCACTTGATACAATCTCATCACCACTTTGCAAAATATTTAAAAATGCATTCGTAAGCGCTGCCATACCGGAGGCACATGCGACCGAAGCAATTCCACCTTCCAGCTTTGTAATTCTGTTCTCAAATGCTGTGACTGTCGGGTTTGCAACTCTTGTGTAACAAAATCCCGGTGCTTTATTTTCAAATATTTTTTCCAGATTTCCAGACGTTTCCTGTTCTTTATTTTAATTTTTTATCCAGCCATATCCAAAATTTATACATAACACCGCCCCATATCAGAAACAGTGCTATATGAAACCACATTGGAAACTGTGTATGAAAATGGCTTCCATTTACATATTTTCCAAACTGCGGAATATCGGCATAATAGTATGCCCCTGCCCCGAAGTCCAGTCCATTCACCAGTCCAAGCCCATTTCCCATAATATATATAACGACTGCTGCAAGTGCAGCATAAAAAACTATTTGAAATATAAATTTTGCGGTATGTCTGATCATTGCAATTCCTTCTTTCTATACAAGATGTGGCAGTGGGAAGAATTTTCCTGATAATAAAATATATACTGCAGCAAATGTAAGTACTATATTAAACAGCTGCCCTACAACATAAAGAACTAATGGCTTTCCTCCCTGGAACTGTTCTTTAATCTCTTTAAAATTCGTATCCAGACCAATGCTTACAAATGCAAGTACAAAAGCCCAGTTCTTATACTGATCCAATACAGTATTAATCTGTGAAACTGTCTCTGCCCCTGCCAATGGCACAAAGATGAATGATGCAGCTAAGGATGCGGCAAAAAATCCAAGAATGAACTTCGGAAGTCTATACCAGATTTCTGCTGCAGTCACATGATTTTCTGTTGCTTTACCACTTGCATCTGATTCCACACGAGTGGTAAAAAATACTGCTACTGCAAATGCAATAAATCCAATCAGAATATTCTGAATTGATTTAACAAGGACTGCTGATGTCTG
>QWCV01002937.1_pt1 | contig 13053 bp, 13 predicted proteins | sample 1972621 | NCBI WGS metagenome assembly QWCV01 (sample SAMN09866699, study PRJNA288562) | Human gut metagenome isolate pre2_stool, whole genome shotgun sequencing... | isolation source: gut | host: Homo sapiens | place: USA: California
GTACCACGATGTCTCCCGCTCCCGTGGACGCTGGAGCAGTTCTACGGTTCTCCGTATCCTGGAGGACGAACGCTATATCGGCTCCTATGTCATCGGGCGTCGTGCAGTCATTGAAGTGGGCGGCACAAGAAGCCGCAAGAAGGACCGGGACAAATGGTTCATTATTCCCGACCATCATCCGGCAATCGTTGACAAAGAACTATTTGAAAAGGTGCAGGCTGTGCAGCGCCGTTTCTCCTTGCCGACCAAGAAAACCAGGGAGTACCCACTGAAAGGCAAGGTCTATTGTGGCTGCTGCGATCATGCACTCTCCCGCATCGCCCAAAAGAGACCGTTTTATATGTGCCGCCATTCTACCGCTGATGTGAACAGCCGCTGCCGCGATGTCCGGGCGGATGCTGCCGGTCTGGAAGAAGCAGTCCTCCTCACTTTGAAAAAACAGCTGGAAATCCTGTTGCCCGTACATGAGGACGGCACCATTCACCTGGAGGCCACCGTTGCCAAATGCTCCGAGTATGAGAAGCAGCTGGAAGCTCTGAAGGACCAGAAGCAAGCTCTCTTTGAACGGTATCTCCTGGGACAGATCGAGCTGGACACTTATAAATTGGAGAAAGCAGTTTATGACGCAGAAATACTGAAAGTCAAAAACGCCTATGCTGCTGTCACCGCCCAGGCAAAGCTGAAGCGGGAAGAACAGGCCCGCCAAAGCAGCCGACAAGAGATTGTTCACTCGATTGCGGAAGCGGATGTGCTGACCTCGGAACTGACCGATCTGCTGATTGAAAAGGTGTATGTATTCCCCGACAACCGCATTGAGATTGTTTACAAAATCCATGACCTCTTTGAATAATTGAAGGTACAAAAACGGAAAACCCAGGCTATCAAATCCATCTTGGTAGCTTGGGTTTTCTGCTTTTCGGCGCTTTTATAGTCAAACAACAAGTGGTACAATATAGTTAAATTCTATTTACTATGAAAGCCGTACCAGGGGGAACAAAAATGGGAAATCGAACATTTGAAGATGTGAAAAGCTATGTGGAATGGCAATCTCAAGGGAAATGCACAGTATTGAGCGCAAAAACAGAGCAACACTTCGATGATTTAGGTGTTGATGTACGCGTCTGGAATGTCAAAACCGATACTGATGGAGATTGGTGGGTAGTGGAGGGCGATGGGATTCCAATGAATCTATATCCCCAAAGTGCATATTATTTTGGAGCAGATGAAGTGTATTCTTTCCACATGGGCTTGATGCAGAGAATGAGCGCAGCCCAGGGTGAATATAGTCCAGAGGATTTTGTAAATGGTGTGACACTCGATGCAGAAATTGCTCCTCAACTTTTCCGAAAGCTCAAAAGTGTCGCTGCGCTAATTGATACTGCTAAGGAGATTGAAGATTTTCAAGCGATAGGTGTTCAGTGCAGAGAAACATTGATTGAACTCGGCAACCACATTTATGACCCTGCAATGGCTGGTGATGGGGAGCAGCCCCAAGCATCGAATTTCAAGCGAAAATGTGAACTATTTATTCAGTTCTATTTGAAAGGATCGGAAAACGCAGATTACAGAAGTATTATTAAGAAATTAACAGAATCCACCTGGGATTACGCCAATAAGATTACACATTCGCGTAGTGCTACATACTACGAAGCCTCAACCTGTGTTACGCTTTGTATTTCTCTTGTTGGCGTTTATGAAAACATCCTTCAGAAAGTTTTCGATCCACTTTCTCAATACCATTGCTCAGTTTGCCAAAGTAAGAAATTAAGCATTGATGGTGATGATTCAGATGAAGATGGAATGGTGAAAAAACTATATCTCCGCTGCGAAGAATGTGGTGCTACAACAGAAGTAGTCTTTGAAGGAAATGATGGGGATAATCCCACCTATACTACGGGCAAAGTCGTAGAATAAAAAACAAAAACAGAAAACCCAGACTATCAGCACTAAGATTGGTAGTTTGGGTTTTCTGCTTTTCAGAATTATATTTTTTTGTCGTGTGCTTGACATACGGGTGACGTAAATCATGGAACCTGATCGCAGGCAGGTCGGCCTCTCTCAAAATTCGCTTCATCCAGTAGTAGGCGGCACTTGGGCGCACCGGCTTCTCCGGGGCCAGAGGTTCCGGGAAAATCCACTGACTGACGGCGTGCTTCTTCCGATCACGCAGCCGCTGGACGGTGCTGGGCGGCAGGCGGATGGTTCGCCGGCCCCGGCTGGTCTTCGTCTCGCCGATCTCCAGTTCCCCGGCCCTGGGGACGTTCACCGAACGGAGGATCTTCAGCGTCCCGGCCTTCTCGTCGAAGTCCTGCCACATGAGGCCGCAGATCTCGCCCCGGCGCAGGCCGGTGGTCAGCTCCGTATAGAAGAAGTCCCGCCAGATCTCGCTGCGGTCTACCGCCGCCAGAAAGGTCTCCATCTGATCCTTGGTGAGGATCTGCTTGGGCTTATAGCTGGCCTTGGGCACTGCCGCCCCGTCGGTGGGGTTCCGGGCGATCACATGGGCGGCCTCCGCGTCCTTCAGGCAGCGGTGGAGCATGGCGTGGATGCGGAGCACCATGGTGTCCGACAGTTCATGGCCGTGTTCCGGGTGTTCGCGGACGCGGCCCTCGTGTTTCAGCTTTCGGTACAGCATCTGGATGTCCATGCGGGTCACCCGGGAGATGATCTTATTCCCCAGATACGGCTTGATGTAGCACCGAATGAACTGCTCATAACTCCGCAGGGTGTTGGGCCGCAGGGTGGCCGTGCCGTAGTCCTCCATCCACCGGTCCAGCCACTCTCCCAGAGTCATGCGGCTGTCCTCGGTGAGCTCCACGTCCTGAAAGGCCTCCAGGTCCCGGTGAAGCTTATCCAGCAGTTCCTTCTGCGTTTTTGCCAGAACATACCGGAAGATGGGCTCGCCATTTTGCTTGTGGCCCACCACGATGCGGCCCTCCCAGCGGCCGTCCTCCCGCTTTCGTACCATGCCGTCGCCGGACGGCCTGCGTTTTGCCATAGGCTATCCCTCCTTATTGGGTTCGATCAGACTGCCGTCGTCGCTGCCCAGCAGACCCTCAACGGTCAGTTGCATCCCAAGCCGAAATCCCAGGATGAAGTTCTCCAGGGCCATGGTACTGCAGACTTCGTTCTCCGCGTTGAGGAGCCGCAGAAGAAGAGTTTTTTCCTTACCTTCCAACAGAGCGGTGAGCTTTTCCTCGCACTCCGCCGACTGCTCCATGGCTTCCTTCAGGGCTGTCCCCGATTTGATCGTCTGATCGTTGGGGGTGATGTTTCCAAAGTACAGATTTTCCAGTGTGTCTCGCATGTGTGCTGCCTCCTTGTCAGCAACACACAATACCCGAACTTCCTCCCAATAGCCACCCCCAACCGCAACTGTTTTCAGAAAGTTATCATCTGCCGGGGCGGGAGCCGGCGGGTCCGCTCGATCACCACTTGTAACCAGGCGGACACTATGGTAAGATGCCATTACATCCTCTCAGGCAGGAGGTGCAGATGGTGATCTACTGTATGTCGGATATACACGGCGAGCTGGATAAATTTGAGCGGATGCTGGATCTGATCCATTTTTCTGACGAGGACCATCTGTACATCCTGGGGGACGTTATCGATCGGGGCGCCCTGGGGGTGGGCATCCTCCGGAGGATTATGGAGGAATCCAATATGACCATGCTCCTGGGCAACCACGAGCAGATGTGCCTGAGTACTCTAGGAACCCATAACGAGTTTGGTGCCCGGGACCTCTGGCGGATGAATGGCGGCTCGTCCACCTACCGGGAACTGCTCTACCACCGGACGCATCAAGAGCGCAACGAGATCCTGCACTTCCTCTCCGACCTGCCGGACCATTTGGAGTTGACAGTGGGCGAGCAGAAATTCCACTTGGTGCATGGGTGCCCGGGAGCGGACCACGACACCCGTATCTGGGGCCGGGTGGAGCCAGACAGCAGAAGCCCCTATCCGGACACCATTTGCATCGTTGGCCACACGCCTACGGTGTTCCTCACAGACAGGCCTGACGAGGACTTCTCCATCTGGCACGGAGACGGAATCCTCGACATCGACTGCGGCTGCGGCAGCATGAAGGCGGTCCACCGCCGTCTGGCCTGCCTGCGGCTGGACAATTTGGCGGAGTTTTATGTGGGCGGAACCAGTGGAGACGAGGTTGTCCTGCCGCAGGCGGATTCCTCACTTCGTTGAACTTGATTCCGATATGCGAGCCGCCTCCCGCCGGTGCGGGAGGCGGCTTGCTCGTGTGCGGTTTTACTCTGTGAAGGGGCGGCCCTGTATTTGGCGCTGCCAGCACTTCTGGAAGGTTGGCACGCTGCCCAGGTTCTTGACCTCTTGGGCGCTGTCCTCCCGAATCCAGCGCAGCTCCTCACTGTTGGTGTTCAGAATTGTGGACAGCAGACGGGCCACCGTGGCCAGCTCTACCGCCATCTTGTACTGGCCTGTTCCCAGGGATTTGCACAGGGTCTCGAATCGGTTTGTGTCAAAGCCGTCCCTGTGGAGCTGGGGCAGCTCCTGGGTGAGCAGATAGTTCACATAGAACTCAATGGCCCGTTCCACAAAACTGTTGCGGGAGCGGACGCCGGCCCGTGTCAGGTTCTCGTCGCACAGTTTCAGGTGCTTGGGGGTCAGGGCGATTCCCGCCTTAACGCGTTTTTCGGACATAGGATAGATTCACCTCCCCGGTACCAAGGGTGTACCTTCGGAACCCCTTGATTTTTCTGGAGTTTTGGCTGGCTGCCGCACCGGTATTGGGTACCAGAGTGCCAAAAGCGACGCTGTGACCGGTACCGCCGGCCCGCCCTGCGGGTCCGGCGTTTTCGGGGCGGGAGGCACCGGACAGGTGTCCGCCCCTTTTTCCTTGTACTCAAATCCAACGGCCCAAATCTCCGCAAATCCGGCGGAAAACTGGGGGACAGGAGCCGGGGGTATCCCGGCCCCTGCTGTGGGAGAAAAGGGCACACGGAGGGGTACAGGCGGCCGCACGAGGCGATCACGGCTCAGAGGCGGCCGGGACGGCAGGGGAGAGGAGAGCGGCGGCCTCTCCGATGTCGGAGGCCAAGTGCAGCCGCACCATCTCTTCCGATACCAGAAGTCGAAAAAGAGCCGACCGGTAACATGCGTCTATCTCCTCCTGGCACTGTTTCACGAACAAACGCTGTTCCTGGGTGAGGTCTCCGTGCCGGACGTCGCAGAGATAGAGCTGGACCTGCTGTGCGTCCAGGGGAGTGCCGTGGATTTTCTGCCAGCGCTGGACGGTGTATCTCTTGATGTCTGCTGTACGTTTGGCGGCCAGAAGCGTGTCCGATTCCAGAAGTGCGTCCATGAGCTTGTGCCACACGGTCATATACCTCCCCGCTTTGTGTGCTGATTCAGACGTTCAGCTGCCTTCCACTGCTCCATTGCACGCTCAGCTTCCTGGAGCTGCCCCTCATAAAACTGGTTGATGGACATCTGGATGGGCAGGATGTGGTAGCGGAGACAGCCGTTGCGGGTACGGCCGTCCCAGGTGGTGACAGTGGTGCGTTCTGTTCGGATCAGACCCCGGTCCTCCAGCTCGGTTACGTATTTGCGCACTGTGTTGACGCTCATTCCCACCGCCTCCCCAATCGTTCGGTAGCTGGCCAGACACTGGTAGGTCTTCCGGTCCTCCTGGCGCATCAGGTAGCCGTAGACTACCACCGCACCGGGGGATAGTCCCAGAGAGTAGATCTCGTTGGGGAGGGGAAAGTAGTTTTTGATGGGGTCACGCTTTGTCCAGGTCTGCCGGCTCATGTGGCGTCACCTCCCGACTGCAGCTCTACCCACTGGATGAACTTCTCCTTGGGGACCACCATTCGGCTGCCCACGCGCAGCGTGGGGAAGCCGGGTTCGTGGAACAATTCGTAGGCGGTGGAGATGGACACGCCCAGTACTTGTGCCACAGTTTTCGCGTTGAGGAACAAGGGGAGCTCCTCATAGTGCTTATAGTTGGATACGATCAAAATTAGTTCCCTCCGAGAAAAAATTCAGAGAAAATTTCCTGCGTTTCGGAGGCATCTCTGTCGGACGAAACACAGATTCACGTTGTGTGTTCCGAAACACAGCTGACCGCCGGACTGCTGCGGCGGTTTTGCGGATGTTCGAAACGGTCATGTGTGTCCTCCTTTATAGATCAATTGCTTGCCACACACCATACCCGTTCCTGCCCTGCGGCCTTGTCTGACCTTCACAGCGTTTTCTTCCCCTGGGTTTGCTCAACTGCTTTTCCGATGGCAGCGTCCTGGCATTACTTCTCCGGAGAGTATCGTCTCTGGTGATGGGTATTCCCTTGTCAAGGTGCAGTGACTTTGCGGCTGTCTTTCCATTGACAAATTGCCCTTGCGGTGATAGACTTACCGTAACTTTTGATTAGACAGTTCCGCAACATTATCGTAACCCAGGAGCGGGCGTCTGTCAAGACTTATTATAAAATGAATTTTCGATATGTCGATTTCGGAGGCGGCTATGTGGTACGGGAAAATGTACGTTTCAGGGAGACATGAGATTTTTGAGTTCGATGCGTATGGGGTGCAGGGGGCACCCTCCGCAAGGAAGGTCCTTCCCTTTCTGGAGAGTCTGCTGTCGTTCCTGGAACTGGACTGCGGGGAGCTTACACCGATGTTCCAGAAGATTGGCGACAGCTGGGAGCGCAGAATTACCGAGGGTGACCGGGAGGCAGGAACAGCAGCCATGATGGAGCTGGGAAAGCTGGCGGCCCGGCACATCTATTTTCGCCTTCTGTACGTGCGTTGGTTTGAGCGGATGAACCGCATGGGACTTGACCAGGACTGGGGCAGTGAGGAGGACTGGAACATGCTCTCGGAACTGCGTCAGCTGCCGGAGCAGCTCCCACGGTACCAGGAGCAGATCCAACGTTTCTTTGACTTGGTGTTGGATGTGGACAAGGCGGGGCGGGATCCCCAGAAGCAGGCCTTCCTGCAGTACCTGGATGGCGAACCCATCCGCCCGGGCATGTTCGCCTTCCGCCCGATCCCGCTGAGCTTCGAACCGGTGGAGTCAGATCGGTGTGCTTCGGTTTTGTACGCCTCGGAGCTCCTGGACATGATCGACTACTCCCTGCGCAGCTGCGTGGAACGGGACATCACCGTCCGGCGGTGTAAAAGCTGCGGCCGCTATTTCCCTCAGACTGGCCGGGTCAGCGCGGAGTACTGTGAACGCCCGGTGGCCGAAGGTCAGCAGACCTGCCGGGAGCGGGGAGCTTCCCAGGCGTGGGAACGGAAGCGGTCCAATGATCTGGTGTTCAAGGCCTACCGCAGGGAGTACAAAAAGCGCTTCGCCCGGATCAAGGCAGGAAAGCTGACCCAGGAGGAGTTCTCCGCCTGGAGCGAGCGGGCCAGAGAGAAAAGGAGCGAGTGCGACGAGGGGGCACTCACATTGAAAGACTTTGAGCGGTGGCTGAAGGAGTCGTAAGAACAAAACGGCAGAAAATGAACAACGGGATCGGCAATTCAGCCAATCCCGTATTCTTTGAATAGGCAATGCAGATTTTGAGGCGCGTGCTCGTGCTTATGCCTGTCCTTTCCGCGTTTATGACTCGATTTCATAGGGCCAGGTGTTGATCCCGCCGAATTCGTAGATATTGGTATAGCCCAGTTCGGCCAGCGCGGAGGAGGCAGTTTTGCTGCGGTTCCCGCTGCGGCAGTAGACCAGAACTATGAAATCCTTTTCGGGGATCACCTCAGCGGCGGTATCCTCGGCGATGTTCCCCACTGGCAACAACACTGCGTCGGGGATATGGCCGCTGTCGTACTCGTCCTGCTCCCGTACATCCAGGATGATGACCTCCTGGGTATCCATCATCTCTTTAGCCTCCTCCTGAGTGATCTGCTGGTAGCTATCCGCGGAGTTTCCGCCGCACCCAGTCAACAGCAGAAGAGATAAAAGTATAGGCAGGATTCGTTTCATTTGAGCTCCTCCAGAAGTCCGGCGGCAAAGGCTCTGTGCCCCTGCTCTGTGAAGTGTACGCCGTCGTAGGCCAAGGGAATGTCCCATTTTCCGGCGTTGGCAAAATGGATGCCAAGTTGCTCCGCCATGGTCTGACAGAGTTGGGCAAAGGCGTGGGAATCATCGATGAGCTGCTGATCCGGCACCCACGCGCCCCGTTTCACCGGCAGCGGTGCAATCAGCAGGATCTTGCTTCGATCCAGGGAGATGCCAGAGAGGAACCGATTCAGCCTCTCAGCGGCCTGTTCCGGGCTTCTGCCCTGGAGCAGGTCGTTGATCCCGATCATGACGATCAGCAGATCGGTATCAGCGGGAAAGTCAGGGGCCGACGTGGGGATCTCCCGGCCGTTCTCTCCCATGTTGCGGACGGTCCAGCCAGTCTTGGCCGCCAGGATGTCCACCCACCGGCTGTCCGGATCATAGCGGCCGCCCAGATAGGAGCGGGGATCGTAGCCGTAGGTGTTGGAGTCGCCGAAACAGATGACGTTCATTTGGTATTTCCTCTTCTCTGCGTGATATCGGGGGAGCTTCGATAGACTCATTGCCCTATGGAGATCGTTGCTCTCAGCTCCCGTTCAAGCCGTTCTTTCTCTCCGCTTTCATCTGTCCGGAGCCGCAGTAGCGGAATACCGCATAGTTCAAAAATCCGGTTTTTCTTTTCATCTCTGTCTGCCTGGGTGCTTCCTGCAGCGTGAAACGCGACTCCATCTACCTCTACTGCCAGCAGAGGAGACTTGTCCATCCTGCGGAACAAGAGAAAGTCCACATGGGTCAGGGGATTGTGGGCGTATGCGGTTTCCTCCTCTGTCAACATGGAGTAGTCTTTCACCAGATTGACCAACGACACATGGACTGCACAGTCCACAAAAGAAAACTCTTCCTTCTGGAGGACATCCTGGATCACAGCATAGAGAAGATTTTCCGAGTCATATTCCGAAACTCGCCCATGCTTTTTCAGAAAAGCCCGCCGCTGCTCGGCGTACCCCTGATAGAGCAAGTCAAAAACGGAGTAGACCGAACTCTCGATCACCGCACAATTGTTGTACTCGATATAGCGAGCCAGATCACCGTAGTTGGTTCGATCATTCTGTGGATCCTGAGAGGTGACAACAGTTAGAGATTTGACAGCCCGAGATACCGCCACATTTAGCATCCGAGGATCATCCACAAATTCTGTAATGATATTATCTACGGAAGTCAGGATAATGGCATCCTTCTCCCGGCCCTGGAACTTATGGACGGTCGCCACTTCCAGGTCCTTGCCCAGCTGTGTTTGAATTGCCGCCACCTGATCTCTGTATGGTGTAATGATGCCGATATTCCCATACCCTTGTCTTACCAGACTTGGAAGTACCTCCTGCCGGATCACGTCGATCTGTCTTTGGTTCAAATGACCACGGGCGTGGTTGCCAGGCGCTGTCCGATACATGGTCAGAACATCCGGCTCTTCATGGTCCTCTGTCATGACGATGAGCTTCCCACCGTAGAATTTCTGGTTGCAGAAATTGATGATTTTGGGATGGCAGCGATAGTGTTCCCGCAAGAGAACCGTAGGAGCCTCCGGCCATGTGGCAATGGCAGAGGAGAGCAGACTGTGGGCAGAAAAATGGTAGATCTCTGGAAGAGAATACCGCGACCAGACTGCCTCGCTGTCCTGGAAGTTTTTGCTGTCCAGCACATTGGGAAGCTGCTGGAGATCTCCCACAATGACGATGTTACGAGCACAGGCAAAAGCCAGTACACCAGTGGCCAGGTCTACCTGGGATGCCTCGTCCACGATCAGGTAGTCATAAATATGCTCAAAACTTAGTGTGCCTTTAATGGAGTAGGTCGTACTTAAGATCACTGGATACTCCCGATTAAATTCCCTGGACTTTCCGCGAAAATCCCGCATCTCAAAGCATTGACGTGGCTCCTGCCAATGGAATTTTTCACTCAGCTCCGCCCGGAACAACCGCAGAGACTTTTCCGTCAGTTCCGCCATCTTTTCGTTAAATGCATATTGCTCAAGTTTCTTCTCCAGTTGAGCCCGCTCTTCCGCCAATTCTTGTCGGTGTACCACATAGAATTGCCGCTGGAGGTACGGAATCACCAGTTCTGGTGTCTGGAGGAACACTTTCAGCGCACTGCGATTGAAGCGAAAGAGAATGGATATCTTTTGGAGCAAACCCAATTTACTCTCCTGCTGGGCATGCTGCTCGTACTCTAACCACAGGGATAAAATCTTTTGGGAGGAGAGACCCTTCACCTCATCCTTTGGTGCCTGGGCATAGGTGTTGTAGTACTCACTAAAATAGTGTTGTTCCGGCGTCAGTTGGAGGAGTTCCTGTTCGATGGCGGCAATGCGGTTTTTCGCATTGAGCATCTCACTGAGTTCTTTAGAGAGGACGGTCACCTCCTGATCCAGCTGTGACTTCTCCTCCTGCTCCAGAACCCAAGCCGACATATCGGGGTATTGGCCGGTCTGTGCCTCCAGAAAATGCTCCTTATTGGTATGACTCCCCAGAAAGGCAGTCAGAAACGAGAGCCCTTTCTTCTCCAATTTTTCCGCTACATTCAAGGTGGCGGAGTTATTGTTAGAGACAACAGCTACCGTATGACCATTTCGAACCGCATTGGAGATGATATTTAGAATGGTCTGTGTCTTTCCGGTACCGGGAGGTCCCTGGATGATGCTGACCTGGGAGGAAAGGGCGTTCTCCACCGCTGTTTTCTGGCTTTGGTTCAGACCAAAGGGGTAGATGACTGCCTCAGGGAGCGCCCGCACTGCGGGTTTCTTGGAAGAATCTAAATAGCAGGACAGCACGGTTACGTCGCTGACACTTTTGATCCGCTCATACTGGGCACTCAGGATGTTGAGACCGCCTTCGGCTACCAGACTGACCGCCGCTGCTGTTTCTTTGAAGTATTCAAAAACGCCCGCTTGCTTCTGATTCGTCAGGCAGTTTTTCTGGAGTTCCACTTGGCCTTTTGGGTATGTAAGGGCCTTTTTCCCTGTTCGGAGAAAACGGTAAAAGGGGCCAAAATCCAAAATCTCATCTACTTGCTGAATGGTATCACCATCAACAATAATGATGAGATCTGAGGGATCGATCCGGCTTTGTACCTTCAGAAGCTGTACTTTTTCGGCACGGTAGTGATAGGCCTTTGGGGAATTGGTATAGATCACCTCGCACATGCCGTTTTGAAAACGGAAGCTGGCGACGGAGTCGGTCTTATCCTGGCCATTGACCAGAAGCATATATTTTCTGCTATCCATCGCAAACCTCCTTCCCACGTTTTTGCCGATTTCTGCTTGTGATTGACTGTAGTTGCTATTTTGAAGGCTGGAGTGTTGTATCCAACAGTTGTTTTACCGCTTCGGCCATAGTAACTGAAGAATCTAAATACAATCTACATATCCAATTGATCGCTCCACATCTCGCACTGGCTCATTACGGTCTGCACCGCATCCTCCATACCTTCCGGCGGATACTTGTGCTTTTTGAGCAGCCGCTTGACCAGCCTCCGCATACCGGCTCTGGCACTTTCTTTCTTCTGCCAATCAATTGTCCGATTCTTGCGCAACAAATCGGTCAGTTCCTTGGTGATGGCAATCAATTCGTCATGCTCATAAAAATCCTTGATGGCCTGGGGCTTTGTCAGTGCGTCATAGAAGGCAAGTTCCTCGGCGGTCAGTCCCAGCTTTTCGCCCTCTGCGTTGGCATTAGCAATCTCCTTAGCCAATCTCAAAAGCTCTTGGATGACTTCTTCATTGGTCAGCATTCCATTCAAATAGCGATTCATCGTGGACTGGATGATCTCCGAAAATTTCTGTGACTTCACAAGATTGGTTTTGCGGTAGACGGATACCTGTTCCGAAATCAACTTTTTCAATAGTTCAACCGCGAGGTTCCTCTCTTTCATATTGGCAACTTCTTCGAGGAACTTCGGGTCAAACAGCGAAAACTCGGTGCCGACATTGGAAAAGAGATTGATGATGCCCTCGCTCTTGATGCTGTGTTTCAGCAATTCATTGATCCGCTCATTAACCTCCGGCAAGGTGAACTTCTTCCCGGTACCGTCGGTGGTCAACCGGACAAGCATCGTCCGCACCGCCTCAAAATAGGCTGCTTCGAAACGAGTCTGCACATCCACCATGCTGCTGCACAGGGAAAGGGCCTGCTTGAGCAAAAGCGCCTCTTTGATATAGACAGTCTGTGCCTTTTCGGAATCCGGCAGATCATGCTCCGCAACCGACTTCCCTAGCAAGAAATTGACGCCGCCGCTGATCATTCTCGCTTTCTCCAAATCGTTCCCGGTCAGGAAGCTGGTGTAGTCAAAGCCGTGGAATAGATCGCGACAGACCTCCAGCTTTTCCAAAAACTTGGGGTAGGCGGCCTTCCCCACGTCAGGGTCGCCGTAGTTTTTCTTGTCGCGGACAGTATAGTCGTTCATGGCCTTCTTTAAGGCCGCGGCGATCCCCACATAATCGACCACCAGCCCGCCCTCCTTGTCCCGGAAGACGCGGTTCACCCGTGCGATGGCCTGCATCAAATTGTGACCGGACATGGGCTTATACACATACATGGTGGCGAGGGACGGCACATCAAAGCCAGTCAGCCACATATCCACCACGATGGCAATTTTTAAGGGGGAATCGTTGTCCTTGAATTTCCGAGCCAGGTCATCCTTATGAGTCTTGTTGCCGATGATCTGACGCCATTCTTCCGGGTCATTGTTGCCCTGGGTCATGACCACCGCGACCTTTTCCGTCCAGGCCGGGCGCAGTTCCAGAATCCGCCGGTAGATTTTCATGGCGATAGGGCGGGAGTACGCCACAATCATCGCCTTGCCTGTCAACAGGTTTGCCCGGTAATTTTCGTAGTGGTCCAGAATGTCGCAGACCAGCGAGCCGATGGTCTCGTCCGCACCCAGAATGGCTTCCATCTGGCCCAGTTCCTTTTTGCTTTTCTCGATGACGTATGGGTCCGCATTCTCAGCCATCAGATCATATTCCTGATCAATCAGGCGCAGGGTATTCTCATCCAGCTTCAGGTGGATGACCCGGCTCTCATA
>QWCV01002945.1_pt1 | contig 13040 bp, 5 predicted proteins | sample 1972621 | NCBI WGS metagenome assembly QWCV01 (sample SAMN09866699, study PRJNA288562) | Human gut metagenome isolate pre2_stool, whole genome shotgun sequencing... | isolation source: gut | host: Homo sapiens | place: USA: California
TCGGTATGGCCGGCCATCGAACGCAGCGTGCTTGACGAAGTGCTGAAACACCACACCACCCTCGTGTTCGTCAACTCCCGTGGCCTTGCGGAAAAACTCACCGCACGGCTCAACGACCTGTATGCGCAATTGCGCACATCCCGGAAAACTGGGTCTGAAACCGCCGTCAAAGCGGACGCAGGGTGGGATGCGCTGTCCGACCGTAGGCTTGGCCGAACGGCCTTGAGTGTGTCGGACAACGCATCCCAGCCGGAGTCCACAGCCAGTGATTCCACCCAGCCGTATCCGGATCTGGGCTCCCCGGAAGGCCGTGAAGGCTTCGCCAAACACTACGATTCCGTGGTCGGCTCCACCACCATGCTGGTCTCCTCGCATGCGGACGCCGACGCGATCGCCATGGCGCATCATGGTTCCGTTTCCAAAGACCGGCGCAAACAGATCGAAGAGCAGCTCAAACGCGGCCAATTGCGTTGCGTGGTCGCCACATCGAGCCTTGAACTCGGCATCGACATGGGTTCAGTGGATCTGGTCATCCAGATCGCACCGCCATTGTCCGTGTCCTCGGGATTGCAGCGGGTGGGGCGCGCCGACCACAAGGTCGGGGGAGTCTCGCATGCACTGTTCTACCCGATTACACGAGAGCAAATCATCGGCACGGCCGCAAGCATCGAATGCATGCGCTCCGGAGACATCGAAACACTGACCATTCCATGCACCCCCTTGGACGTGCTTGCCCAGCAAACCGTCGCCGCCGCGGCGATGGATGATCTGAAACCAGACGACTGGTACGTGACCGTGCGCAAGGCCGCGCCATTCGAAGATCTCGACAGAACCATGTTCGATGCTGTGATGGGCATGATGACCGGCGCCTACAACGGCGAGGATTTCTCCGCCTTCCGGCCACCACTGCAATACAACGAAGAGGCGGGTCTCATCTCCGCGCGCCCTGGCGCTCAACGACTGGCCGTGACCAGCGGAGGCACCATACCCGACCGAGGAACCTACACCGTGGTGCTTCCCGAAGAAGGCTCCGGACCGGGCCCACGCAAAGTGGGGGAGCTGGATGAGGAAATGGTGTACGAATCCCGGGTTGGAGACGTCATCACCCTCGGCACATCGACCTGGCAGATCCAGGAAATCACCCGGGACCGTGTGGTGGTGGTTCCTGCTCCAGGACGTACCGCCCGACTGCCGTTCTGGCATGGCGAAGGCGACGGGCGGGACGCGGCATTCGGACGGTCCCAAGGCCGATTCATACGCGATATGGCGCAAGGACTACGCGCGGAAGTCTCGGACGGCATCGCAGGAGACAAAACCAGCCGATTCGACACGACAACAATCGCACGTCTACGTCGTGACGGATTGGACGACAACGCCATCGGCAATCTTGCCGACCTGCTTGCCGAACAGCGCGCCGCCACGGGAACGATTCCCAACGACCGTGAGCTGGTCGTCGAACGCTGCCAGGATGAAGAAGGCGATTGGCGTGTGATCGTCCACTCACCATACGGCAGACGCGTGCACGAACCATGGGCCATGGCCATCACCACACGTATCAAACAACGATACGGGTTCGACGGGCAGGTATACGCGGCCGACGACGGCATCATCATCCGCCTCCCGGACGGCGACGGCAACCTGCCGATCCGCGAGCTGCTGCTGTTCGACGCGGAAGAGCTGCAACGCATCATCGAAACACAAGTCGGCGAAAGCGTGCTGTATGCCGCACGATTCCGAGAATGCGCGGCGCGATCGCTGTTCCTGCCACGCGCCAACCCCGGCAAACGCGTCCCCTTATGGCAGCAGCGGCTGCGCGCGGCGCAACTGCTCAACGCCGCCCGAACTCGGAAGAACTTCCCGCTGCTGTTGGAAACCGCACGCGAATGCCTACAGGACGTGTACGATCTGCCCGCGCTGAAACATGTGATGTCCGGATTACGCTCCGGCGTCATCTCTTTGAGCGAGACCGTCACGGAAACGCCGTCGCCGTTCGCGGAAAACATGCTGTTCGGATACGTGGGCGCGGTCATGTACCAATACGACGTGCCGCAAGCCGAACGCAGCACGCAACTGCTGTCCATGGACCCGGAAGTGCTGGAACGTCTTCTGGGAGCCACGGACATGGCTTCGCTGTTGGATGCCGACGTCATCGCGCAGGTTGGGAAGGAGCTTGCCGGACGGACGTTCTGGAACGATTTGGACGAGACCGACATTGCCGGCCGTGTGGCGCGATATGCCAAAACGCATGGCCCATTCACCGCGGATCAGATGATCGCCGAACTGGGATTGGACGCTGTCCAAGGCGTACGCATGTTGGATGAATTACATGCCAAAGGCGAACTGCTGAAAGGCCATTTCGTCGATGATGCGGCCGGAGCGGACGCCAATGGTTCCGATGATTCAGCATCGGAACGATCACCTCGGCAAACGCCCCAGCAATGGCTCCACAAAGACGTGTTTCGGCGTATCCGCGCGCTTTCGCTTGCCAAGGCACGCAAAGCCATCAAGCCGGTGGAACCGGCCGTCTATCAGGCGTTCCTGTTGGACAGACAAGGCGTCGGACCTGTGGGTGGCGCCCGATATGAAGGCGTCGACGGGCTGATGCGTGTGATCGAACAGCTTGAAGGCATATACCTCAACGCCTCCGTTTGGGAATCCTCGGTCTTCCCCGCACGCGTTCGCGACTACCAACCGAGTATGTTGGACGAATTGCTCGCATCCGGAGACGTGGTATGGGTCGGCTCCAAAATCAATGGTTCCAACGCCAAGGAAGCCGGCGGAATCGCATTCCATCCAGCTGATTCACGGCTGCTGGTGAAACCCGGCGAACAATCGCAGAACAATGCCTATAGTGCCGGAACCATGACCGTGCCGGAGACGATACTTGCCGCATTATCGAATGGGGGAGCCTTCCATGCGCGGCAGCTTTCCACAGCCGCCAAAACCATCTGGCAGGAACATGCGGAAGTCAACGTGAATCCTGAAACAGGGGAAATCATCCTTCCCGCATGGGGCGAAAGCCAGTTCGAGGAAGCCTTGTGGTCCTTGGTATGGCAAGGCAAAGTGACGAACAGTTCATTCGCTCCCGTTCGGGCCTTGGCTCAAGGCACGGTTTCAGTGCGCGCGCCACGCACTGCCGCACGCAGACGCGTACGGATCCACGCCTCGACACCGGCGACGCTCGGTGGATTATGGTCCGCGGTCGACTCGTCCCGGACCAGTCCAATGGCGATACCGGATCAAGCGGACGATACCGCCGGCAAACCAACAGCCGGCATCGAGGAATACGACATCGCATTGATCGAATCGCTGCTCGACCGATATGGCGTGATCGCCGCTCCGCTAATCGACAAGGAGCAAGTCGCAGGCGGATTCTCCGGACTATACCCGGTACTCAAACGCATGGAGGAACACGGCAATCTGGTCAGAGGCATGTTCGTCAAAGGATTCGGAGCGGCCCAATTCGCCGGACGTGACACAGTGGACGCCTTGCGCGGCGACGACGAAGCGCGCAGCCAATCCTGCGTGGCGCTCGACGTGACCGACCCGGCCAATCTGACAGGCTCCGCGATCACATGGCCCGAACAACACCATATGAAACCGGCGCGCAGAGCGGAATCGGTCATCGTGCTCGACCACGGCATGCCGGTGCTGTTCGCCGTGCCGAAAAGCCACAGAATCGTCAGCTTCACCGATGACGAGCGAATATTGCAGCCGGCATGTACGGAACTTGTCTATGCATTGCAGCATCAGTCCAAGGGCAGCGTCAGCTTCGCCGAAATGAACGGTGAATCATTGAAGGAACGCAACGAATACAGACGTTTGCTGCATGCTGCCGGGTTCGTGGACAGCCCACAAGGCATGAAGCTATATGGCTGAACCAAGCCGGAGGCACTTTCACCCAGCCTGCTCATTCAACCTGGCAGCCCAAGTGCGCAAAACGGGAAGGCCCTGAACCGGAAGAAGAAGAACCAGTTCAGAGCCCCGCCAATCGATTTCGTCGAATCAGCCGACCACCGCAATCGGCGCCGACAGATCCGTACCGGAACCATCGCGTCGCATATCAGGCTTCGGCAATTCCACAGGAGCGCCACTTTGCGTGGAAGCATGCAACGGATACGCGCCCACGAACGCGAGAATCAACGTATCCTGCCCCTTGAGGAATCGCTGCGAACGCACGCCACCCGTACCACGGCCCTTCGTCGGATACATCTCCAACGGCGTGACCTTCGCGGCACCGTTTTCAGTGCCAGGCAACGCTTCGGAATCGCCGGCAACCGTCAACACCACGGCTCCGGAAGCGGAGAACAGTCCATTCTCGCCTTCTTCGTAATTCCATGTCACCTTGCCGTCAGGTACCACCGCGAACGCGGCCGCCGAACACCCCTCAGCCAGACGAATGCCCGCCATGCCGCCAGCGGTACGGCCCTGCGGACGCACATTCTTCGCTTCGAACGTCAACAACGAGGAATCGGTGGACACAAACACCAGACGATCCTCATCACGGGCTTCGGCAGCGGCAAGCACTTCGTCATCATCCTTCAAATCGATGACGCTCCACGAATCCATTGTGGTCGGAGATTCACGGTTCCAACGCTTGACCACGCCGTTGCGGGTGCCCAACGCCAAAGGAACAAGCTGACCGTCGTCATCCGTGGACGGCATATCAATCGCAGCAATCACCCGTTCGCCGCGGATCGGATCGGTGTTCTCCGTCATGCCCAGCAGTTCCTCGGCCTTCACACCACCCGTGACACTGAGCGGCCCATCCGCGGAAACCTTCGGCAATTCGACCACATGGGCCAGCACCAGACGACCCGCTGAAGTAACCAAGCCGTATGAGGAACGTGTGGACGTGCGGAACATCGAAACGATCTGATCATCCTTGGCGCGTCCGTCGGAAGCCGAACGATTCTCCCAACGTTCCACCGCATCCTCGGAAGTGCGTGCGATCAGGCCCGTGGCGGACAGCATCACCGCGCACGGCTCGTCATCAATCTGCAGAGCCGATGCGGTGGCATTCTCATCGCCGGCCTTCTTTGCGGCCTTTGCGGCTGCGGCGACATCGGCTGCTGCGGAGGATACGGTCGCGGCGGCGCGCGCGGCAGCCATCGCGTTTGCAGAGACGCCATCATCGCCATGCGCCACAACAGGCGTCAAATTGCCTTCCTCATCCTCATCCAGCAGCACCGTGCGCCGGGGAGTGCCGTATTTGGCCACGGCGTCATCCATTTCGTCAATGACCACGCCGTCAAGCGCCTCATCGGAAGCAAGAATGCGTTCAAGCTCTTCGATACGCCGCTTCAGGTCGTCGCGTTCCGCCTCAAGCTCGATACGACTCATCTTGGTCAGACGGCGCAGCCGCAAGTCAAGAATGTACTGTGCCTGAATCTCGTCCAGATCGAATACGGCGATAAGCTTTGTTTTCGCGGCCTCGGCATCATCAGAAGAGCGAATCACCTGAATGACTTCATCGATGTCCACCATGGCGAGCAGCAAGCCCTCCACCAAGTGCAGCCGCTCAAGCGCCTTCTTCCTGCGGAATTCACTGCGTCGGCGGATCACCACACGACGATGGTCCACCCACACCTGAAGCATTTCCTTCAATCCCATGGTGTGCGGACGGCCATTGACCAACGCCACATTGTTGATGGTGAAATTGTCCTGCAACGGCGTGTGCTTGAACAGCTGTGCCAACACCGCGTTCGGATCGAACCCGGTTTTGATTTCGATGACGAGGCGCGTGCCGTTATGCCGGTCAGTCAGATCGATGGCACCGGAAATGCCGTCCAGCTTACGGTTCTTCACACCTTCGGAAATACGTTCCAACACACGTTCCGGACCCACCATGAACGGCAGTTCCGTCACGACGATGGCTTTTTTGCGAGCCGTCACGTTTTCGATATGCGTCACGGAACGCGTGGTCAACGCGCCACGACCCGTCTCGTACGCCTCGCGGATGCCCTTGCGGCCCACAATCACGCCGCCGCCCGGCCAATCCGGACCCGGCACGTAGCGCATCAACTCCTCTAACGTCGCGTCGGGATGGCGTATAAGATGCTTGGCCGCAGCCACCACCTCGCCAAGATTGTGCGTGGCCATATTCGTGGCCATGCCGACGGCAATGCCGGAACCACCATTGACCAGCAGGTTCGGAATCGCGGCAGGCAGCACAGTCGGCTCCTGAAGCTTGTTATCGTAATTCGGCGTGAAATCGACGGTATTTTCGGCGATATCGGCATTCATGCCCAACGCGGCCGGCGCCATACGAGCCTCGGTATAACGAGAAGCAGCAGGACCGTCATCGAGAGAACCGAAATTGCCGTGACCGTCCACCAATGGCAGCCGCATCGCGAACGGCTGCGCCAAACGTACCATCGCCTCGTAAATCGCGGAATCGCCATGCGGATGGAGCTTGCCCATCACTTCGCCAACCACACGCGCCGACTTCATATACGGCCGGTCCGGATTGAGGTTCATCTGACCCATCTGATAGATGATGCGTCGTTGCACCGGCTTGAGACCGTCCCTGGCATCAGGCAGCGCTCGGGCGTAAATCACCGAATACGCGTATTCGAGGAACGACTTGCTCATTTCCTCGTTCAACGGCGTTTCGACGATGTTCTCCTTGACCGTACGCGGGTCAAAGGCTGGTTTTGCCGGTTTGCGGTGCGACACCATGCGGTGGTTCTCCTCACGGAAAGGTTATGGTAATCAACCTAGCAATATTACCAGCTGGTACTGCCGCGGTGCTTGAATGGGAACCATGAGTGTTGAAGTGCCCGAAATCGACCAGCTGCTAGCCATGACCAGTCCGGCACGATATGGCGACGAACTGCCGGATGAGGGCGGCCGCGGCGGTGCTCTCCACCTATCCTCGGTACTTCCCGCCATTTCCAGCGCCATCGGGCATCCGATTCCAACGGCCATCCATGCCGATCCGAAACGACTCCAAGAGGCACTTGGCCTGCCGGACGCGCGTTCGGCAGTCGTGGTCCTGGTGGACGGTCTCGGATATTGGAACATCAATATGAGATTGGGGCATTCACCCTATCTACGGTCGCTGATGGCGGATGGCGTTAACCAGCGGCCAATCGCCACATGCATGCCCAGCACCACCGTGGCCGCAATGTCCACGTTCGGTACCGGCACATGCCCCGGATTAACCGGCATGACGGGATATACGCAGCTCAATCCCGACAATGGCGAAATCTGCCAGCTCATCTCTTTCAAAAACGCGCCCGCACCGCTGAAACTGCAACAGCAGCCGACCATATTCGAACGATTGGCGGAACAGGACGTTCGCGTCACCAGTTCGGGACTGCCGAAATTCGCGTTCTCCGCGTTGACTCAGGCGGCGTTGCGTGGCAGCGACTACATCTCCAATGACGATCCACGCCGACGTATCATGACCGCGGCGAAAGCGGCGAACACGCCCGGACTGACATACGTGTACCTGCGCGACGCGGACAAGATCGGACACAATTACGGCTGGGACTCCGACAAGTGGATCGGCACATATGAGCGTATCGACGCCCAGTTGTCTTTGCTGCGTCGAAGTGTGCCGAAGAACACGCTGATCGTCATCGTGGCGGATCATGGCATGATAACCGCCGACCCGGAAGCCTGCATCGACATAGTGTCCGAACCCCAGCTGATGTGGGGCGTCGCGAATGTCGGCGGCGAACCACGCTGTGTCATGCTTTATGGCGAGGATGGCGAGAATCCGGAGGACATCGCCGCTCGTTGGCGTGACGTGCTGGGGGAGCGCGCCCAGGTGCGCACCCGCCGGCAGGCAATTGAGGAAGGCGTCTACGGACCAGTCGATGAACGCGTCAAGTCGATGATCGGCGATGTGGTCGTCTCCGCTGCGGGCTCTACCACCATTGTCGATTCCCGCACACAGGCGGAGAAGGCGATGCATCTGCCCAGCGTGCACGGGTCGCTGACCTACATGGAATCTGATATTCCATGCCTGATTGATGTGGCTTGATCGAATGATCCGAACGTCTGAACGGATGTTGTCGTGGGATGTTAGGGAACGTTAATCAGTCACCGAACAGAATTTCATCCCAACTCGGCACTGCGGAGCGTCCTGCACGGCGCTTCGATTTGGTGGTGCTCTGACTATGAGGATCGGATGATGCCGTCTTGGACTTATCGGACTGCTGCTCGCCGGCGGATTGCGTGTTTTGCGAGTTTTGGGCAGGTTCCGTCGTTGAAGGGGCGGGGTACTGCGTCGTCGCGATTTCCGGACGGTTCGGCAGCGGAACGGTCGCCGATGACTGAGTCTCAACGGTGGTCTTGATATTCGTGGCTTGTGGTGCAACCGGTTCCGGAGCATTCCAAGCGGACACCGTCTGTTCGATACGTGCGGAACGTGCGGAATCGCCCGGCAAATTCAATGATGCGAGAAAATTCTGGTCGACCTGCTTCTCGGCGTGTCCTTCCGTCGGCGTGTCTTGCTCGCCGATGAGCTTGCGTGCCGTTGCGTTCAGACAGTTGACCGCGTTGTCATGCATGTTCCAAGACCATTCCGCACGGGCGGCATGACCTGCGGAATCGAACTCCGCGGTAATCTTCCACGGTTCCAAACCGCGTCTGGTGGCCTTCCACCGCACATCCTCCAACCGTACGTGGGCTGCGGCGAAAGTGCGTTCGATCAGTTCGGAAAGCGTGCGCACACGGCTTTCCTTCGGCGCGGGAACCGCCAGGAACTGTTCGATCGCATATTGCTTTTCGGTTTCCACCGCCGCCGAGAAACGCCGAACAAGCGCTTCGCTCAACGAATATCGCTCCGCCACGCGGGTCGGATTGGCTCCGGCTCGAATCAAGGATTGGATTTGGGAGATCGGCAGCGTGGAAGGCGCTTGCTGCTGACGCTCCTCTTGGGTTTCGGTGCGAATCTGCTTTGCCTCCAAAATGGCTCTTTCAAGCGCTTCATCGACCTTGACGGCGAATTTGCCGGCACCTGAAACAAAGACGAGCTCACCGGTTTCACTCACATGATCGAACCGTGCATCTTCGAGCGCATTCTCAGGCACAACACACCACTTTCCCTTAGATTTTTCTATTAATTCTATTGTGCCCCACGTGTCGGATTTTACGAGTATTTCAATTCGTGTATCCTAGCGGGGGAAAAGTCATGTATTCTATGGCGCATAAGCACCATAGATGACGAAAGGAATCTCGATGGCACAGGATTATGATTCCCCGCGCAACAAAGACGAGGACGAGGAGTCGCTCCAGGCTTTGAGCAAGGGTTCTCAGAACAATTCCAACGATATGGACGATGACGAGAACGCCATTGCCGAAGACTACGAGCTGCCGGGCGCCGATTTGAGCAATGAGGACGCTTCGGTGACCGTCATTCCGATGCAGGGCGACGAGTTCATCTGCTCCGAATGCTTCCTGGTGAAGCATCGCAGCCAGCTTGCCTACACTACCGACGACGGACAGCCGGTATGCAAGGAGTGTGCGGCCTGATGGCGTTCGACGAGGCATACAACGAGCCGGAAAACGTCGAGGTTCTGGTAAAGTCGCTGGATCCCGGGCAGCCGGCTCAGCTGCATTACGCCCATGCCGGAGATGCCGGTGCCGATCTGCGCACCACCGAAGAAGTGACGTTGAAGCCGTTCCAGCGGGCGCTGGTGCCCACGGGAGTGGCAATCGCATTGCCTGCCGGCTATGTGGCGCTGGTGCATCCGCGTTCGGGACTCGCCGTCAAGCAGGGCGTCACGGTGCTTAACGCGCCGGGAACCATCGACGCTGGGTACCGTGGCGAAATCAAGGTGCCGTTGATCAACCTCGATCCGGAACGCGCCGTGACGTTCCATCCGGGCGACCGCATCGCACAGCTGGTCATCCAACGCTACGTCGAGGCAAAATTCATCGAGGCGCAGACCCTGCCCGGATCCGACCGCGCGGAACGTGGCTTCGGATCAACCGGCGTTGCGTCCTGACGGGACTGCAATACACAAAGACCGAGGATGTATCCGGCCGTGCAACACGCGGCCGGATACATCCGTCATATGGTGATGCGCGGGTACTATAGGGTACATTCCAAGCGAGGAGGAGCGAAATGAGCGACATGGATCATGAGGTTCGTTCGGCCAGAATGTTGGGCTGCGAGATCAGCACGAATCCGCTTGACCCGCTTGAACCAATCCTCAAGATGTGCGAATACCACCATCCCGACGAGGACATGAGCATTCTCGCGAGAGCCTACCGGCGCGCCGTCAACCAGCATTCGTCGCAACGGCGTAAATCCGGCGAGCCGTACATCATCCATCCGCTTGCAGTGGCGCAGATCCTCGCCGATCTTGGCATGGGGCCGCTGGTTGTGGCAGCGGGCCTTCTGCACGACACAGTGGAGGACACCGACTACACGCTCGACGAATGCCGCGCCGAATTCGGCGACACGGTGACCGGCCTGGTGGACGGCGTCACGAAGCTTTCCAAAATGGAATACGGCGATTCCGCCCAGGCCGAGACCATCCGCAAAATGGTGGTGGCGATGAGCCGCGACGTGCGCGTGCTGGTGGTCAAGCTCGCCGACCGTGTGCACAACGCCCGTACATGGCGTTACGTCAAGCAGTCGAATGCGCAGAAAAAGGCACGTGAAACGCTGGATGTGTATGCGCCGCTCGCCAACCGTCTTGGCATGAACGCCATCAAAACCGAGTTGGAAGAACTCAGCTTCAAGGTTCTGTATCCGAAGATCTACAACGAGATTGTGGTATTGGTGGCCCGTCGCGCCGGACAACGCGACGTGTACCTGAAGCAGATTCTCGCCGAAATCAATGAGGATCTCGACGAACAGCACATCAAAGCCTATGTGACGGGCCGTCCGAAGGACTACTTCTCCATTTACCAGAAGATGATCGTGCGCGGGCACGATTTCGCCAACATTTATGATTTGGTGGGCGTGCGTATCATCGTCGACACGATTCAGGACTGCTATGCGGCGTTGGGTGCCGTGCATGCGCGGTGGAACCCTGTTCCCGGCCGTTTCAAAGACTATATCGCCATGCCGAAGCTCAACATGTACCAGAGCCTGCACACCACGGTGGTCGGTCCCGGCGGCAAGCCGGTGGAGATTCAGATCCGCACGTGGGACATGCACCGCCGCGCGGAATTCGGCATCGCTGCGCATTGGAAGTACAAGGAGAACGGCCAAGCCGGACGCGCGTTGAGCTCGCCTGACAAGTCCGACCGCAAGCGTGGCGAAAACCAGGAGCTGAGCGAGGCCGACAACCTCAAATGGATTCAGCAACTTGCCGACTGGACGAGCGAAACGCCGGATTCCGACGAATTCCTTGGCTCCCTCAAAGAGGATTTGGGCGCGGCAGAGGTCTACGTGTTCACGCCGAAAGGCAAGATCGTCTCGCTTCCCGCCGAAGCCACTCCGATTGATTTCGCTTATGCGGTGCACACCGAAGTCGGTCACCGTACCATGGGTGCGCGCGTGAACGGACGATTGGTGCCGCTTGATACCAAGCTCGAGAATGGCGATACCGTTGAAATATTGACATCCAAGTCCGAATCCGCAGGTCCGTCGCGTGATTGGCTGAGCTTCGCCAAGAGCCCGAAGGCACGCAACAAGATTCGTCAATGGTTCAGCAAGGAACGCCGTACCGAAGCCGTCGAGGAAGGCCGTGACGAGCTGACGCGCGCCATGCGCAAGCGCAACCTGCCAATCACCACGCTGCTGACTCCGGAAGCATTGGTGGGCGTCGCCGACGAGTTGAACCTTGCCAACGCGGAAGCCGTGTTCGTGGCGATTGGTGATGGCCAGATCTCCACGCAGAACGTCATCTCGCATCTGGTCCGTGACGCGGGCAGCGACGAGGTGGATGAGGAAGTCGAGCAGGAGGCGTTGCCGCTCAAGCAGGTGGAGCGTACCAAGAAGACCACCAGCTCGTTGGGTATCTCCGTCAAGGGCGTGGGGGACATCTGGGTCAAGCTGGCCCGATGCTGCATGCCGGTTCCTGGAGACAAGATCATCGGCTTCATCACCCGCAACCAAGGCGTGTCCGTGCATCGCGTGGACTGCCAGAACATGCTCGAACTGGAGAAACGCCAGCCCGAACGTGTGGTGGATGTGCAGTGGACCAGCACCAAGGGCGTGTTCATGGTCAAGATCCAGGTCGAGGCGCTTGACCGTCCGCATCTGCTGAGCGATGTGACACGCGTGCTGTCCGACCACGGCGTGAACATTATCTCCGGCTCGATTTCCACCGGCACCGACCGCGTGGCCACCAGCCAATTCAGCTTCGAAATGGCCGATCCGCAGCATCTGAACACTCTGCTCGCCGCCGTGCGTAAAATCGAAGGCGTGTTCGACGTGTACCGCATCACCGGCGCGAAGGATTCCGCGGAGCCGCGACTGCGCAAAATGTGATGTTGACGAATCACATAAGCCGGTGATTGCAAGCAAACGCCTCTATAAATAAAATGAAGAAAGCCCCTCAATCGAGGGGCTTCCCTATATTGTACGGCTGTGCGGGAAACGCTTACTTGAGCACTTCCACGGACACGATGCCGACCGGCTCGGTCGGACGGTCCATGCGATCGGTGTTCACGGCTTCGAGCTTGTCGACCACTGCCTTGGAATCGTCATCCGCAACCTCGCCGAAGATGGTGTGGTGGCCGTCGAGCCACGGGGTCGGCACGGTGGTGATGAAGAACTGGGAACCGTTGGTGCCGTGGATCTTGCCGTCCATGCCACGACGCAGGCCGGCGTTCGCCATGGCCAGCAGGTACGGGTGGTCGAACTTCAGATCAGGAACAATTTCATCGTCGAAGTCGTAGCCCGGGCCGCCGGTGCCGTTGCCCAGCGGGCAGCCACCCTGAATCATGAAATCCTTGATGATGCGGTGGAAGGTTAGACCGTTGTAGAACGGCTCATGGGAAGGCTGGCCGGTCATCGGATCGATCCATTCCTTCTCGCCGGTGGCAAGGCCGAGGAAATTGGCCACGGTTTCCGGGGTTTCGTCGTCGAACAGGTTGATTTTGATGTCACCTTCGGAGGTGCGCAT
>QWCV01003820.1_pt1 | contig 13006 bp, 9 predicted proteins | sample 1972621 | NCBI WGS metagenome assembly QWCV01 (sample SAMN09866699, study PRJNA288562) | Human gut metagenome isolate pre2_stool, whole genome shotgun sequencing... | isolation source: gut | host: Homo sapiens | place: USA: California
TACGGTTCCGCCACCCCCAAGGAGATCTACACGATGGCCCAGACCTGTGAGCGCCTGCCGGAACTGCGGGCGCAGGCCGAGAGCTGCAGCTGCCCGGAGTTGACTGCGCTTGCAGGACAAATCGACCTGCTGGATGACGTGAAGACGGCCATCCTCGCCGCCATCGACCCGGAAGCGCCCTCCACTCTCAAGGACGGCGGCGTCATCGCCAAGGGTTACCACCCCGAGGTGGACGAGCTGCGCTCCATCCGGGACAACACCAAGGGCGTCCTCGCCCAGCTGGAAACGCGCCTGCGGCAGGAGACCGGCATCCCCAAGCTGAAGATCGGCTACAATCACGTCTTCGGCTACTACATCGAGGTCAGCAACTCCTATAAATCCATGGTCCCTGAGACCTACATCCGCAAGCAGACCCTCACCTCCGGCGAGCGCTATATCACCCAGGAGCTGAAAGAGCTGGAAAGCAAGATCTTAGGTGCTCATGAGCGTCTCATTGCGCTGGAGCACCGGCTCTTCTCGGAACTGCTGGAAACGATCGGCGGTCAGCTCGACCGCATCCAGCGGACAGCAAATGCTGTGGCCGAGCTGGACGTGCTGGCGGCGCTGGCGCAGGTGGCTGCTGAAAACAACTACTGCCGCCCTGTGGTGGATGACAGCGACGAGCTTACCATCACCGAGGGCCGCCACCCGGTGGTCGAGCAGATGCTGAAAGGCAGCCTCTTCGTCCCCAACGATACCAGGCTCAACTGCACCACCGACCGCTGTCTCATCATCACCGGCCCGAACATGGCGGGTAAATCGACGTATATGCGACAAAACGCTCTTATCGCTCTGATGGCGCAGATCGGCTCCTTCGTCCCGGCGACCAGCTGTCATGTGGGCGTCGTGGACGCCATCTTTACCCGCATCGGCGCATCGGACGACCTTGCCGCCGGCCAGTCCACCTTCATGGTCGAGATGACCGAGGTGGCCGAAATTCTCAAGAACGCTACCCCCAAGAGCCTCGTCGTGCTGGACGAAATTGGCCGCGGCACCTCTACTTTCGACGGCATGAGCATCGCCCGGGCCGTCGTGGAGCACATCTCCGACCCGGCCAAGGGCCTCGGCTGCAAGACCCTCTTCGCCACCCATTACCACGAGCTGACGGACCTGGAAGGGGCCATCGAGGGCGTCAAAAACTACAACATCGCGGTCAAAAAGAGGGGAGAGGACATCACGTTCCTCCGCCGCATCATTCGCGGCCCCGCCGACGACAGCTACGGCATCGAGGTGGCGAAGCTGGCCGGTCTGCCCGGCACCGTGACCCGCCGCGCCCACGAGGTGCTGCGCACGTTGGAAGCGTCTGCCCCGAAGAACAAGGTGGAGCAGATGGATTTCGACGCCCTGCAGGAGTATTCTTCGCCCGCTGTCCCCAGCGAGATGATGGAAAAGCTCGAGGCACTGGACGTTGAGACCCTGACTCCCATCGAGGCGCTGAACTTCCTGTATGAGCTGAAAAAGACCCTGAGCGGCAGCCTGAATGGCTGATTCTATTTGAAACGGAGGGAAACGAATGGCAGAGATACACGTTCTCGACAAGCACACGGCAGAACTCATTGCCGCCGGTGAGGTGGTCGAGCGGCCCGCATCGGTCGTCAAGGAGCTTCTGGAAAACTCCATCGACGCCGGTGCGTCTCAAATCACCGTCTCCATCGAGTCGGGCGGCGTCCGTCTGATTGAAATCAGCGACAACGGCACCGGCATCGAGGCAAAATACATCCCCACGGCCTTCATCCGCCATGCCACCAGCAAGATTCGGACGGAAGACGACCTCACCAGCATCCACACGCTGGGTTTCCGCGGCGAAGCGTTGGCCTCTATCGCCAGCGTGGCCCGCGTCGAAGTGCTTACCCGCACCGAGGCCGACGAGTGCGCTTCCCTCTACCGGATCGAAGGCGGGGAAGAGCAGCCCATCGAGCCGGGTGCGCGAGGCGTCGGCACCACCATCCGGGTCCGTGACCTCTTTTTCAATACTCCTGCCCGGATGAAGTTCCTCAAAAAGGATTCCAGCGAGGGTACTTTCGTGGCCGACATCGTGGGCCATGTGGCCCTGAGCCACCCCGAGGTGAGCTTCAAGTTCATCCGCGAAGGCAAACTGCAGTATGTCACCCCCGGTGACGGCCAGCTCCGCAGCGCAGCTTACGCCGTGCTGGGCCGGGAGTTCAGCCGTGACCTCGTGGAGGTGGATAATCGCGAGGGCGTTTACCGGGTCTGGGGGCTCATCACCCAGCCCCGCAGCTGCCGCGCCAGCCGCAGTATGCAGTATTTCTATATCAATGGCCGCTATGTCCGCAACCGCACCATGATGGCGGGCATGGAGATGGCGTTCAAGGGTACTATGATGCAGGGCAAGTTTCCTGGAGGGATCCTGCTTCTTGAGATGCCCGCCGACCTTGTGGATGTCAACGTCCATCCGGCAAAAACAGAAGTCCGCTTTGCCCGGGAAAACGACATCTTCGACCTCGTCTACCATGCCGTCAAGCTGGCACTGAGCCAGCCGGGTACAGGGGAGAGACCACTGAGCCAGCCGGGTACAGGGGAGAGACGGTTCGTCTTTGACAGCGAGAAAGAGAACGATGTATCCAATGAGCATGAAAATAGCGGAAATAAAGGAAAAAATGCTGTAAAGAATAATAACTTTACAGGGCTTTCGGCGGTGATTTCGGGCCAGGCAGAGCCGGGAAGCCTGCCGCACCCGGAGGAAAAACCTCTCCGTCCGGCGGCACCGGCAGCGTCTGTGGCACCCCGCCCGACACAGCCCTCTGCCCCGGAGCGGGACATCCTCCCGCTGCCCGTAAAAGCCCCGGAAAAGGCTGCGCCGGCATCGGAGCACACATGGACAACGGTTGCGGCCTCCGAGCCTCTTCCGATGAACGCTGCCCTCCACAGCCCTGAGCCGCCGCAGGGGGAAAGCGTCCTTGAGCCGCCGCCCTTCCGGGCTGCATCCAGTGAGTCACAGCTGGACATCGAGGCAGACATCGACCTGCCGGATGTCACCCGCGATCATATGGCCGCGTGGGAGCCTGCCCCAGAAGAACCGGAGCGTCCGCCGCTGCCGGAGGCTTCGGATGAGCCGCAGCAGAGCGCAGCCCCGGAGCAGCTGGGCTTTGACGTTCAGGACGGCCCGGAGCCCCTGCGGTATGTGGGCGAGATCTTCCGCACCTATATCCTCGCGGAGCGGGGCGACGAGATCTGCATCATCGACAAGCACGCCGCCCACGAGCGCCAGCTCTTCGAGAAGCTGGCCGCCCACTACGGCGATGTCCCCAGCCAGCTCCTCCTGGAGCCGCTGGTGGTGGAGCTCTCCGCCGAGGAAAAAACCGCTCTGCTGACCAACCTCGACCTGCTGGAAAGCGCCGGCCTCGAGGTGAGCGATTTCGGCGGCAGCTCGGTCTGCCTGCGCTCGGTCCCCGCTGATGTGGAGCAGAGCAGTGCCGAAGATTTGTTGGTCGAGCTGGCGGCAAAGCTGGCCCACGGCAGCCGCGATGCCCTGAACGAGCGGACAGAGTGGGTGCTCCACTCCATCTCCTGCCGCGCCGCCATCAAGGCGGGCGACCACACCTCGCCGCAGGAGCTGATGGCGCTGGCCGAAAAAATTCTCTCCGGCGAAGTGCCGCCCTTCTGCCCCCATGGGCGCCCCTGCGTCCTCAAACTCACCCGAAAGGAGCTGGAAAAGCAGTTTGGCCGAATCGTGTAACAAAAAGCATCCGGTGCTGGCCGTCGTCGGCCCCACTGCCACCGGCAAGACCGCTCTCGGCGTGGCGCTGGCCGAAGCTTTCGAGGGCGAAGTCATCAGCGCCGACTCGATGCAGATCTATAAAGGATTAGACGTCGGTACGGCGAAGGTCGCGCCCGAAGAGACCCACGGCGTCCCGCACCATGCGGTGGATATTCTGGAGCCGGACGAGCCCTTCAGCGTGGCGGATTTCGTCGCGCTGGCCGGAACGCTCGAGGCTGACATTTCCGCCCGGGGCCGTCTGCCCATTCTCGTGGGAGGCACGGGCCTCTATGTCCAGAGCTTTTTGTACGGTGTCCGCTTCGCCGCTGAGAAGACGCCGGACGGCCTGCGGGAACAGCTGGCCGCAGAGATGGCGGAAAAAGGCCCGGAGGCCATGTACAAAGAGCTGCAGGCTGCCGACCCGGAAGCCGCCGCCGCCATCCACCCGAACAATCAGGTGCGGGTCCTGCGGGCGCTGGAACATTTCCGCGCCACCGGCAAGCGTCTGAGCGAGCAAAAGGCCCAGTCCCTCCCGCCGGAGCGGCCCTATCGTTCGCTGGTGCTGGGGCTGGACTTTCCCGACCGCGCCCAGCTCTACCGCCGCATCGACCTGCGGGTGGACAAGATGCTGGACGCCGGTCTCCTCGATGAGGCAAAGCTGGTCTATGACCACTGCCAGACCTACCGCACGGCAGCGCAGGCCATCGGTTACAAGGAGTTCTTCCCTTATTTCGAGGGAACGGCCCCGCTGGATGCCTGCACCGAAAAGCTCAAGCAGGCCTCCCGCAACTACGCCAAACGCCAGCTGACCTGGTTCCGCCATATGGACGGCGTGGTCTGGCTGGACGCCTCTGCGCCGGATGTTACAGCCCGGGCTGTGCAGCTGACCCGAGAATTTTTAGCGAAAGGGTGACCTTTTATGATGGATAGACCACGCTCTGATCCCGGCGCGTCCGGCGCTTTGGGCAAGCTGGCAGGCTTCGTTATCACTGTCGTGATGCTGGCGGGCATCTATGTGGGCTATCAGGCCCTGCAGGTGCTCTTTCCGCCCAACACCTACGAGACGGCGCTTCTTGCCACCGTGGCGGATACGGTGGACGCCGACGGCGTTCTCCTCTTCGATGAAGTCTATGTTCCCGGCGGCGGAACGCTGGGCTATCTCGCGGCCGACGGCGAGCGCGTCTCGGCGGGGGCTGCGGTAGCGGAGATCTACAGCAGCCCGGAACAGGCGGGCCTCCGCCAGCAGCTCACCAGCCTGAACGACCAGACTGAGCTTCTGCAGCGCTCTCAGAATACCACCGCCACCCAGCTGGATTCCCTGAAAAAAGAGCGGGCTTCCGCGCTTTATGATATGATGGATGCGCTGGACGGCTCTGCCTACGACGAGACAGCCCAGGGCGAAGAGAACTACATCCTCGCTCAGAACAAGCTCTGGGTCATCACCGGTGAAGTCTCGGACTTCTCGGCCCAGATCGCCTCCCTCACCGAGCAGTCGGCGCAGGTGCAGGCCCAGCTGGGGGGGCCGACCCAGATCACCGCCCCTCAGACGGGTTACTTCATCCGCAGCTCTGCCAGCGGGCGGCTCAACGCCGGGGCAGATGACATCCTCGCGCTGAACACCACCGACCTGCAGGCGTATCTGAACTCTGACCCCGAGCTGCCGCTGGACGGCTGCGCGGGCAAGATCGTCTCGGGCTTTGCGTGGCGGTACGTCGGCCTCTGTTCGGCTAAGGAAGGGGAGAAGCTGCTGGGCGACAACGGCAAGCCCCTGACCCGCTCGGTGAAGATAAAGTTCCCCGGCCAGATGGAGACGCCCCTCAAGGCCTCGGTCTCCGAGGTGACCATCGACGAAGCGACCGGTCTGGCCCGCTTTGTCATCACCTGCGAGATCATCAACGGCGATGTGCTGCGGCTCAACCGGGCCAGCGCCCAGATCATCGTGGACGAGACCACCGGCCTGCGCGTTCCCATCGACGCGATCCATTATCTGAAAGAGGACGGCACCGAGTCTGAGACGCAGGGCGAGAACTACATCCCGGGCGTCTATGTCAAATACGGCAATCTTGCCCGTTTCTGCAAGATCGACCCTGTGGATAATGACCATCCGCTGGTGACGGACGGCGAGTACCGCATCGTCATGCCCAGCAGCTCGGATAAGACAAAAACCGTCAGCGAAGTCCGCCTTTACGATGAGATCATCGTCTCCGGACAAAATTTGTATGATGGAAAGCTTTTGTAGTTATTGACATCTGACGCAAAAAATCAGATAATAGAAAAAGCTATTAGCAACTCTTTTTCACAAAGGGGTGCCAGGCAGCGTGAGCTGCCCGAATGAAAGGAGCAAGTTTCTATGTCTTTTGTGGACAGCCTGAAAAAAGGGCTTTTCGGCAGTGAGGACGATTACGACGATCAGTACATGGACGACGGTCCTCAGATGGTGAATAACAACAACGGTCTCGGCGTCGCAGGCAACGAGGAAGAGGACGAGCCCGAAGAGGGTGCAGCCCCCAAGCGGAACGGCAAGGTGGTCAACATCCATGCTACCACCCAGCTCAAGGTCGTTCTGGTCAAGCCCGAGCACTTCGAGGATGCCAGCACGATTGCAGACCACCTGAACAACAAGCGCACCGTCGTGCTGAATCTGGAATCCACCAACAAGGAAGTTTCCCGCCGTCTGGTGGACTTCCTCTCCGGTGTGGCCTACGCCAACAACGGCCAGATCAAGCGGGTGGCCAACAGCACCTTCATCATTACTCCCTACAATGTAGACATCATGGGCGACCTGCTGGACGAGCTGGAGAACAATGGCGCGTTCTATTGATACTCAGCAAAGCGCCGTGCGGGGCTTCGTCCCGGCGCAGAACGATGAGGAACGCTTCCTCATGCGTCATGTCGAGGACCTGGCCCGCGCCGCCTTTGGCCGGGGCATCGCCCGTTATTCGGCATTTCTGAGCGACAGAGAACAGCAGCTGGCGCAGGCGGCACTCAACCGTGCCGGTGCGCCGGAGGAAAGCTGCCGCTTCGAGGGCGGCTGGCCCGACGCCGAGCGCCGGGTGCTCTGCCTCGAGCCGGAAGACTGCTACCCTGCAAGCCCTGTCTGCTGCGTCCGGCTCAGGTGCCGTGCGCTGGCCGGGGCGCAGCTGCCCGTCCATAAGGACTATCTGGGCAGCCTGATGGGGCTCGAGCTTCGCCGCGAGGCGCTGGGCGACATCGTTCTGCCGCCGGAGGAGCCGGGTACCGCTTATCTGTTCGCGCTGGAGCCTGCTGCAGCCCTTATCTGTCAGGAGCTGCGCAGTGTGGGCCGCACCGAGGTGACGGCTCAGCAGCTGGCGCTGGACGAAGTACCGGAGTTTGCGCAGGCAGAGCGCCGGTTACAGACCGCGACCGTATCGTCGCTGCGTCTGGATGCCGTACTTGCGGCCATGCTGCGGTGCAGCCGGGGCATGGCCGCAGAGCTTGTGGCAGCGGGAAGGGTAGAGATCAACCATCTGCCCGTTTCCAGCGCCCATGCGCCGGTATACGAATCTGACGTGTTCACAGTGCGGGGCAAAGGGCGCTTCCGCCTCACAGCCCTGCCGGGCAAGAGCAAAAAAGACCGACAGATCATCGAGTTCTTCCAATATTGAGAAGGACGACTGGATAAAATGGAGGAGATCATTATGCTGACACCGCAGGACGTGCGCTCTGTCCAATTCGAAAAGAACCTCCGCGGCTACCGTACCGAGGATGTTGACCGCTTTCTGGATAAGGTAGAGCAGCAGCTCGGGCAGGATGCGGAGCAGATGGAGGCCCTGCGCAAGCAGGTGGCCGACCTGACTGCCGAGAACGAGACCCTGCGCCGCAATATGCAGAGCTATGAGGCCGACGGCGATATGCTCAAGAGCGCCCTCATCAATGCGCAGCGCATGGGCGAAAACGTCATCCGCGAGGCCAACCAGAAGGCCGAAGACATCCTGCACCGTGCAAATCTGCGCGGCGACGACATCATCCGGGATGCCAACGAGCTGCTGCAGAAGGCCAGCGACCGCGCCGACGAGATCATCAGCGAGGCCAACGACAAAAAGCTGGCCGAAGAGCGTGAGTATGACCGCGTTCGTCTCGAGGTCACCCGCTTCAAGTCCGACGTGCTGAACCTCTACCGCACCCATGTGGAGTCCCTGAGCCGTCTGCCGGAGTTCCAGCAGAAAGATGAGACCCCCGCACAGGATGCCGAGGCTGAGCTGCCCGAAACCGAGGATGCCGATACCACCGAGGAAGCAGCACCCGCTGCGGACGCTGCCGAGACGGAAGACGCCGCCCCCGAGAAGGCCGGCGAGGACTTCTGGGAGAAGGACGAATCTCAGCTCAAGCTCGACCCGCCCCCGGCAGACCCCAACGCTGTCTTTCAGGGCGTGAGCTTCAGCGAATAATTCCCTAAGCATCGACAGCAAGGCGCCATTTGTGTGCCGTAAAGCTGTTTTGATAAAATAAGCGCATAGCTGCGCTGTTTGCGACTGCAAAACCAATAGAGGAGAGTGTAAAACCAGTGGCTAAGAATAAGTCTCAGTACGACAGTACTCTGAATCTGCCCAAGACCCTGTTTGAGATGCGCGCCGGCCTACCCAAGAAGGAACCGGTCATGCTCAAGGATTGGGACGACAACGACCTGTACAACCAGCTCATGAAGCACAACGAGGGCAAACCTCAGTTCATCCTGCACGACGGCCCTCCGTATGCCAACGGCAATATCCACATGGGTACCGCGCTGAATAAGATCATCAAGGACATCATCATCCGCGAGAAGAACATGGAGGGCTTCCAGGCTCCCTATGTGCCCGGCTTTGATACCCACGGCCTGCCCATTGAGCTGAAGGCCCTGTCCTCCGTCGGCGAGAAGAAGAAGGACATCTCCAAGCTCGAGCTGCGCCAGATCTGCGAGAAGTTCGCCACCGAGCACATCGACATCATGAGCGACCAGTTCAAGCGTCTGGGCGTTATCGGCGATTTTGAGCATCCCTATCTGACCCTCAAGCCCGAGTTTGAGGCCCGTCAGATCGAGATCTTCGGCGAGATGGCCAAGAAGGGCTATATCTACAAGGGTCTGAAGCCTGTCTACTGGTGTCCCGACTGCCGCACCGCTCTGGCTGAGGCTGAGATCGAGTACGGCGAGGACGAGTGCGACTCTATCTTCGTCCGCTTCCACGTCTCTCAGGACCCCAACGGCGTTCTGGCAAAGCACGGCATCCCGATGGAGAAGACCTACTTCGTCATCTGGACCACCACCACCTGGACCCTGCCCGCCAACGAGGCCATCTGCCTGAACGGCCAGTTCGAGTACTCCTTCGTCAAGATCGGCGATGAGTTCCACATCATGGCCACCGACCTTGTCAAGAGCGTCATGGATGCCTGCCACATCACCGAGTATGAGGTGGTGGGTGAGCCGGTCAGCGGTGCAGAGTTCGAGCTGATGCGCTACAATCACGTTTACCTGCCCAAGGAAGGCTGGGTCATCCTCGGCGACCACGTCACGCTGGAAAGCGGCTCTGGCTGCGTCCACACCGCCGGCGGCCACGGCGTCGATGACTTCAACGTCTGCCAGAAGTACCCCCAGATCCCCATCACCGTCCCCGTGGACGACGGCGGCTATCTGACCGAGCAGGCCGGCAAGTACGCTGGTCAGCGCGTCTGGGCTTCCAACAAGACCATTCTGGCCGACCTGACCGCCGCCGGCGCTGTCATGGGCCAGCTGCACATCAAGCATCAGTATCCGCACTGCTGGCGCTGCCACAACCCCATCATCTTCCGTGCTACCGAGCAGTGGTTCTGCTCCATCGCCAAGTTCCGTGAGGACGTCTACAAGGCCATCGACACCGTGACCTGGATGCCCGACTGGGGCCACGACCGTATGCACGGCATGGTGCGCGACCGCAACGACTGGTGCATCAGCCGTCAGCGCACCTGGGGTGTGCCTATCCCGGCCTTCTACTGCAAGAAGTGCGGCGCTTACCACATCACCGACGCCACCATCAAGGCCGTCAGCGACCTGTTCCGCAAGGAGGGTTCCGACGCCTGGTACAAGTATGACGCTGAGCAGATCATCCCCGCTGGTGAAGTCTGCGAGAAGTGCGGCGCTTCCGAGTGGACGAAGGACACCGACATCATGGACGTCTGGTTCGACTCCGGCTCCACCCACGCCGCCGTTCTGGAAGAGCGCCCCGAGCTGCGCTTCCCGGCCGATCTGTATATGGAGGGCGGCGACCAGTTCCGCGGCTGGTTCCAGTCCAGCCTGCTGACCAGTGTCGCAAGCAAGGGCTGCGCACCCTATAAGTCCGTTCTGTGCCACGGCTGGGTCGTGGACGAGCAGGGCAAGCAGATGCACAAGAGCGCCGGCAACGGCGTTGAGCCCAGCGAGATCATCAAGGACTACGGCGCTGACATCATCCGCCTGTGGGTGGCTTCTTCCGACTACACCGTCGATGTGCGTGCCGGCAAGAACATCTTCAAGCAGCTGAGCGAGGCCTACCGCAAGATCCGCAACACCGCCCGCTTCATTCTGGGCAACCTCGACGGCTTCGACCCCAACACCGACTGTGTGGCTGACGACCAGCTGCAGGACATCGACCGCTGGGCTCTGGCTGCGCTGGATGACCTCATCGTCAACACCAACGCCGGTTATGCTGTGTATGACTTCAACAAGGTCTACCACGCTGTCTACAACTTCTGCGTTGTGGCCATGTCCAACTTCTATCTGGACGTCACCAAGGATCGCCTGTACTGCACCAACGGCACTGGCCGCAAGGCTGCGCAGACCGCGATGTACAAGATCCTCGTCGCTCTGGACAAGATCATCGCTCCCATCCTCTGCTTCACCAGCCAGGAGATCTGGGACTTCCTGCCCAAGACCGAGGCTATGAACAAGTACGTCGTCTTCGAGGATATGCCGAAGGCTGGCCAGTACGCAGCTGACGATGCCTTCAAGGCCAAGTGGGCGCAGCTCATCGCTGTCCGCGACGAGGTCAAGAAGGTCCTCGAGCAGGCCCGTGCAGATAAGCAGATCGGCGCTTCTCTCGAGGCTTCCGTCACCCTGTACTGCAATGACGCCGTCTACGACCTGCTCAACAGCATCCCGATGGACGAGCTGGCCGACCTGATGATCGTCTCCCATGTGGAGCTGGTCAAGGGCGAAGGCGGCGCAGCCAGCGCCGTCGAGGGCCTGGGCGTTGCTGCTGCACACGCCACCGGCGACAAGTGCGAGCGCTGCTGGAAGTACTCCGCAGACATCGGCACCCACGCTGCTCATCCCACTCTGTGCGCACGCTGCGCCGCTGTTGTGGAGGGCTAAACCATTTCGTATCTCTGGCGGCGCACCCGGCGCAAAAGGGGGCGCCGCCTTTTTCAAAAAATCAGGAGAAACTATGGCATATGTCATTCTGAATCTGGTCTGTGTGGCCGCGCTGGTGGGCATCGACCAGGCCATCAAGCTCTGGGCTATCCAGTATCTGGCCCCTGTGGAGGCCATCACCGTCATCCCGCATGTGGTGGAGCTGCGCTTCGTGCTCAATCAGGGCATGGCGTTCAGCCTGCTGAGCGGAAAGCAGCTCTTCCTTATCCTCGCCACCAGCGCCGCGCTGCTGCTCGTAGCCTATCTGCTGTTCTTCCGCAGCCGCGGCAAGCTCCTGCAGCAGATCGCCTTCATCCTCGTGCTGGCCGGCGGCATCGGCAACCTCATCGACCGTGTGCTGAACGGTGAGGTCGTGGACTACATCAACCCGCTGTTCATCGACTTTGCAGTCTTCAACTTCGCCGACATCCTCGTCTGCGTCGGTGTGGCGCTCTGGGTGCTGGTCATCCTGCTGGAAGAAGTGGAAGATAAGCCCTCGAAGGAGCAGTAAACCATGGAACAGCGTGAATTTATCGTGGAAGCGGAGGCCGCAGGCCAGCGCATCGACCGCTTCCTCAGCGGGGAGGACACCGGCCTTTCCCGCAGTGCGCTGCAAGGCCTCGTGGCGGAGGGTCATGTGCTCTGCAACGGCAAAAGCATCGCCAAGAGCCTCAAACTCAAGGCGGGGGACACCATCCTGCTGGAAATTCCTGACGCAAAGCCTATCGAGGCTGTGCCGCAGGACATCCCGCTGGACATCGTGTATGAGGACGACCACCTTCTGGTGGTGAACAAGCCCAAGGGCATGGTCGTCCACCCGGCCCCGGGCAACCCGGACGGCACGCTGGTGAACGCCCTGCTCTGGCACTGCAAAGGCAGCCTCTCAGGCATCGGCGGCGAGATACGCCCCGGCATCGTCCACCGCATCGACAAGGACACCAGCGGCCTGCTGGTGGTGGCGAAAGATGACGCCACCCACATCGGCCTGTCCCAGCAGATGGCGGTCCACAGCGTGGAGCGCGCCTACCAGACCGTCGTCTACGGCGGCTTTGCGCAGGACGAGGGCTTTGTGGAAGCAAATCTGGGCCGCTCCAAGACCGACCGCAAAAAGATGGCGGTCTACCCGGCCAGCGAGCCCCACACCAAGTATGCCTACACCGGCTATAAGGTGCTGGAGCGCTTCGGCGGATTCACCCTGCTGGAATGCCGCCTCAAGACGGGCCGCACCCATCAGATCCGCGTCCACATGGCGTCCATCCAGCATCCCGTGGCGGGCGACCCGGTGTATGGCCCCCACAACTGCATCACCAAGCTCCACGGCCAGTGTCTCCATGCAAAGACATTGGGCTTCATCCACCCCATCACGGGGGAACATCTCCGCTTCGACTCGGAGCTGCCGGAGTATTTCACCCACTTTATTGCATCGCTCAGGAGGGGGACTGTATGACGAAACTTCTCGATTCTACGCTCGTACTCTGCGATCTGGACCATCTCCTTTTGGCCGGTGACGGCAACATGCCGCAGGTCGTGCGGGATGTGCTCCAGCTATTTTCCAGCCGGGGCGGCAGGCTGACGGTCTTCAGCCAGCGTTCGCCCCGGGCCGTCCGCGCCGTGCTGGGTGGGCTGCGCCTTGCTGCGCCCGCGCTCACCTGCGGCGGTACGCTGGCCTACCGGTTCTCGGAGGGCAGCGGCCAGCCGCTGTGCAGCTTCGCGGGCTGTGAGGAATCCATCTTCAAGAAGCTGCCCGCAGCTGTGGGCCTCGGCATCGCGCTGCAGATGGCCGACGGCTCTACCCGTGTGCTGCGGATGAGCACCGCCCTCGAGCGCCATCTGCGCCGGGAGTTCACCCCCTTTACGCTGTGCAGCCCCGCCGACGTCAAGGGTGAGGA
>QWCV01007243.1_pt1 | contig 13002 bp, 9 predicted proteins | sample 1972621 | NCBI WGS metagenome assembly QWCV01 (sample SAMN09866699, study PRJNA288562) | Human gut metagenome isolate pre2_stool, whole genome shotgun sequencing... | isolation source: gut | host: Homo sapiens | place: USA: California
GCCTGATACAAGCCAACGGCGGCCCGGGCAGTGCACAGCCGGCAGAAAGCCGGATCAGGTGTCGATCTTGGAGCGGTCGAAATCGTCGGCGTTGTCGACGATGAACGCCTTGCGCGGCGGCACATCGTCGCCCATGAGCAGGCTGAATATCTCGGACGCCTGTGCCGCATCCTCCATGCGGATGCGCCGCAGCATGCGCGTGCGCGGATCCATCGTCGTGTCCGCGAGCTGGTCGGCGTCCATCTCACCCAGACCCTTGTAGCGCTGGATGTCGGGATTGTACGAGATGTGTCGCCGTTCGAGGTCCGCCAGACGGCCGGCGAGCTCGTCATCGGAGTACGTGTAGATGAACTCGCCCTTGTGCGAGCCGGCGAGCGCGATGCGATGCAGCGGCGGCACGGCGGCGTAGACGTACCCGTGCTCGATGAGCGGGCGCATGTACCGGTAGAACAGCGTGAGCAGCAGGATGCGGATATGGGCGCCGTCCACGTCGGCATCGGTCATCATGATGACCTTGTGGTAGCGGGACTGCTCGATGTCGAAACCGGCGCCGGATCCCGCACCGACCACTTGGATGATCGCGGCGCACTCCTTGTTGTTGAGCATCTGGCTCAACGATGCCTTCTGCACGTTGAGTATCTTGCCTCGGATCGGCAGCAGCGCTTGGAATCCGGAATTGCGCGCAGCCTTGGCCGTGCCGAGCGCGGAGTCGCCCTCGACGATGAACAGCTCGGCCACATCGTCGTTGCCCGGCTGGCAGTCGGACAGTTTCGACGGCATGGCGGCGGATTCGAGCGCGTTCTTGCGGCGCGTGACCTCCTTGGTCTTGCGCGCCTGGATGCGGGCGTGCATCTCGCCGACAATCTTCTCCAGCACACGACCGGACTGCTCCTTGTAGCCGCGTTTGGAGCCCGTGATCATCTCGCCGAACTGCTTGTCGGTCATCCTGGTGACGATGGGCTTGACGGGAGCGGTGCCGAGCACGTCCTTGGTCTGCCCCTGGAACTGCGGCTCGGCGATGCGCACGGTGACGACGGCCACGAGTCCGGCCAGGATGTCGTCGCGCTCGACGCGCATGTTCGAGTCCTTGAGGTTCACCTTGAGTTTGCGGGCGTTGTCTTCAACGGCCTTGCGGATCTGCTTGGTGAGCCCCATGAGGAAACCGTCGACGTGCATGCCGCCGCCGGGCGTCTCGACCACGTTGACGAAGCTGCGCATCGTCGTGTCGTACCCGTTGATCCACCGCATTGCGATGTCGACGCCGCATTTGCGGGTAACTTTCTGGGCGTGCAGTTCGCCGCCCTCGCCGACCGCCTGGGTCTCCTCCTCGTAGGTGTCCTCGCCGGTGATGCGCCAGATGTCGGATACCGCCTCTCCCGCGGACAGGAAATCGACGAAGTCCTTGACACCGCCGGTGTGGCGGAATTCCTCGACGCGGGCGTGCGTGTGGCGGGCCGCGTCCACCTTCGCCGTCTCGGCCGCGGCGGAGACTGCGGCAGATCGCGCTTCGGCTTCACCCGCTTCAACGGTATCTTCGACGGCCGTGTCGGCCGCAGAGACGATGTCGGCAGCGTCCATCAGGCCGGTTCCATCGTCGGCGGGCGTCTGTGCGGCGTCGACTTCCATCATCTCGTCGACACTGTCGTCGCCGGTTTCCGGCACGTTCTCGTCGATGACGGTGATCCGCAGTCCCGGCACCAGGAAACTGGTCTGGCGCACACGGTCGATGAGCTGCTCGTAGCTGAATTCGGCGGTGTCGTTGAAGATTTCGGGATCGGCCCAGTACCGGATGCGCGTGCCCGTGGTCTTCGGGCTGACCTTGCCGATGATCTCCAGCTCGGTCGGGCGGTTCTTGCGGGTGCGCTTGAACGGCGCGTCCGGGGACGGATGCTCGGGATCGGTGTCGGAATATACGCCTGGATGACCCTGGTGGAAGGCCATGTGATGGGTTTTGCCGTCGCGGTCGACCTCGACGTCCAGACGCGAGCTCAGCGCGTTGACGACGGACGAGCCGACGCCGTGCAGGCCGCCGGCCGCGTTATAGGACGCGTTGCCGAACTTCGCGCCGGCATGCAGCTTGGTCAGCACGACCTCGACGCCGGTGAGCTTGGTCTTCGGCTCGACGTCGACGGGGATGCCACGGCCGTTGTCGGCCACTTCCACGGAGCCGTCGTCGTGCAGGGTCACCGTGATATGGTCGCAGGCGCCCGCAAGCGCCTCGTCCACCGCGTTGTCGATGATCTCCCACAGGCAGTGCATCAGACCCTGGCTGTCGGTGGTGCCGATGTACATGCCGGGGCGCTTGCGCACCGCGTCCAAGCCTTCGAGCACGGTAAGGCTGTCGGCACCGTATTCCTGTTTGGGCATACAAATCCTATTTTCTGTATAACTCGCGGCTCTCCTCATCGAGGGGAGCTATCAACGGATGGCTCCGTCGGGGGGGGGCAGTCCACTGGACCGCCCCTCCTCGCGTGATCGCGCTGCCGAGCGGCGCGATCACTGATCGAGGAAGTCGCGCAGGGTCTGGGAGCGCGACGGGTGGCGCAGCTTCGACATCGTCTTGGACTCTATCTGGCGGATACGCTCACGGGTCACGCCGTACACGCGGCCGATATCGTCCAGCGTCTTGGGCTGGCCGTCCTCCAAACCGTAACGCATCTTGATGACGCCGGCCTCGCGGGGGCTCAGAGTCTCCAGCACCTGCTTGAACTGCTCCTGCAGCAGCGAGAACGCGACCGCGTCGGACGGCGCGATGGCGTCGGTGTCCTCGATGAGGTCGCCGAACTCGGAATCGCCGTCCTCGCCCAGCGGCGTGTGCAGCGAGATCGGCTCGCGGCCGTACTTCTGCACCTCCTGCACCTTCTCGACCGGCATGTCGAGCTCGCGGGCCAGCTCGTCCGGCGTGGGCTCGCGGCCCAGGTCCTGCAGCATCTGGCGCTGGACGCGCGACAGCTTGTTGATGACCTCGACCATGTGCACGGGCACGCGGATGGTGCGTGCCTGATCGGCCATGGCGCGGGTGATGGCCTGACGGATCCACCACGTGGCATAGGTGGAGAACTTGAAGCCCTTCTTCCAGTCGAACTTCTCGACGGCTCGGATGAGGCCCAGGTTGCCTTCCTGGATCAGGTCGAGGAAGAGCATGCCACGGCCGGTGTAGCGCTTGGCCAGCGACACCACGAGTCGCAGGTTCGCCTCCAGCAGGTGGTCCTTGGCCTTCTTGCCGTCGTTCGCCGCCCACTTGAGCTCGCGCTTGCGCTTGAAGTCCATGCCGTCGCTCTCGGTATCGAGCAGATGCTGGGCGTACAGGCCGGCCTCGATGCGCTCGGAGAGGTCCACCTCCTGCTCGGCGTTCAGCAGGCTGACACGGCCAATCTGCTTGAGATAGTCCTTGACCGGATCCGCTGTGGCGCCCGCAGCGATGACGCGGCGCTTCGGATTGCCCGACGGGGTCAGGTTCTCGTCGTCGTCATCGTCGCGCACCACGAACGCGCCCTTCTCCTTGGGCTGTTCAGGCTCCTTGCGCCCGGGTTCGGTCCCCTCGTCGTCCTCTTCGTCCTCGGGAACGTCGTCATCCTCACCGGATTCGTCATCGATGCCATCATCGTCGCCATCCAGACCGCCGTCATCGACATCGTCGAGATCGTCGTCAAGGTTCTCCAGACCATCCTCATCGACCTGGACGTCGTCGAGATCGTCCGAGGAATCCTCGTTGGCGAGTTCCTCGGTCTTCGCCATCTCCTCGGTCTCGTCCTTGACGGCCTTCGCCGACTTGGACGCGGCGCGCTTGCGGGTGGGCTTCGCGGGCGCGGCTGCCTTCGCCGAGGACTTGCGTGCCGTGGACTTGGACGCGGCGGACCTCGACGAGGTCTTCTTGCCCGCGGCGGACTTCCTGCCCGCTGCGGTCTTCTTGTCTGCCGTAGAGGCCGTACGCGCGGCGGTTCCCTTCTTCTCGGATTTCGTCTTGGCGTCCGTATCGTCCGGGACTGTCGTCGCCATCGTATCCTTCGTGGCCAAACTCATCCTCCTGCATCATCATGCCAAGCGTGCTTATACCACATCGGGCGCACTTCTGGCAAGAGCAAATCGTCAACTATGTGAGTTAACCATCTTCCAAGGACGATTATTCCCACGGCTCGTTGCGGCGTGGAACCGATGGTCTCCCGCGAGCCGTCATGCGGCGTCGTGATGCGGGCCGGCACCCATCCACGCCGGCATCACGCCGCGCTGGTACGCCGAGCACACGATCGCCGCCAGCGAACAATCCTCATCCAGCATCAGGCAGCGCAACGCGAACGCCACCGCTCGACTGTCGCCCATCCACCACATCACATACGCCAGCACGGCCAGCGGCTGCACGCTGAAGCTCTCCGGAACGCGATCGGCCATGGCCACGAGCATGTCGGCGCCGGCCCGGCATCTCGGTTCGTCGGGCCGACGTCGCTCGTCGAAAAACGCGCCCTGCAGCTCCCTGCACATGCGGCTCTGCACATCCGGCGCATGCGAGCGCGACGCGAAATCCATCATCGTGCGCTTGTCGGCGCAGGTGTCCCCGGCCACCAATGACATGATCAGGGCGTCCCTGATCGACAACGTCACCGTCATTCCCACCACCAGCGCGGCGATCGAGGCGTCATCGATGGCCCGCGGCTGCGCCGACAGGCCCGCCAGCCAATGGTCGAACGGCTCATCGGCCCATTGCGCGTCCGCCGCCACGGTGCCGCTGAGCTTGCGGCGCTCGCAGTATTCATCGCGCATGCGTCTGAGATCGTCCTCGCGCAGCATGTCATCGTCCGCGACCGCCTCCGCATACCGGACGGCCTGCGTGTTCGTCTCCTGTCCCATATCGTGGTCCCCCTTACCGGTCTCATCCACCGCCGGCGCACGATGCCGGCGACCGCCGCCCCCGCGACGGGAGGATACCATCAACTATGCCGTATCGGGCCGGTTTTCAGGGCGAAATCCAACCTATGTGGTCGAAGGCTTGTCAGGCTTGCAAATCCGCAGTTCTTGTATTCGTAAAACCCTGTGGATAACCTCTGGGTATGACTGTTTCATCTGATTTGGCCCTGATCGAGTCCCGCATCGCCGACGCGGTGGACCGTTTCATGGCGCTCGACGCCGACGACACCATCGAAGGCCCGTGCCTGACCATATCCCGCGAGGTCGCGCGTCAGGCCCTGGTCTCCAGCGAAGGCGGCAAGCGGCTCAGGGCGTTGCTGGCCCTCCACGCCTTCGACGCGACCGACCCGCAGGGGCATGACGACGATGACGCCCATGCCCGCGGACGCGACGCGGTGCTCGACCTGGCCTGCGCGATAGAGGTCTTCCAGACCGCCGCGCTCGTCCATGACGACATCATCGACGACTCCGACCTGCGACGGGGCAAACCCGCGGCCCACAAGGCGCTCGGCACGACGTCGCACAGCGCGTCGCTCGGCCGAGGACTGGGCATCATGCTGGGAGACCTGCTCGCCACCGCCAGCGTCGACATCGCCCATGCCGCGGCGCAACGGATGCCCCGGCCCGACATGATCGTCTCGACGTTCCTGCGCATGCACCGCGAGGTGGAGATCGGGCAGGTGCTCGACCTCGCAGTTGAGTTGTCTCCATTGGACGAGCCGGAACGGCTCGCACGGGAATCCATGAACGTGTTCCGATGGAAGACCGCCAGCTACACGACCATCGCGCCCCTCGAATTCGCGCTTCTCGCCTCCGGCCGAGACCCCAGGCGGGCACATGCCGACGCCATGGCCATCGGACTGCCGCTCGGCCAGGCGTTCCAGCTCGCCGACGACCTGCTGGACGTCATCGGATCCAGCAGATCCACCGGCAAGCCCGTGGGAGGCGACATCAGGGAGGGCAAGCGCACCGTGCTGCTCGCGGACGCGATCAGCGGCGCCGACCAGAGGCAGCGCCGCACACTGATCGACATGTTCTCGTCGCAGTCGCGGGGCGACGACGACGTACGCCGGTGCATCGAGCTGTTCGAAGGCACCGGCGCCATCGACCGATCCCGCCGGCGCATCCGCGCACTGTGGCAGGGCACGCTTCATGCCATAGGGGACCTGCGGCTCCCACCGCAGGACGAGCGCACGCTCACCGAGGCATGCATGAGGTTCATCCCGATCATCAAAGCGTAGAGTTTTCGCCAACGTATGTATTGGAAATGCCGTTTTCCAGCAGAAAGAACCTTACGATACAACCATGAGTGAAGTCGCAGCCACGTCGCAAGAGCCGCAGGGACGAATGATAGAGGGGCGGTACCGCGTCATACGCAAAATCGCCGAAGGCGGCATGGCGACCGTGTACGAGGCGGAGGATACCAGGCTCGAACGCCGCGTCGCCATCAAGATCATGCACATGCAGCTGGCGCAGGGAGCGCACCGCGAGCAGTTCGTGGAACGGTTCCACCGCGAGGCCAAGTCCGCCGCGGCGATCGCGAACCCACATATCGTGCAGGTGTATGACACCGGCGAATTCAATGGGCTGGACTATCTGGTCATGGAATACGTGCATGGCGTGAACCTGCGTCACGACATGAACCTGCAGGGCACGTTCAGCGTGCGCGAGATGCTGCGCGTCATCTCCGAGACGCTGGACGGACTGGCAGCGGCGCACCGCGTGGGCGTCGTCCACCGCGACATCAAGCCCGAGAACATCCTGATCAACGACCGCGGGCACGTGCAGATCACCGATTTCGGCCTGGCGAAGGCCGCGTCGCAGGCGACACTGTCGACCACCGGCATGCTGCTCGGCACCGCCGCGTATCTGGCGCCTGAAATGATCGAGGACAACAAGGCGACCATGCAGGGGGACCTGTATTCCGTGGGAATCATGGCTTGGGAGATGCTCGCCGGCGACGTGCCGTTCACGTCGGACAATCCCGTCACCATGGTGTTCAAGCACGTGCATGAGGACGTGCCGTCCCTGACCTCGACCTGCACGGGCATCAACCAGCAGGTCGCCGATTTCGTCTCGCATTTGACCGCCCGCGCCGTCGAGGCACGGCCCGCCGACGCATCCGACGCCCTGCATGAGCTGCAACAGCTGACCGCGACGCATGGCAGTACCGCAAGCCCGCCGACGTAGGCACCAGCGGCGATACCGAGGAGCCGACCGCCCCCGCGCTGGTGGGCGCCATCCCGGCCCCGCCCGCGCCGCCGCTGTTCGATTCGCGCACCGGCACCGCCCCGCAGACCGGCACCGCCCCTGCCACGGCCCGTACTTCGGTGATGCCTGAAGGCACCGCACCCCAGGACGTCTCCGCCACCCAGGTAATCACACCGCAGGATCCCGCACTCACCATCGGGCTGATGGACGCGCGCCCGCTCGATGACCAAGGCTCGGAGCCCGCCAAGCGCAAGCGCTCGAAGAAACCCTTGATCATCACGCTCGTGGTGGTGCTCGTCGTGGCGCTCGTCGCCGGCGCAGGCGGCTCATGGTGGTATTTCCTCGGTCCGGGCAGCTACTGGACGCTGCCGCAGCCCACCGACATCTCCTGCAAGGAGAACACCGAATGCTCCATCGTCGGGGCGAAGTGGAGCGATTACCAGAGCACGCTGAACGTGGCGAACATCCCGTTCACCTCTTCCGAGGCGTACAGCGACACCGTCGCCAAGGGGAACATCATCTCCGCCGACCCGCAGAACGTCGGCACCCATATCAGCAAGCGCCACAACGGACGCATCACGGTGACGGTGTCGCTTGGCGTCAAGCAGGCGACCATCCCCAGCGACATCGCGGATCCGACGTCGGCCGATGGCAAGGATCCGATCAAAGCGCTTGAGAACGCCGGATTCACCAACATCAAACGCGATGACTCCTCAGCCGAATATTCGATGACGCTGCCGGAGGGAGCCCTGCAAAGCATTTCCGAGACGCCCGGCTCGACCCTGGACCACAACGCCGAGATCACCGTGGTACTGTCCAAGGGACTCATGCCGGTCACCATGCCGGACATCGTCGGCAAGACCAAGGACGAGGCCATGACCGCCCTCGACAACGCGAAGCTCAAGACCACCGTTTCGGAGGAGTACAGCGACAGCGTCAAGTCCGGCAGTGTCATCTCCGCCTCGCCCGACTCCGGTACCGAACTGCATTGGGGCGACTCCGTGAAGCTGACCGTATCCAAGGGGCCCGAGACCGCGGACGTGCCGAACCTCGTCGGCAAGAGCAAGAGCGACGCCATCAAGACGCTGGAATCCCTCGGTTTCGAAGTCAAGACCGGCGGCTTGAACATCCTCGGCCTAGTGCAGCAGCAGAGCGCCACCGGCAAGACGAGGCTGCGCGACACGAACGGCAACAAGACCGTCATCACGCTCACCGTCGTGTGACGGCGGCGCGCCGGCATATACCGGCATATACGCGAAGCGGCTCCCCCTCTATCAGTTTGAGAGGGGGAGCCGCTTCGTTCGCGTTCGGGATCGTCGGTCAGTGGCCTTCGCCGGCGGTTGCGGCTTCGGCCTCCTGCCGGGCCTTGAGCTCCGCCTTGACCTTCTGGGCGTACTCGTCCACGTATTCCTGTCCGCTGAGCTTTCGGATCTCGCTGACGAGATGGTCGGTGAGCGCCCGCACCTCCTCATGGGTGATCTCGTCGGCGTCCTTGCGATCCACCGGGATGGGCTTGCCGTATATCACCTTCGTCTTGCCCTTCGACGGGATGACCTGACCGGGATGCTGTATCTCGCGCGTTCCCACCAACGCGGTCGGCACCAGCGGGCAGCCGGTCTCCAGAGCAAGGCGCGCGGCACCGGTGTGGCCCCGGTACAGTCGCCCGTCAGGACTGCGCGTGCCCTCCACGTGGATGCCGAACAGGTGGCCTTCCTCAAGGATCTCACGGGCGTGGGCCAACGCGCCCAGCGACTTCGAGCCGCCGGAACGGTCCACGGGGAACACTCCCACCGACGTGAACCACCATTTCTTGAACCGGCCCTTGATGCCCTTGCCTTCGAAATACTCGGCCTTGCCCATGAAATGCACCATGCGCGGGCAGGTGATGGGTATCAGCGCATCGTCGATGACCGCCAGATGGTTCGCGGCGATGATGGCACCGCCTTCACGCGGCACGTTCTCCAGTCCGATCGCCGTCGGTCCCATACGACGACGGGCAATCCAACCGAAACCTTTGACAAAGAACCAGTACAGCACGATGACACCTCCCAAGTTTGGCCGTCCGCCTGATTACAGTAGGACGGTATGACCGATCATCACGATAGCAACCACAACGATACCAACGCGGGTGAAGAACATCCAAACACCACTCCGCGCGCCGGACATGACGGGCATGACACAGGCTCCAACGCCGGCGACGATCTCGACTGGGCCGCCTTCGCCGCGGAGCATGCCAACGACCTGCAGGACGTCGAGCGCTCGCGCAACGCGCGGCGCTTCGAGAAGCATGCGCAGCGCAAGGAGAAGGAGGCGCTGCTGTCGGTCGACGATCTGGACGCCGGCACGTTCACCGATGACAAGGTGCCGCTGCACCAGCGCGGCCCCCGCGACCATGGTGGCCGCAGCTGGCTCGATACCGATGACGTCATGGACGAGTACGGCGATGACTTCGTGCCGCCGAACCCGAAAATCGGCCGCGTGAACGCCTCGAAGCTGGTGTTCTGGATCCTGCTGGTCGCAGGCGTCGCGGGTATCATCGCATCCGTGTTCGTACCCGCCCTGGCGACGTTCCTGGGCTCCATATTCGGTCTGTGCGCGCTGGTCGGCGGCGCCGGCCTCATCCTCCAACACAAGGGGCACACCGAGACACGCACCGACATGTTCGACGACGGCGCGCGGGTGTGACGACGGTGCCCGTCCTCATCGGACGGGCACCGCAATGATCAGGCCTTGGACTTGGCGGTCTCGATCCACTTGCCGAACAGGGCCGCGGCCTTGCCGGAATCGACGGTGTTCTCGGCGAGCGCATACGCCTCACGGAACCGCTCGGCGAGTGTGCCGTCGCCGACCAGGTTGCCGTCTGCCACGATGGCGGACGCAGCGTTGAGCAACGCGGTGGTGCGTGACGGGATGTCCTTGCCGGCCAAGAAGTCCGTGAACGCGGCGGCGTTCACATCGGGTTCGCCGCCCTTGAGCTGCTCGACGGAGATCTTGGCAAGACCCAGATCCACGGTCGGGTCGAAATCGGTTTCGGTGACCTTGCCGTCGCGAATCTCCCACACGGAGATCGGGCCGGTGGGAGCAAGCTCGTCGAGGCCCTCGTGCGAGGTGTAGACCAGGCCGGACTGGTCGCGGCTGGCGTACACGGCGGCCATGATCGGACTCACCTTGCGGTTGGCGCAGCCGATGGCCACGTGCGCCGGATTGGCCGGGTTGGTCAACGGTCCCAGGAAGTTGAACACGCACGGGATGCCGAGCACGGCGCGAATCGGGCCAACAAAGCGCATGGCCGGGTGGAAGGTGCGGGCGAACGCAAAGGTGATGCCTACCTCGTCGCCGATCTCCCCGACCGCCTCGGGCTTCAGATCCATCGGCAGGCCGAGATCCTCGAGCACGTCGGCGGCTCCGCACTTCGAGGAGGCGGCGCGGTTGCCATGCTTGACGATCTTCACGCCCGCTGCAGCTGCGGCCACGGAACCCATCGTGGATAGGTTCACGGTGGCGAAGCCGTCACCGCCGGTTCCGACGATGTCGGTGGTCTCACCGGACACGTTGAGCGGCACGGCGTGGGAGACCATGGCCTTTGCGGCGCCACACACCTCGTCGGCGGTCAGTCCCAGCTGCTCCTGCATGGCGAGCGCGGCGCCCACGGCGGCCGGATCGGCGTTGCCCTGCATCAGGTCGTCGACGAACCACTCCGATTCCTCAGCGCTCAGGTGGTCTCCCCCGACCAGCTTGGTGAGAATCGACTTCCATGTGATCTCGGCCATGATGCCCTCCTTGGCGTTTCGTCACGCCGTGTGATATGTATTCGTCGCCTCATTGTAATGGCTTGTCGTTTCGTCGCCCGTGATCTTCCATATTGCAAAACATCATCGGCTCCCGTCAGCGGGAGCCACTTACTTGTCCGGCCCGGACAGCGTGCCGACAATCAGGGCAGGCAACGCGGCAGGCACTCCACGATGCCGCTACGGGAGTCCCGACTGAAACGTTATGCAGTATCCCAAGGCTTTGCCGGGCAATGGATCGGACTCGCTGCAGGGTCAATGAGATCGCCGCGTGCGTACCAGGCCTTTGCACTGATGGGCACAGAATATGGCGGACAACGCACGCGTATATCGATTGATGCGCGCGTTGTCCTGAGACGATATCGGGAACCTCAGATAGCGGCATTTTACAAACGGCAGAATTCCAACGATTCCGCGATTTGCGTCGTGGGACAACGCACGCGTCAACCGATTGATGCACGCGTTGTCCTGCGGTATCGCTGTACAACACGCGCGAATCCATCAAAATCGTGCGTTGTACAGCGAATGAGGCTCGGCGAACCTCGATTCCGCGGCCCCGCGAATAATCGACGGGCTCAACCCGCGGACAAGCCCTTCCTCCCCCCCCGAAAACGCAAGTGGCTCCCCTCACATCGAGGGGAGCCACTTACTCGTCTAGTCCGGAGAGCTTATATCACTCTTCGTTCTGGCCGTGGCACATCTTGTACTTGCGACCGGAACCACACGGGCACTGCGCGTTCTTGGACGTGCCGGGGAACGTACGGCCGTCGGACCACGGGGTCTTCAGCTCCTCGTTCTTCGGGCGCTTGTTGGCGGGCACCTTGCCTTCGGCATGGCTGATCGGAGCCGGGCCGGTGATCGGCGCGGTGGCCTCGCCTGCAGTGGATTCCTTGGCGGACTGGGCGATGGCGACCTTCTCGTCGGATTCCTCCGCAGTCTCAGCCTCACCGGCGTCCTCGGCCTTGTCGACTTCGGAGCTAGCGGCGCCGACGGCCTCTTCGGCCTCATCAACGGCGGCGTCATCGGACTCGATGCCGGCTTCCTCGCTCCTGGACACCTGCTGCACGTCGACGTGGAAGAGCAGCTGGACGGACTCCTCCTTGATCGCCTCGATCATGGAGTTGTACATCTGGTAACCTTCGCGCTGGTACTCGACCAGCGGGTCGCGCTGACCCATGCCGCGCAGGCCGATGCCATCCTTGAGGTAGTCCATCTCGTACAGGTGCTCACGCCACTTGCGGTCAAGCACGGCGAGGACCACGCGGCGTTCCAGCTGGCGCAGGCCTTCCTCACCGACCTTCTCCTCAAGTTCGGCGTACTCCTCCCTGGCCTGATCGACGAGGGAGTCGCGCACGGCCGCAACGGCCTTGTCGCCCTTGAGCTTGTCGGCGGCGTTCTTGGCGGCATCCTGGTCAAGCTCGAACGGGAACACGGTCTTGAGGGCCTTGAACAGGCCGTCCCAATCCCAGTCGGAGGGCTTGCTGGAACCCTTCTGGGCACCCTTGATGTAGCTGTCGATGGTATCGGCGATGAAGCGCTCGATATCACCGTGAATGTCCTCGCCCTTAAGCACCGCCTGACGCTCGGAGTAGATGACGGTACGTTGCTTGTTCATCACGTCGTCGTACTTGAGGACGTTCTTACGGATTTCGAAGTTGCGCGCCTCGACGGTCTTCTGTGCGGTGCGCACACCCTTCGACACGCTTTTCGCCTCGATCGGCTCGCCTTCCGGCATGCCCTTGGCCATGACGCGGGCGACGAGCTGCGTGTTGAACAGACGCATCAGGTCATCTTCCAGCGACAGGTAGAAGCGGGACTCGCCAGGATCGCCCTGACGGCCGGAACGGCCGCGCAGCTGGTTGTCGATACGGCGGGATTCGTGGCGCTCGGTGCCGAGCACGTACAGACCGCCAAGCTCGACGACCTCCTCATGCTCGTCCTTGACCTGCTCCTTGACCTCGGCCAAGGTGCCCGGCCAGCGCTTCTCGTACTCGTCCGGCGTGTCCTCGGGGGAATAGCCCTCGGACTTGAGCTTCTGGTCGGCCAGGAACTCGACGTTGCCGCCGAGCATGATATCGGTACCACGACCGGCCATATTGGT
>QWCV01003152.1_pt1 | contig 12963 bp, 9 predicted proteins | sample 1972621 | NCBI WGS metagenome assembly QWCV01 (sample SAMN09866699, study PRJNA288562) | Human gut metagenome isolate pre2_stool, whole genome shotgun sequencing... | isolation source: gut | host: Homo sapiens | place: USA: California
CGTATGCGGAACCGCACGTACGGTGGTGTGGGAGGTCGGTGAATGCGAAAGTAGGAGGTAAATGCCTCTTATGAGTAACATTTACCTCCTACCCGATTTGCTTTCTCTGGTTATTGCCGGATATAGTATTTGTAAATGGGAATGGAGAATGCAAAGTGGGATAAAATGTGGATAAACAAAAAGAGTCACAAGTAAAACTTGCGACTCTTTTCTGCGCTTCAAGATGGGCTTGAACCAACGACCCCCTGATTAACAGTCAGGTGCTCTAACCAACTGAGCTATTGAAGCAATTTGCTATGAAAGAAGATGAGTTGCGAGGCTAACCTGAAACTCTCTTGCGCTTCAAGATGGGCTTGAACCAACGACCCCCTGATTAACAGTCAGGTGCTCTAACCAACTGAGCTATTGAAGCGTTTTTTCTGTAAAGAACATGACGTTCCTTATTTGCGTGTGCAAAAGTACTAACTTTTCTTCATTCTGCCAAATTTTTTGCTGACTTTTTTCGCTTTTTCCCTAAAAAAGTGTATTTTTTCTTATCTTTGTGCCACTTTTTGCCTATTTTATGGTGTTTTTCGCAAAGAAATGAGTACTTTTGTGGTCGAAAACTTCTCCCGAGGGCGAATGCCGTGAAGAGGGGGAGGAAATAACCAATAAGTTGAATCATATACAATTAAATAAGGTAACAATGAAAAGAATACTGTTCTCCTTGCTTATGGTGCTCCTGGCGGTTCCTACTTTTGCCCAGGTTGACAAAGATCATGACTTCAAAGCCGCAAAGAATATGGAAATATTCAATGCCATCTACAAGAATCTCGATTTGATGTATGTTGATACGCTCGATGCTGAAGTTGTGGTCGGAAATGGTATCAATGCCATGTTGCGTAGTCTTGACCCTTATACTACCTATTATCCAGAGCAGAAGATGAAGGAACTCAAGAACCTGCTCACCGGCAAGTATGCGGGTGTAGGTGCGGTGATACGCTACAATTTCCAGTTGCAGCGCGTCTGTATCAGCGAGCCTTACGAGAATATGCCTGCTGCAGAAGTGGGACTGAAGAAGGGTGACATCATCCTGAGTATTGATGATGAGGATATGACCAATAAGGAGGTGAGCTATGTCAGCGATCATCTTCGTGGTGACCCGGGGTCTTCTTTCATATTGAAAGTTAAGCGTCCAAGTACAGGCAAGACGATGAAGGTGAAGGTAACACGCCGTACCATCCAGTTGCCGTTCTTGCCTTATTATGGCATGTTGGAGGGTAGCATCGGTTACATCAACTTCAATTCCTTTACCGAGCAGTCTGCCAAGGAAGTGCGTCGTGCTTTCATCGATTTGAGAAAGCAAGGAGCCAATAGCCTTGTCTTCGATCTGCGTAATAATGGTGGTGGTTCTGTTACCGAAGCGGTCAGCATCATCAATATGTTCTTGCCTAAAGGTAAGACAGTCTTGGAGATGAAGGGAAAGTTGCAGCGTTCTAATCATGTTTATAAGACTACGGTTGAACCGATAGATTCCGTTATGCCGATGGTGGTATTGGTGAACGAGAATTCTGCCAGTGCTAGTGAAATTATGAGTGGCAGTCTGCAGGATTATGACCGTGCTGTAATATTAGGTACGCGCACGTATGGAAAGGGATTGGTGCAGACTACCATGGATTTGCCTTATAACGGACAGGTGAAACTCACTACTGCTAAATATTTCATTCCTAGCGGTCGATGCGTTCAGGCACTCAACTATAAGCACGATAAGGGCGGTTATGTGGAGCATGTTCCCGACTCTCTTACCAAGGTGTTCTATACCGCAGGTGGCAGAGAAGTGAGAGATGGAGGTGGTGTGAAGCCGGATGTAGAAGTAAAGCCTGATTCTTTGCCAAACATCGCCTTCTATCTGGCTGGTGCCCGCGACAGTAATGAGGTGATGCTTAATTATGAGGTTGATTATATCGCCAAGCATCCTGTTATTGCTCCTGCGAAGGAATTCTCGCTGACCGATGCCGACTATGATGAATTCAAGACACGCGTGTTGAAGGCTAACTTCCAGTACGACCGTGAAACAGAAAAGTATCTCAAGGACTTGGAAAAACTCGCTAAGTTTGAAGGCTACTACGATGATGCCAAGGCAGAGTTTGAGGCTTTGAAGAAAAAGCTGAGCCATAATGTGGCAAAGGATCTGGATTATAACAAGGATTACATCAAGCATCTGTTGGAAAATGACATCGTTTCTGCCTATTATTTCCAGCGCGGTGCCATCCAGAATTCCATGCGTTACGACAAGCAGATTAAGGAAGCAGTAAAATTGCTGAATTCTCCATCAGAATACGAAAAAATACTGCATCCTGTGAAGAAATAAGTACAAAAACGTGCACAATCGATTAAAAATGTGCACGTTGCGAATAAAAAGTTGCATTTTTTTTGGCTAATCACAAAAATATTTGTAATTTTGCAACGTTCAGTGGAATGAGGGGCTCACAAGAGTTCCTCATTTTATTTTAATAAGGTATATATGATTGATAAAAACGTCGTAAAAAAATTAGTTGAAGAATGGCTCCAAGATAAGGAATATTTCTTGGTAAGCATTGAAATCAGTCCCGACGATAGAATCGTTGTTGAGATTGACCATGCCGATGGAGTATGGATTGAGGATTGTGTTGCCTTGAGTAAGTATATTGAGGATCATTTGAACCGTGACGAGGAAGACTATGAGCTCGAAGTTGGCTCTGCAGGCTTGGGTCAACCGTTCAAAGTTCCGCAGCAGTATATCAATTTCATTGGCAAGGAGGTAGAGGTGCTTGATGCCGACGGCAAGAAGGTGAAGGGTATCTTGAAAGCTGTTGAAGGAAATGACTTCACAGTTGGCGTTGAAGAAAAGGTAAAGGTTGAAGGTAAAAAACGTCCGGTTAAGCAGGAGGTTGATCACGTTTACCAGATGGATAAAGTAAAATATACAAAATACATAATTAGTTTCAATTAAGTTATGGCTAAAAAAGAGCAAGAATTGACAGCGAGTATGATTGATACATTCCGCGAGTTTAAAGAAACAAAGAATATCGACCGTACTACATTGGTAAGTGTATTGGAGGAGAGCTTCCGTAATGTACTTGCCAAGATTTTTGGTAGTGACGAAAACTTTGATGTCATCGTGAACCCTGACAAGGGTGACTTCGAAATTTATCGCAACCGTATTGTTGTTGCTGATGGCGAAGTTGAAGATGAAAATAAGGAAATTACACTTTCTGAGGCTCGTAAGATTGAGCCGGATTACGAGGTTGGTGAGGATGTAAGTGAGACGGTTGACTTCAATAAGTTTGGTCGTCGTGCCATCTTGACTCTTCGTCAGACTTTGGCTTCCAAGATTCTTGAGTTGGAGCATGATTCACTCTACAACAAATACAAGGATCGCGTAGGTCAGGTTATCTCTGGTGAGGTTTATCAGGTTTGGAAGCGCGAGGTTCTGATTGTAGATGATGAGAACAACGAGCTCATGTTGCCAAAGACTGAGCAGATTCCTGGTGATACTTACCGCAAGGGTGAGACTGTTCGTGCGGTCATCCTTCGTGTAGACAACGAGAACAATAATCCAAAGATTATCTTGAGCCGTACTGCTCCAATCTTCCTGCAACGCCTGTTGGAGGCTGAGGTTCCTGAGATTGCAGACGGTCTGATTGCAATCCGCCGTATCGCCCGTCTTCCGGGAGAGCGTGCTAAGATTGCTGTTGAAACATTCGATGAGCGTATCGACCCGGTTGGTGCATGTGTAGGTGTTAAGGGTAGCCGCGTTCACGGTATCGTTCGCGAACTTTGCAACGAGAATCTCGATGTCATCAACTACTCAAGCAATACCAAACTCTTCATTCAGCGTGCGTTGGCTCCAGCCAAGGTTTCTTCAATCAATGTTGATGATGAGAACAAGAAAGCAGAGGTTTACTTGCAGCCTGAGGAAGTTAGTTTGGCTATCGGCCGTGGCGGTATGAACATCAAACTGGCTTCTATGCTTACAGAATATACCATCGATGTATTCCGTGAGGTAGACGAGAATGAGGCCGATGAGGATATCTACTTGGATGAGTTCTCTGATGAGATTGACCAGTGGGTTATCGATGCTATCAAGGGCATCGGTCTTGATACTGCCAAGCAGGTACTCAATGCACCTCGCAACTTGCTGATTGAGAAGGCCGACCTCGAAGAGGAGACCGTTGATCATGTACTCAGCGTGTTGCGCGCCGAATTCGAACAATAATTCCCTTGCCAGCGAGTGCTTGCAGGGAATCTAACTTTAAAAATAGGAGAATAAATAATTTATGAGCATCAGATTAAATAAAGCACTACGTGAATTAAATATAGGACTTCAGACGGCAGTTGAATTCCTAGAGAAAAGAAAAGACCTGGGAGATGTCAAGGCAGAACCGAGCTTCAAACTCACCGACCAGCAATACAAGGCATTGAATGATGCCTTCAGTCAGGACAGAGAGGTTCGTGATCAGGCTGAGAAACTCTTTACCAAAAAAGCAAAAGATAAGAAGCGTGCGCCAGAGCAGAAGGACAATCGCGCTGAAAGCTTGTTGGAGTCTAATGGACGGCAGCAGTATAAGCCGCTGGGAAAGATTGACTTGGACAATATCGGTAAGAAGCCTGCTGCAGAGTCTGTTGCGGAAAAGCCTGAGACTGCTGCCGTCAGTCCTGAGCAGAAGAAAAACGCTCCTAAGGCTGAGCAAAAGAAGGAACAGAAGCCACAACAGGCTTCTCAGCATAAACAGCAAATGAAACAGGAAAATCATCAGAAATCACAGCAGTCAAACGCTCAGATGAATAAGCAGAATGTTCCTCAGGGAAAGAAAGAGCATCATCATGCTAAGAATGAAACTGCACAGCATTCTGCTGGCGCAGCAGATAACAGCGTGTTTACTCTCAAGAGTGAGAAGAAGTTTACTGCTAATGAGCCTAAGGTGTTGGGCAAGATAGATTTGTCTTCCCTCAACCAGAGCACTCGTCCTAAGAAGAAAACCAAGGAGGAGCGCCGCAAGGAACGTGAGGAGAAAATGGCTCAACAGCACAATGAGCGCAAAAAGCGTGTTCGTATCAACAAAGAACGTGTTGACATCATTGCCGAAGCTAAGAATAATGGCGGAGGTAATGGCAACAACGGCGGTAATAACAAGAAGAACAAGAACCGCAACAGAAATAATAACAATAATAATCGCGGCAATAACAACAACCGCAGCAACCAGCGCCAGATCGAGGTTGATGACGAGGCTGTAGCACGCCAGGTTAAGGAGACTCTTGCACGTTTGACCAGCAAGAGTCAGAACAAGAAGGGTGCTAAGTACCGTAAGGAGAAGCGTGAGGCTGTTCAGGAGAAGTTGCAGGATCAGGCTCGTCAGGAGCAGAAGGAAAGCAAGACCCTGAAACTTACTGAGTTCGTTACCGTTAGCGAGTTGGCTACGATGATGGATATCAGCGTTACTCAGGTTATCTCTACGCTGATGGGCGTAGGTATCATGGTATCTATCAACCAGCGCCTGGATGCAGAGACCATCAATATGGTAGCTGAGGAGTTCGGTTTCAAGACCGAATACGTGAGTGCCGAGGTTCAGGAGGCCGTGAGCGAGGAAGAGGATGATGAGAACGACTTGGTTCCACGTGCTCCAATCGTAACCGTCATGGGTCACGTAGACCATGGTAAGACCTCTTTGCTCGACTATATCCGCAATACCAATGTGATTGCCGGTGAGGCAGGTGGTATTACCCAGCATATCGGTGCATACAGTGTTACGCTGAACAGTGGCCGCAAGGTTACCTTCCTTGATACTCCAGGTCACGAGGCGTTTACCGCCATGCGTGCCCGTGGTGCCCAGGCTACCGATATCGCCATCATCATCATCGCAGCCGATGACTCTGTGATGCCTACCACCAAAGAGGCTATCGCTCATGCCCAGGCTGCCGGTGTGCCTATGGTATTCGCAATCAACAAGATTGATAAGCCAGGTGCTAACCCAGACCGTATCCGTGAGGACTTGGCTAACATGAACCTGCTCGTTGAGGAGTGGGGTGGTAAGTATCAGTGCCAGGAAATCAGTGCCAAGAAGGGTATCGGTGTTCACGATTTGCTCGACAAGGTGCTCCTCGAGGCTGACATGCTCGACTTGAAGGCTAACCCTAACCGTCGTGCTACAGGAACCATCATCGAGTCTTCTCTCGACAAGGGTCGTGGATATGTTTCTACCGTATTGGTTGCCAACGGTACCCTGAAGGTAGGCGACATCGTACTCGCCGGTACTTCTTGGGGGCGTGTCAAGGCGATGTTCAATGAGCGTAATGCCAACATCAAGTCAGCAGCTCCTGCTGAGCCAGCTATCATCCTCGGTTTGAATGGTGCGCCTACTGCAGGTGACCAGTTCCACGTAATCGAGACAGAGCAGGAGGCTCGCGAAATCGCCAACAAGCGTGAGCAGCTGCAGCGTGAGCAGGGCTTGCGTACTCAGAAGCGCTTGACCCTGGGTGATATCTCTCACCGTATCGCACGTGGTGAGTTCCATGAGTTGAACGTCATCGTGAAGGGTGATACCGATGGTTCTGTTGAGGCTTTGAGCGACTCATTCATCAAGCTTTCTACCGAGAAGGTTCAGGTGAACGTGGTGAACAAGGCTGTGGGTCAGATTTCAGAGAACGACGTGATGCTGGCATCTGCTTCAGATGCAGTCATCGTTGGTTTCCAGGTTCGTCCATCTGCCGATGCTCGTAAGGCTGCCGACCGTGAGGGTGTTGAGATCAACACATACTCTATCATCTACGATGCTATCGATGATATCAAGAGTGCGATGGTTGGTATGCTCGACAAGGTGAAGAAGGAAATCGTTACCGGTCAGGTTGAGGTTAAGCAGACCTTCAAGATTTCTAAGGTGGGTACTATTGCCGGTTGTCTCGTTACCGAGGGTAAGGTACACGCTAAGGATAAGGCTCGCGTCATCCGTGACGGTATCGTGATACGTACAGCAGAAATCGATGCCTTGAAGCGTTACAAGGACGATGTTAAGGAGGTGGTTACCGGTATGGAATGCGGTTTGAGCCTCGTCAACTACAACGATATCCAGGAGGGCGACGTTATCGAGACCTTCACTGAGATCGAGGTAGAGCAGAAGCTTTAATAAAGTGAATAGTGAAGAACGAAAAGCGAAGAATTCATTTGTTTTTCGCTCTATCATATATATAATAAGGTAGGGATGAGTCCTCAGCGGCTTATCCCTATTTAGGGTTAAAATAACGAACGGTTATTCTAAATAACAATGGCAGAAATAGAGAAAGAACAGAATCAGGTTGTCAAGGATGTGATAGACCAGAAATACGAGTATGGTTTTACCACCGATGTACATACTGAAATCATAGAAAAGGGTCTCAACGAGGATGTTGTGCGCCTGATCTCGCAGAAGAAGGGAGAGCCAGACTGGATGCTCGAATTTCGTCTGAAAGCCTACAATTACTGGAAGACGCTCAAGGAGCCAAAGTGGGGACACGTTCACGTGCCACCTATTGACTACCAGGAGATTTCATACTATGCCGACCCTTTGGCAAAGAAGCCGAAGAACAAGGAGATTGATCCTGAGTTGGAGAAGACATTCGACAAGCTCGGTATTCCTCTGGAGGAGCGTCTGGCTTTGAGCGGTACCGCTGTAGATGCCATCATGGACTCTGTGTCGGTGAAGACTACCTTCAAGGAGAAACTCCGTGAGAAGGGCGTCATCTTCTGCAGTATTGGTGAGGCTGTGAAGGAGCATCCTGATCTGGTAAGAGAGTATCTGGGAACCGTGGTTCCTTATCGTGATAACTTTTATGCAGCCTTGAACAGTTGCGTATTCAGTGATGGCTCATTCGTTTATATTCCTAAGGGCGTCCGCTGCCCGATGGAGTTGAGCAGTTACTTCCGCATCAATGCCCGTAACACCGGTCAGTTTGAGCGTACATTGATCATCGCCGATGATGGAGCCTACGTTTCTTACCTGGAGGGATGTACAGCGCCAATGCGTGATGAGAACCAGCTCCATGCGGCTATCGTAGAGATTATCGTCAAGGATAATGCTGAGGTGAAATACTCTACCGTTCAGAACTGGTATCCTGGTGATGAGCATGGTAAGGGTGGTGTGCTGAACCTGGTAACCAAGCGAGGCGACTTGCGCGGTGTGAACTCTAAGTTGAGCTGGACTCAGGTAGAGACGGGTTCTGCGATTACCTGGAAGTATCCTTCCTGTATCTTGCGTGGCGACAACTCTGTAGCTGAGTTCTACAGCGTAGCTGTTACCAACAACTATCAGGAGGCTGATACCGGTACCAAGATGATTCACATGGGTAAGAACACCAAGAGTACCATCATCTCGAAGGGTATCTCGGCAGGTCATAGCCAGAACTCCTATCGTGGTCTGGTTCGTGCCACATCCAATGCCGATAATGCGCGCAACTACAGTTCCTGCGACTCCTTGTTGCTGGGCAGCGATTGTGGAGCGCATACCTTCCCATATATGGATGCCCATAACGACACAGCCGTGTTCGAGCATGAGGCAACTACCTCGAAGATTTCAGAAGACCAGCTCTTCTATTGCAATCAGCGAGGTATTCCTACCGAGGAGGCTGTCGGCTTGATCGTAAACGGTTATGCCAAGGATGTGCTCAACAAGTTGCCTATGGAGTTTGCCGTTGAGGCACAGAAACTCCTGAGTGTTTCACTCGAAGGAACCGTAGGATAGTTATCATAATTCTCGATGAAATCGATAAAAATTGACTAAAATTATGTTAGAGGTAAAGAATCTGCATGCTACTATTGCAGGCAAAGAAATATTGAAAGGTATCAACCTGACCATCAACGATGGTGAGATACATGCTATCATGGGACCTAACGGTTCCGGTAAGTCAACCTTGAGCGCTGTGCTCACGGGTAACCCTCTCTATACCGTAACCGAGGGTGAGGCTATCTTCAACGGTAAGAACCTTCTGGATATGAAGCCAGAGGACCGTGCCCGTGAAGGCTTGTTCCTCTCTTTCCAGTATCCAGTGGAGATTCCTGGTGTATCCATGACCAACTTCATGCGTGCAGCTATCAATGCCAAGCGTGAGTATCAGGGTTTGGAACCATTGAATACAAGCGAATTCATGAAGCTGATGCGTGAAAAGCGCGAGTTGGTGGAATTGGACAGCAAGTTGGCTCGCCGTTCAGTAAACGAAGGTTTCTCGGGGGGTGAGAAGAAGCGCAACGAGATTTTCCAGATGGCTATGCTGGAGCCAAAGCTTTCTATTCTCGATGAAACCGACTCTGGTCTCGACGTGGATGCGATGCGTATCGTGGCTGACGGTGTGAACAAGATGCATACCGACAAGACATCTGCCATCGTCATCACTCACTACGAGCGTCTGCTTGATATGATTAAGCCAAGTGTGGTTCACGTACTCTATAAGGGTAGAATCGTGAAGACTGCCGGTCCTGAACTTGCCAAGGAGATTGAGGCTCGTGGCTATGACTGGATCAAGGCAGAAGTAGATGAGAAATAATAGGGAGGATGGCTATGCATTCAGAAAAACAATATTTAGACTTGTATCAGTCTTCTTCGAGAATCATCAAGAAGAACAGTGCTGAGGTGCTCAATGCGGTGCGCGATGCTGCGTTTGAGAACTTCCGTCGCCTGGGCTTCCCTTCCCGAAAGGTAGAAAGATACAAGTACACAGATATGAGCGCCATCTTCGAGCCAGACTATGGCTTGAACTTGAACCGTCTGGAAATTCCGGTAGATCCATACGAAGCTTTCCGCTGCGATGTGCCTAATCTGAGCACTTCGCTCTACTTCGTGGTGAACGATGCTTTTTATAACAAAGCATTGCCTAAAGTAGAGCTTCCGGAGGGCGTAATCGTGGACTCTTTGAACAAGATTGCTGCAGAAAACCCTGAATTCATCGGGAAATACTACGCTAAGATTGCCAAAACCGACGAAGATGGCATCACGGCATTGAATACATTCCTGGCACAGGATGGCTTGCTGATTTATGTTCCAAAGAATGTAAAGGTAGAGCGACCTATTCAGGTCATCAATATTCTCCGTTCGGATGTTGATTTGATGGTAAACCGACGTGTTCTCATCGTCATGGAACAGGGTGCTGAGGCTAAGTTCCTCTTCTGCGACCATGCAGCCGATGACAAGAACTTCCTCGCTACTCAGGTAATCGAGGCTTATGTTGGTGAGAATGCCAGTCTCGACCTCTATTGCCTGGAGGAGACTCATTACAAGAACCGCCGTGTCAGCAACGTTTATATCGAGCAGCAGGCTAACAGCCGCGTGAACCATAACGTCATCACGCTTCATAACGGTATTACCCGTAACCGCCTTGACCTCATATTCAAGGGCGAGGGAGCTGAGTGTTTCTGCAATGGTTGTGTGATTGCCGACAAGAACCAGGTGGTTGATAACAATACGCTTATCGATCATCAGGTGGGTCATTGTACCAGCAACGAGCTTTATAAGTATGTACTCGATGGTGAGGCACGTGGTGCTTTTGCCGGTAGAGTGTTGGTTCGTCATGGTGCCCAGAAGACTATTTCTCAGGAAACCAACCAGAACCTCTGTGCAACGAAGACAGCCCGTATGTTCACCCAGCCGATGCTGGAGATTTATGCCGATGATGTGAAGTGTGCGCACGGTAGTACTGTTGGTCAGCTCAACGATGCCGCCCTGTTCTATATGCAGCAGCGTGGTGTGAGCCGTGAGGAGGCTAAGTTGCTCCTTCAGTTTGCATTTATCAACGAAGTCATCGACAAGATGGAGCTGGAGCCATTGCGTGATCGCCTGCATCATCTCGTAGAGAAGCGATTCCGTGGTGAACTCAATAAGTGCGAGGGCTGCAAGCTTTGCAAGTAGATAATATCCTTTTAAAGGAGTTAAGTTCTTAAAAAAATGTATGATATCAATCAAGTAAGAGCAGATTTCCCGATTTTATCGAGAAAGGTCTATGATAAGCCATTGGTGTATCTGGATAATGCGGCAACCACGCAGAAGCCATTGTGCGTGCTTGATGCCATGCGCGACGAGTATCTCAATGTAAATGCCAATGTGCATCGTGGCGTTCACTATCTCTCTCAGCAGGCTACCGACCTTCATGAGGCAGCCCGCGAAACCGTGCGCAAGTTTATCAATGCGCCTAAGGTTGAGGAAGTCATCTTTACCCGTGGCACTACAGAGAGTCTGAATCTCGTGGTTTCATCGTTCTGCGATGCCTTTATGAGCGAGGGCGACGAGGTGATTATCTCTACCATGGAGCATCATTCCAATATCGTGCCTTGGCAGTTGCAGGCTGCCAAGAAGGGAATCGCCATCCGTGTAATCCCAATCAACGATAAAGGTGAGATAAACCTCGATGAATTCGCCCATTTATTCACTGAACGCACCAAAATCGTGAGCATCGCTCAGGTAAGCAACGTGCTGGGTACGGTGAATCCGGTGAAAGAGATGATTAAGATTGCCCACGAGCACGGTGTACCTGTGATAGTGGATGGTGCTCAGAGTACTCCTCATTTCGCTGTGGATGTACAGGACATGGATTGCGATTTCTTCGCTTTCAGCGGTCATAAGATCTATGGTCCTACCGGTATCGGTGTGCTTTACGGCAAGGAAGAATGGCTTGAGAAGTTGCCTCCTTACCAGGGAGGTGGCGAAATGATTGAGAGTGTAAGCTTCGAGAAGACCACTTTCGAGAAGTTGCCTTTCAAGTTTGAGGCTGGTACTCCGGATTATGTAGCTACCCACGGTTTGGCTAAAGCCATCGATTATGTCTCTTCGCTCGGTATGGACAACATTGCAAAGCACGAGCAGGAACTCACCCGTTACTGCATGGAACAGATGAGAACCATCGATGGAATCAGGCTTTTTGGTGAGCAGGAGGGCAAGGATGCCGTTGTCAGCTTCTTGGTTGGTGATATTCATCACATGGATATGGGAACCTTGCTCGACCGCCTGGGTATCGCCGTTCGTACCGGTCATCACTGTGCTCAGCCTTTGATGGACCGCTATGGCATTCTCGGCACCGTTCGTGCCAGCTTCGCTTTGTACAATACCAAGGAGGAGGTTGATGCGCTGGTTGCTGGCGTGAAGCGAGTAGCCATGATGTTCTAAGGAAGGATTGAAGCTCTCTTGTAAAAAACTTAATGTCTATGTTAGAAAGTCATTATTATAAGGATATGATAGAGGCTGGCTGCGATGAGGCTGGCCGTGGATGTTTGGCGGGCAGCGTATATGCTGCCGCCGTCATCCTTCCACCCAATTATCAGAATGCAGATTTGAACGATAGTAAGAAACTCACCGACAAGAAGCGCAAGGCGCTCCGCGAGCAGATAGAGCGTGATGCGGTGATGCATCGTGCCTTGGATCAGTTGAAGGTGCGCCCGGAGGCTGTCATCGTAGACGGCAACCGTTTCAAGCCTTACCAGGATTTACCTTATACTACTATAGTAAAAGGTGACGGAAAGTATCTGACGATAGCAGCGGCAAGCATCCTTGCCAAGACCTATCGTGATGACTATATGGATGCCCTTGCCGAGGAATATCCTCAGTACGACTGGAAGAGCAACAAGGGCTATCCTACGAAGAAGCATCGTGCGGCAATCAAGGAGTTTGGCACTACGCCATACCATCGCATGAGCTATAATCTTCTGGGAACAGGAAAACTCTCCTTGGAGTTCAAGGATTGATAGAAAGCCTACAGACTAAAACTAAATCCACTAGATAAACTAGGTATTATTGTCTCTTTCCTTTGTTTTCCGTGCTATTTTTTGTTATTTATTGTGTCTTTTTGTTTGTTTATTTATTATTCTAATTTCCGCAACACTATAATTTAATGTTTTTTATAAGCACCTGAGCAACAAAAAGTTGCTCAGGATTTTGCCATGTCAGAAATTTCACTTATCTTAGTGTTGTAAAATAAAAACAAACAAAATTC
>QWCV01002966.1_pt1 | contig 12959 bp, 14 predicted proteins | sample 1972621 | NCBI WGS metagenome assembly QWCV01 (sample SAMN09866699, study PRJNA288562) | Human gut metagenome isolate pre2_stool, whole genome shotgun sequencing... | isolation source: gut | host: Homo sapiens | place: USA: California
CTCCCCGCCGACAAAGCAAGGGCTACCGCAATCGGAAGATCAAATGAGGCACCTGTCTTTCGAATGTCTGCCGGCGACAGGTTGACCACCATCCTCTGAGGCTGCAGACGCGCCCTTGTATGGCGGATCGCTGTCCGAACACGTTCTCCAGCCTCTTTTACTTCGGACGAAAGATACCCTACCATGTGAAAAACCGGAAGGCCGCTCCCTGTATCAGCCTCCACGCAGACTTCTCTCACCGTCAGTCCATCCATCACTGCTGATTTTACCATTGCAAATCCCATATTTCTTTTTCTGATTTTCCCGTTGAAATACCCAGGTGAATCCCTGTTTCTGCCGGAACCGGCATGTGAATTTTCAGATCTTTGCTTTCATGGTAGTCCCTTCGTCCCTAAATGTCAATTCTTATTTTGGAAAAGCACAAAAAATCCTGCATTCTCATAAACTGATAGCAAACATGTTAAGAGGTGCGTATTCCCTTGAAATCATTTCCACAGCCCCTCACTGCCGACGAAGAACAGTATTATATGCAGAAGTATACAGAGGGAGATCTGGAAGCAAAATACATCCTGATTGAACATAATCTGCGCCTTGTAGCACATGTGGTCAAAAAATACCAGCATCTTTCCGAAGATACCGAGGACCTGATCTCCATCGGAACCATCGGACTGATCAAAGCTGTCATGACATTCAATCCGGACAAAGGCGTACGTCTTGCCACCTATGCCGCCCGCTGTATTGAAAATGAACTTTTGATGCTGATGCGCTCCCGGAAAAAAGTATCCGGGGAGGTTTCCCTCTACGAACCCATCGGAACTGACAAGGAGGGAAACGAAATCCGTCTTTTTGACATTATGGAATCCGAGGCACGGGAAGTGGATGAGCAGATCACACTCCAGGATGATATTGGAAAACTATATCAAAAAGTAGAATCCGAACTTTCTCAAAGAGAACGTCTGGTGCTGAAACTTCGTTACGGTCTCTACAACGAGGAAATCCTGACACAGCGTGAAATCGCGAAAAGGCTTGGCATCTCCAGATCCTACGTCTCCCGGATTGAGAAGAGCGCTATCGAAAAACTCCGTCTCTTCTTTGAGGATTAAAAAAACACGGCGTTTTCTGCCGTGTTTTACATACTATGTCTTCTTTATTCTTCTTTTTTCCTCAGAAGGTCGTATCTGGATGCTTCCCTGTCAAGCTTCACCCACAAAAGCTGTCTGGCGTGCGGGGCAGATTCCTGACTTTGCATTTCGCTGTCATAGATTGCAAGGACTTTCGTCTTCACATCGCTTCCATCCGGCTTCATGATCTCAATCTCCTCACCTACAGAGAATTTATTTTTCTGTTCCAGCCGGATGAGACCGTCCTTTATCTCGTCTACAATACCAAGATACGTATAATTTTTCAGATAGGTATTGTTATCGTAAATCTGCGCCTCTTCATTCGGCTTTCCGAAGAAGAAGCCTGTTGTAAATTTGCGGTAGGTACAGTTTGCGATCTGCTCTTTGTACCAGTCCATATGTTCCTCGTAAAGCTCCGGGCTCTCCTGATAGTCATCGATCGCTTTCCGGTAGGTCCGTGCCACAGTGGCTACATAGAGAGCCGTCTTCATTCTTCCCTCGATTTTGAAACTGTCGATCCCGGCTTCCATCAATTCCGGAATGTGCTCAATCATGCACAGATCCTTGGAATTAAAAATGTAGGTTCCACGTTCATTTTCATAAACCGGCATGTATTCGCCCGGTCTTGTCTCTTCCATGATGGAATATTTCCATCTGCACGGATGGGTGCATGCCCCCTGATTCGCGTCCCGGCCGGTAAAATAATTGCTCAGAAGGCAGCGGCCGGAATAGGAAATACACATTGCCCCGTGAATAAATGTTTCGATCTCAAGGTCATCCGGAATGTGCTCACGGATCTCCCGGATTTCATCCAAAGACAACTCTCTTGCCGTCACAACCCTCTCCGCTCCCTGGTGATGCCAGAAGAGGTAGGTACCATAGTTTGTATTGTTCGCCTGTGTACTGATATGGCGCGGAATCTCAGGACAGACCTCCTTTGCGATCTCAAACACTCCCGGATCTGCAATGATCAGTGCATCCGGTCCAATTTCCTTTAATTCCTGAAAATATGCCCGTACGCCCTCAAGGTCTGCATTGTGCGCAAGAATATTGGCTGTCACATAGACTTTCACCTGATGTTCATGCGCAAAGGCAATTCCTTCTTTCATGTCTTCCATGGAAAAATTTTTCGCTTTCGCACGAAGGCCAAAGGCCTCTCCACCGATATATACGGCATCTGCCCCGAAAATCACTGCGGTTTTCAGCACTTCCAGGCTGCTCGCCGGCACTAATAATTCCGGATGACGCATTTTTGTTCACTCCTTCTTTACACTGACAGACGCCCCGTCCCCGATTGGCACGACAGCTGTCTCCAGTCTTTCGTCATGTTTTAAAAGATAGAGATACTCTCTCATTCTACTGTGGATCGTCCGGTCACGCCGCTCCACAGCAAACCGGGATTCCATAATTCCGCCGTCCTGAAGGACATTGTCCGAGATCAGCATCCCGTCCTTGTTTAAAAGCCGCATCACTTCCGGAAAATAGGCAATATACTGTGCCTTCGCTGCGTCGACAAAGATCATGTCATACGGTTCTTCCAGTGTCTTTAAGATCTCCATCGCATCCCCTTTCAGAAGATGAATCTGCTCTTCTTTTCCGGCTCTTTTGATATTTTCTTCAGCTTTCTGAATCCGCTTTTCATAATTTTCGATCGTATCGATTCTGCATCCGTTTCCAGCATACTCGCTCATGAGCAGTGCCGAAAACCCGACCGCGGCACCGATCTCCAGAATCCGTTCTGGCCTTTTCAAAAGCAGAAGCACTTTTAAAAAGCTCTGCATTTCCTTTCTGATAATCGGAACCCGCTCTTTAAGTGCTTCCTGCTCAATCATTTCCAGTATTTCGCTGTTTCGTGTTTCCAGTGAACGGATGTAATCTACGATCCTCTCATCCACTATCATCCGTTTTGTCCCTTTCCCGCCTATACATTGACGTCCATAATGATCGGAAGAATCATCGGTCTTCTCTTTGTTCTCTTCCAGATAAACTCATTCATGGTATCACGGATTACAAGTTTGATTTTGCTCCAGTCTGCGTTACGGCTGCTTAAGCATCCCTCCAGAGCGACACCAAGCACCTCTTTCGCCTCTTCCATCAGCCCTTCGGATTCCCGTACATAGACAAATCCGCGGGACACAATATCCGGTCCGGCCAGCAGCTGGTTTGTTCCTTTTGCAAGGGTCAGAACAACGATCAGGATTCCGTCCTCTGCCAGATGCTGGCGGTCTCTTAACACAATATTTCCCACATCGCCGACGCCAAGTCCATCGACAAGGATCGCTCCCGTCTGCACATGGTCAGCAATCTTTGCACCCTTGTCATCCAGCTCCAGCACGTCTCCGGCATGGAGAATGAAAATGTTTTCCTTCGGAATTCCAAGCTGCTCCGCAATCCCTGCATTTGCTTTCATATGGCGGTACTCTCCATGTACCGGAATCGCATATTTCGGCTTCACAAGAGAATAGATCAGTTTCAGTTCTTCCTGGCAGGCATGTCCGGATACATGGGCATCCTGGAAGATCACATTTGCCCCTTTTGCAGAGAGCTCATTGATCACTCTCGATACAGACTTCTCATTTCCCGGGATCGGGTTGGAACTGAAAATAACCGTATCTCCCGGCATAATGGTCACTTTTTTATGAATATCCGCTGCCATGCGGGAAAGTGCCGCCATGGACTCTCCCTGGCTTCCTGTCGTAATCAGAACCGTCTTCTCCGGAGGATAGTTTTTCAGCTTGTCAATCTCGATCAGTGTATTCTTTGGAATGTCCAGATATCCCAGTTCCGCGGCGGTAGAGATGATATTGACCATGCTCCGTCCTTCCACGACAACTTTTCTGCCATATTTCTAAGCAGAGTTGATAATCTGCTGCACACGGTCCACGTTCGATGCAAACGTCGCGATAATAATTCTCGTATTAGTGTGCTCCGCAAAAATATGGTCAAATGTCCGTCCGACCGTACGTTCAGACTGGGTAAATCCCGGCCGCTCCGCATTGGTGCTGTCCGACATCAGCGCCAGTACGCCTTTCTTTCCAATCTCGGCAAAGCGCTGCAGATCAATCGCGTCACCGAATACCGGCGTGTAATCCACCTTAAAGTCTCCCGTATGAACAACAATCCCCGCCGGTGAGTAAATGGCAAGCGCAGACGCATCCTGAATGCTGTGGTTTGTTTTGATAAATTCAATTCGGAATTTCCCGAGATTAATAGACTGGCCGTGGCGTACGACTTTCCGCTTCGTACTCCTCATCAGATTGTGTTCTTTTAACTTGTTTTCGATAATGCCCATCGTAAGTTTTGTCGTGTAAATTGGAAGATTAAGTTCTTTCAATACATACGGCAGCGCTCCGATATGGTCTTCATGTCCGTGGGTAATCACAAACCCTTTCACTTTTGAAATATTATCTCTTAAATAGGTGACATCCGGTATCACAAGATCAATTCCCAGCATGTCGTCCTCCGGGAATGCAAGACCGCAGTCTACCACAATAATACTGTCTTCATATTCGAAGGCAGTAATGTTCATTCCGATCTGCTCCAGTCCGCCTATCGGAATGATACGCAATTTTGAATTGTTCGTTTTTTTCAAATCTACACCTCCATGATTTTATTTTCCGTCCATTCATTCTCTGACTGGTAATAAGATCCGCAAAAAGCTACAGTTCGATCCCCACATCTTCCAGAAGTTCTTCAAACACTTTCGATACTGCCTGAAGTTCCACTTCGTCTTCTACGATCTCATACAGGGAGTCCTCCCCTTCGCTATTGCTTTTATCTTTTAAAATCAGACATTCCGCATCTCCCTCTTCTTTATCCGTCACAAGAATATAGGAAATTCCCCTGATTTTTGTCTGTTCCAAAACATAGAATGCTGCCGGCTGATCCGAACCTTCCGGCATAAACATAATTTTCTCCATTCTAAACTCCTCTCATACCAACGGAATCCAGATATCCCTGCAGTATGAAAACTGCTGCAATTTTATCTATATAGAGTTTCCTGTTTTCCCGGCGCACGCCGCTTTCCATCAGTACTTTCTCAGCAGAGACTGTCGTGAGCCTCTCATCCCATAATTCCACCTCAAGCCCGGTCCGTCTCTCAAGCATTTCCTTAAACGCGAGTGTCTTCTCGGCACGCTCTCCGATATCATTATTCATGTGTTTCGGGAATCCAAGCACAATTTTTTCCACCTTAAAATCTCCGGCAAGTGTCTCGATCCTCGCCAGTGTCTTTCTCAGCTTGTTCTCCTGCGTCCTAGTAATTGTTTCGACCCCCTGGGCAGTCAGACCTAAAGGATCGCTCACAGCGACTCCTACGGTCTTCGCGCCAAAGTCCAATCCCATTACTCTCATCGTTACTCCCAGCCATTGTGCTCAATATATGCTTTGAGCATCTCTTCGACCAGTTCATCTCGTTCCATCTTCATGACAAGACTTCTTGCACCGTTATGGCTTGTGATATAAGTCGGGTCTCCGGACATGATATAACCAACCATCTGGTTGACCGGATTGTATCCTTTCTCACGCAAAGCCTTATAAACGATCTCAAGAATATCCTTTGCCTGAATCTGCGGGCCCTGGCCCACCTGGAAAAACTGTGTGTTTGATAAATCTTTCATCGTTGCGACCTCCAATACTACTACTCTATTCTAATATAATCCCATCTAAAATTCAATCCATAATTTGAGAATGATTCTCAATGGTCATTTCCAGAATCTGATTTTCCCTCGTATTATCAGCCTTTACCGCAACTTTTACATATTCTTTTGTAAGGCCCGTCCGGTAAAGGACCCCGTCTTTTTCAAAGGTTTCCTCCAGAAGGACTTCTACCTGCTTTCCGATCATCTGATCTTCAAACTCTTTCTTTTTCTTTTTACAGAGATCAAGCAGGATCTGGCTTCTTTCCGCCTTTTTCTGTTCCGGCACCTGGTCCGGCATGGACGCCGCCTTTGTACCGTTTCTTCTGGAGTACTTAAACACATGAGTCTCATAAAATCCGACTTTTTCAATAAACGCCCTGGTCGTCTCGAACTCCTCCTGCGTCTCTCCCGGGAAGCCTACAATAACATCCGTTGTAATCGCCGGATGCTCAAAATACGTTCTTAAAATACCGCATTTTTCATAGTATTCTCTGCTCGTATAGTGTCTGTTCATTCTCTTTAGCGTTGCATCGCAGCCGCTCTGCATGGACAGATGGAAATGCGGGCAGACCTTTGGAAGCTTTGCAAGTTCTTTTGCGAATTTTTCTGTAATAATTCTCGGCTCGATCGAGCTTAAGCGTATTCTCCTGATTCCTTCTACTTTATGGATCTGCTGAATCAGGTAGAGAAGATCTTTTTTTTCTCCCTCCATAGTCACCCAGGAATCCAGATCCATCTTCGGATTCACAAAATCCACCCCGTAGGAACTTGCATGAATTCCGGTCAGAACTACTTCCTGATAGCCGGCATCCGCAAGCCGTTCCACTTCTTTTACGATTTCCTCCGGTTGTCTGCTGCGGATCCTGCCCCGCACATACGGGATAATACAGTACGTGCAGAACTGGTTGCATCCGTCCTGAATCTTGATGTAGGCTCTCGTATGGTCTCCGGCTGAATCCACGTAGAGTTCTTCAAACTCGCCGGTATGATTGATATCAATCACCGCCTTTATATCCTCATGCTGTTCATGTGCATGGAGAAGGCTGATCAGATTCTTTTTCTGATTGTTCCCGATCAGAATGTCGATTCCCTCAATCGCCTGTCCCGCTTCTTCCTGTGCCTGGACGTAGCATCCTGCCGCCACTATCACCGCCTCCGGATTCAGCTTTCTTGCACGGTGGAGCATCTGTCTGGATTTTCTGTCAGCAATATTTGTCACTGTGCAGGTATTGATTACATAAACATCCGCCTTCTCATGAAAAGGGACAATCTCATATCCATCTTCTTCAAGAAGTTTCTGCATGGCCTCTGTCTCATATCCGTTTACTTTGCATCCGAGATTATGAAGTGCCGCTTTTTTCATTTTTTCCTCAGTCCTTTTCTAAAATTTTATAAAATATGACGAAATTTCTTCCATTTCTTTGGCAAGTTGTTTCTTGACTTTTTAATTGTACTATCATAAGATATTGATATAAACAAAGAGAGAGGAGTGTGTTTCCAATGAAAACAGTAAAGATTTCATTAAACTCGATTGACAAAGTAAAATCATTTGTAAACGACATTACAAAATTTGATTACGATTTCGATTTAGTATCCGGCAGATACGTAATCGACGCAAAGTCCATTATGGGTATCTTCAGCCTGGATTTATCTAAACCGATTGATTTAAACATTCACGCTGATGCTGGCGTTGATGAAGTTTTAGAAGTTTTAAAACCTTATCTTGTTTAGATGAAATCGAATCCCCCACGTTGAGCGCGGGGGATTTTTTTATTCCATAAGAGAGTCAAAAGGACCCTCATTCACTCTGGAAACTTTTCCAATTCTCCTATGCTTCCACATCGATGACTTCTGTTGTGTCAAGCGCTTCCTGTACGAGACGGTCAATATCTTCCGACAGCCTTGTCTCAGAACGCTTGATCACATCCAATTTCGGCCTGGTCACCGGATGCTTTGCGACAAAGATCGTACAGCAGTCTTCGTACGGAAGAATCGAAGTCTCATAAGTATCAATCTTTTCTGAAATCTCTACGATTTCCTGCTTGTCAAATCCGATCAATGGGCGGTATACCGGAAGGGTACATACTTCATTTGTCACAAGAAGACTTTGCATCGTCTGACTTGCAACCTGTCCGATACTTTCCCCTGTGATCAGTCCCAGACAGCCATTTTCCTTTGCAATCGTCTCGGCAATCCGCATCATATATCTTCTCATAATGATCGTCAGCTCATCATGAGGACATTTATCATAGATGTAAAGCTGAATATCTGTAAAGTTGACAACATGGAGCCGGATCGGTCCGGTGTAAGCCGCCACCTTCTTTGCAAGATCCACTACCTTCTGTTTTGCCCGCTCGCTTGTGTACGGAGGTGCATGGAAATAAACCGCCTCAAGACCGACGCCTCTTTTTGCTACCATATAACCTGCAACCGGGCTGTCAATTCCTCCCGAGAGGAGCAGCATGGCACTGCCGTTTGTTCCGATCGGCATTCCGCCAGGCCCCGGTATGATGTGGGAATAAATATAAACCTCTTCCCGTACCTCCACGTTCAGGAGCACATCCGGATTGTGAACGTCCACCCGCATCTCCGGAAACGCATCCAGGATCGCTTCTCCCAGATCACAGTTCATCTCCATGGAGTTGACCGGGTAGGTCTTCTTTGCGCGCCTCGACTCCACTTTAAATGTCAGATTTTTGTCCGGATATGCTTCGTCCATGTATGCCACTACATCTTTTTTCAATTCTTCAAACTCTTTGACCTCTGTCCGGACAACCGGGCAGATGCCGACAATCCCGAATACCTTTTTCAGGCTCTCAACGGTCTCATCAAAGTCATAATATCCGTCGCAGTCCACATAAATGCGCCCCTGACATTTATGCACACGGAATGTTCCTTCTGTGTTGCGAAGAGCAAAGCGGATCTGACGCACCAGTGCGTCTTCAAACATGTAACGGTTCTTCCCTTTGATCGCAATCTCTCCGTATTTTATCAAAAACGTCTGAAATGTCATTTCTTTCTCCTTTATCTCCGTCTGTATCTTCTGAGCATCGGTATACAATTATATAATGTTTTCAGCGTATAGTCAATTTCTTCTTCTGTTGTAAATTCCGAAAGACTGAACCGCAGTGTCGCATCCAGATATTCACGCTCCACACCGATTCCCTTTAACACCCCGCTGATACCAGGATGATTTGAAGAACAGGCCGAGCCTGACGATACATAGATTCCTTTTTCTTCCAGTGTATGAAGCAGTACTTCACTCCGAATTCCGGCAATTCCGACACTGACAATATGCGGAGCGCTTGTTTCATCCGGCAGTCCGTGTACAGACACATGGTCCACCTGCCTGATTCCTTCTATGAAACGCTCTTTCAGTTTCCGCATCCGCGCCGTCTTTTCTTCCAGATCCGAATAAATCATTTTTGCAGCCAGAGCAAATCCCGCGATTCCCGGCACATTTTCCGTTCCGGACCGGATATTTTTCTGCTGTTCCCCTCCGAACACAATCGGACGGATTTTCACCTTGTCGCTGATATAAAGCGCTCCCATTCCTTTCGGTCCGTGAATCTTGTGGCTGCTGACTGTCAGGAGGTCGATTCCTTCTCTTTTTGGAAAAATTCTGTACTTTCCAAATCCCTGTACGGCATCTACATGAAACAATGCAGGAGACTTTTTTTGCTTGATTGCTTTGGCTGCGGCTTCAATTGGTAATATGCTTCCTACTTCGTTGTTCACCAACATCATGCTGACCAATACGGTATGTTCATCAATTGCTTCCATTACCTGTTCCGGTGAAATGGCGCCGGTCATATCCGGTTTGAGATAAACCACTTCAAACCCATTTTTTTCAAGCTGCTCCATACATCCCAATACGGATGGATGCTCAATTGCAGTAGTCACAATTTTATTGCCAAAGCGTTTTTTGGCTTCCACTGCTCCAAACACCGCTAGATTATTTGCTTCGGTTCCCCCTGAGGTAAAAATAATCTCGTTTTCTTTTACCCCAATTTGTTTTGCAATGGAAGCGCGCGCTTTTGTCATTTCTTTTTCGGCAGCAAAGCCCATTGAATGTAGAGAAGATGGATTTCCGTATACAACCGTCATGCATTCCATCACTTTTTCGGCAGCGGGAAGGCATACCTTTGTTGTAGAACTGTTATCCAAATAAATTTCCATAATCCATCCTCCTATAATTCATGTTTTTATTTTATTCCTTTTTCTAAAGCAATCTGTTTTAAAGTCTTAGCCATCCGTTTTAAAGCATCAATAACCAATTTATCATCACGATAAACCCCTAAAACAATCCGAAGATAACCCATACCACCTGGTCCATAATTTATACCATCATTCACAGCTACTTTTGCCTCTTCCACTAATCTTTTACAAATAACTGCACTCTCCCCTAATTCACTAACATCTACCCAAGCCAAAAAACCAGATTCTGGTAATTTCATTTTTACACCTGGGATATCATTTAAAATTTCATAAGCAACATGTCGCCTATAATCATAAGCTTTTTCAAATACCTCCATAAACTCTGGATGTTTAAAAGCTTCAATAGCCGCAATCTGACTAACCGTATTAGTAGCACCAATAACACTTACAGCACAACCATACATTATATCCATAATTACATCACTAGCAATAATATAACCAACACGATATCCACTCAATCCCATTCCTTTTGATATTGAGCAAACAGTAATTGTATGTTTAAACATATCAGGTAAACTCATTGGGGCAATAAATTCATTTTCATAAGTAAAATCCTCAAATGCCTGATCACAAACAAGAATTAAATCATATTTCAAAACTACTGTTCTAATCGCTTCTAAACTTTTACGATTATATACGGTTGTTGTAGGATTATTAGGGTGCGTTAAAACAATCATTTTTGTTCTATCAGTTACTAAAGCTTCTAAAATATCTAAATCAATCTGATAGTTATTATCAGCTTTTAATTCTAAAGCCATTGGTGTTGCCTGCATCATTTTAATATTTTGCAAATTATTAGGATAACATGGACAAGGAATAATGACCTCATCTCCTTTTTGCAAAAAAGGAAACATAGCAAAAAATAGAGCACTATCACTTCCTGGCGTCACAATAATATTGCGATCAGGTTTTAATTCTACACCATACTTATTTCTAGCCCGATTACAGATTATCTCTCTAAGCTCCATATTTCCCGTTGGAGCCGTGTAATGTGCTGAGATAGGTGATTGAATAGCTTCAATAGTTTTTTTCATTATATGCTCAGGAATAGAAAAATCCGGCATAAAGGGATCTGCCCAACCCATTAAAGCAACACCATCTTTCGCCATCTTTGTATAGCCATCTCCCACATCAGCTTTTTCTACTTTACTAAATAAGCCACCTTCAAAGTTCAAAAACTCTTTTTTCATTTTATTTTTCATATTATACCTACTTTATAAAATAAATATTTTTGCGACCAGGATGCAAATAAATTAAACCATCTTTAGTAAATGCTACTGTCTCCTCTGTATAAAAATAATAATCTTGTCCAAATACTGTTGCTTTTGTATTTAATTCTAAAGCATAAGTTGTATCATATGACATTAAGACATCACCTTTAACTGGAATAGCATTTTGATTATTCCATAAACCAATAGTTGGACCAGGCCCATGTCCATAAATATTACATGGATGTGAATATAATGTTGCTTCTATACCCTCAATTTCAGCTTGTTTTAAAGCATCTTTTAAAACTGCATTCCCACTTTTATTTTCTGCCATACAGCTAGCAACAATATCTTGAAAACGATCATTAATCTTCATTCCAGCAGCTATATCAACAGGTAAACAATCTTCATCATCTTTAGCAACATAAGCTAATCTTTGCGTATCAGTACAAATATTCAAATATTTAATTCCAAAATCACAATGCAATAAATCACCCTTTTCAATAACGCCAAAATATCTTGGATTATCTAAACCAGGTCTTTGTAGATCAACAGTAGGCTCAAACCAATAATCTAAACCTAAGTCTTTTACTTTCTGCATCATTAACCATTGTAAATCCTCACAAGTTGTAGTACCTGGTATAATACTTTTCTTACTAAATGCTTCTTCAATAACTGAAAAAGCAACATCCATTACTTCTGGGTGAAGTTCTAATTCAGTTGGAGTTCTAAGTTCCATTAACTTTATTGCTAGCATATCATTACGAACAATTCTTTCAACATATTTTTTGTCCATCTTGCTAGTAATCATTTCATATAACCCTTGAGTTAATCCATCACTAAAAGCAAAATTATCAGAAACATTAACTGCAATATTTTTAGGATCAAATTCTTTACACAAACGATTTAAGCAAACCATTTGATCTTCATGGTTAAAATCTTTCCAATAACTTGTATAATAAGGAGCTAATTCCTCACTTGGCATACATAATGAAAAACGATGAACTTTATCATTTTCTTTAACAAAAACAAATAATGAAATTCGCCTAGCTGTAGGATAATTAGATGGTGTAATAGCATGAAATAAAGGATCTTCATTATATTCTTTTGAAGCACTGATCCACATATCAACATCGTTATCTTTCATTACTTGTGGTAAAATAATTTCTAAACGTTCTTTTAAACAAGTATCTTTAATTTCATATTGTTCTTTTATTGATTTTATTTTAATCATTATTATCCTCCTATTAAAATAAGGTACACCTAAAGTGTACCTTATTGATAGCTAACTCTTATTTTTCAATCTTAGCATAAAATAATTTATAATGACCTTCAGGTGAATGTGTAACACCAGTTACTTTAGATGATAATAAATATGGTTCAGTATATCCAAATAATGGAACTATATAATGTTGATCTCCAACTAAATAATTTTCAGCTTGGTGTAAACCATTCATACGTTCAGCATGATCATCTAATACATTAGCAGCTGCTACTAAACCTTCAAAAGTAGCATCATCAACAGTATTTCCTAAAGTAGTCTTACCAACATACATTGATAAATAAGCCATTGGATCAATGAAATCAGCAGTCATAGCATGGCGACAAAGTTCAAAATCACCTTTATCACGTTCATCAAAGAAAGCTTCTTTTTCAGTTGCAACTAATTCAACATTAATATAAGCTTCTTTCATAGATGCTTGCATTGCTTGAGCAACGTTTTTATGCATAGTGTTATCATTGTAAGTATATGTTAATTTTAACATATTACT